>Ga0310811_10010107_pt1 | contig 12193 bp, 11 predicted proteins | sample YCmetagenome_FD_207642 | JGI IMG/M metagenome (GOLD analysis project Ga0310811, IMG submission 207642) | Soil microbial communities from experimental microcosm in Duke University, North Carolina, United States - YC | ecosystem: Engineered > Artificial ecosystem > Soil microcosm > Unclassified ... | reverse complement strand
GGCAGCACCGAAGTTGATCGGCCCGCCCCTGGCCTCGGCCGACCCGGCCAGGTCCGCGTAGGCGCGGTACAGGTTGCCCACGATCCGTTCCGGGTCCGTCCATTCGGCATACGGGCCCAGGTCGGCACCCTGCGCCAGCTCGAGCGGGGAGACGCCGGCGGCCCGGCCGTCGGTGGCCAGGCGGACGATGAATCGCAGGTAGCCGAGCACCGGCTCGATCAGCTCCGGGCCGCCGACCGGCCCGTGCCCGGGGACGATCACCTGCGCGCCAAGCGGGCGCAGGAAGTTCTCTAGGACGTCGATCGCGCCCAGGACCGACCCCGACAGGAGGAACGGGGTGCCCCCGTTGAAGAGCAGGTCCCCCGCGAAGAGCACTGAGCGGTCCGGGATCCAGACCACGCTGTCGTTGGTCGTGTGGGCCGGGCCTCCCGCGAACAGCACCTCGCAACGCAGGTCATCGGCCCACAAGGTGAGCCGGTCGGCGAAGGTGAGAAAAGGTAGCGTCAGCGTCAGGTCGCCGTAGTCGACGTCGCTCCAGATGCCGGTATTCTCCGGCAGCCCGAGGATCGCCATCTCCGTCCGCGCCTGCTCCTGGGCGACGATGGTCGCTCCCCGGAACAGGCCGTTGCCCGCGGTGTGGTCCGGATGGTGATGGGTGTTCACCAGGGTGCGCACCGGAGCGCGGGTGACCGTCCCGATGGCGTCCAGGAAGTTGCGCGTGCGCCGCTCGGTCGAGCTCGCGTCGATGGCGCACACACCGTCCCGGGCCACGATGAAGCCGGTGTTGTTGATCATCCAGCTGCCGTCCGGCTGGACGTAGCTGAAGACGCCGTCGGACAGCTCTTCCAGTCTGAACTGAACCGGCAGGTCAGCGTGGGTCGAACTCATCAGGTCAATGTAGACCAAGCGACGCCAGCGCCGCGAGGGTCCACTGACCGCTGGCGTAGCACCTCCCGTGCGGTCTCAACCGCCAGCCTCAGAGCGACGGCTCGGCTCACGGGCCCGCGGCAGCCGACGTGCGGGCGGCGGCATCGCCGACCCGCTGCCCACGGTTTTCGCCGCCGGAACGGGCGGCGCTGAGCACGCGCCAGCAGGAAGCGGCCGCGGCTGCGACCAGCAGCGCGTCACGCGCGGCCAGGATGCCCGTGACCGTCGCGGATCCCCGCAGCAGGCTCTGCCATCCGACGGGGAAGACGATCACGGTGAGCAGGGCGGCTGCCAGGATGACCAGCGCGGTCGGCCGCTGGGTCGTCTGCCCTGCCGCGAGGCAGGCGGCGGCCAGGCCGATGGCCCACAGCATGTACTGCGGGCTGAGTACCGGGCTGGCGACCAGCACGAGCAGCGTCACGGCCAGCGGCGCGTCGGCCGCGAACTCCGGCCGCCACCGGATGCGGCCGCGCGCGGTCAGCACGCACCAGGCCGTCACGCCCACCGTGATGAGGATCAGGCCCAGTCTCGACGCATCCCGCGCGAGCCCGGCGTGCTCGCCGCTGAGCTGCCACGCGCCGTACTTGTAGACCAACGACCCGTGCCAGCCGGCGAGCCGCCAGATCATGAATGGCACCGCGACCGCAGATTCGATCTCGGTGCCGCGCGCGTCCTGGTGCGCGAGGAAGCTCATCGTCGGGCCGCGAAGGAAGGCAACGGCCGTGAGCACCGTCGCGAGGGCGGCGAGAACGCGGCGCCACTGCCCGGGCGCGGTACCGGCCAGCAGCGTGACCGGCCATGCCTTCACCGCCACCGCGACCGCGAGCAGCCCTCCGCGGACGCCCCCGCGCTCGGCCACGCGGAGCGCGACGACCGACAGCATGACCGGGATCATGTCCAGCCTGCCGACGGTCAGAGAGCCGAGGACCGGGACGCCGCACACCCAGTACCAGGCCCCGGCCAGCGACCCGCCCCGCCGGGACGCCGCGCCCAAGGCGACGGTGACGGCCAGGTCGCAGCCGGTGGCCAGCAGCGCGAAATCGTCCAGGTAACTGCCCGGCAGCCGCCCGGGCAGCCACAGGACAAGGCCGGCGCCGGGCGGGTACTGCCACATCGGATCGGCCGACGGGAAGGCGTGACGGGACAGGCAGCACACGTACCAGTGCTGGTAAAGCCCCACATCGCCGACGAAGCGCGGTACCGTCCCGACAAGGTAGAGAACCGTGCGGCTCACGAGCCACACCGCCCACAGCGCGAGCGACGGCAGGCGCTCCCGCCAGACCCGCCGGTCACGCAGGCCGCCAGCCCCGGCATGTCCCGCCACGAAAGGAAGGCTAGGCGCCGGACCCCGCCCCGGTCGTCATCCCCAGGGTGGTTTATATATCCCCCTTGCGGCTGATGTGCCCGACGCCGCCAGCCACCACGCTGACCCCCGGTGCCAGACCCGCCCGCAGCGAGCACCACCCCCGAACGTCCCCCTGCGGCGAGCGCCGATCACTGCCGCCCGGCCGGCCGCCAACAAGGAGACACAACTCAGGCCGTCAGAACCCTGGCGCGTGCCCTCACCCGACGTCTCCGGCGAACGGGGCAAGGTTCTTCGGTGTACTGCCGGTGCCTCCCTAACGGCCCTGGTCAGGACCTACCGTGAAGAGCATGGATCAGCGAAAAGACGTCGCGGAGTTCCTGCGAACGCGCCGGGATCGGATCAAGCCGGATCAGGCGGGGATCATTGGCGGTGGGCGTCGTCGCGTCCGGGGCCTGCGTCGTGAGGAGGTAGCGATGCTCGCTGGCGTCAGCGTGGAGTATTACGCGCGGATGGAACGTGGCGACCTCGCCGGCGTCTCGCCCGAAGTCCTCGACAGCCTCGCCCAGGCACTGCAGCTAGATGAGGCTGAGACCGATCACCTGGCCGCTCTCGCCCGAGCCGCCAGTCCGCAGTCGGCCCGCAGGCGCAAGCGGCCAGCCGAGCAGACGGTCCGGCCGAGCCTGCAGCGATTCCTGGATGCGGTCACCGGGGCTCCGGTGTGGGTGCGCGACCGCAGGATGAACTTCATCGCGGCGAACCCGCTCGGCCGCGCCTTGTACGCGCCGATCCTGGACGACCCGGCCAATCAGGCGAACACCGCCCGGTTCACCTTCCTCAACCCGGCCGCGCACACGTTCTTCCCCGGCTGGGAGCGCGCAGCGGACGACATGGTTGCCACGCTCCGCACCTACGCCGGGCAGAACCCGCACGACAAGCAGCTCACCGACCTGATCGGCGAGCTGGTCACTCGCAGCGACACCTTCCGGCACCGGTGGGCCGCACACAACGTGCGCCACCACCGCACCGGTCTCAAGCGCATCCACCACCCGGAAGTCGGCGATCTCGAGCTCGCCTACGAGGCGATGGACCTGCCCCTGAACCCGGACTGGTTCCTGTTCGCCTACACCGCCGAGCCCGGCAGCCCCACCGATGAACGTCTCAGGATCCTTGGCAGCCTCGCCGCCACCAGGAACGCCACCGCGGGCCCCGCGGCCGGCGACCCGAGCACAAGCCGCTGACCGCCCGGGAGCACAAGCCGCTGACCGCCGAGAGCGCAGGCGGGCCGCAGGTCGCGGAGGGTCGCACCGGCAGTACGTGTAACGACTGTGCCTGGATAGCGGCCGACTGCCGCGATTGGCTACAGGTGAACAAGCCACGAGGAGGGAAACCCATGACCGGCAACAACCCCCGCGTCGCACCGGACCTGATCCGCGAGCACGCACCGAAGCTCGCGGATCTCACCGACGACGTGCTGTTCGCCGGGGTATGGGAGCGGCCTGAGCTGTCGCCCCGCGACCGCAGCCTGATCACCGTCGCCGCCCTGGTCGCCCTTGGCCGCGACGCCCAGCTGACTGGGCACCTGCGCCGCGCCCTGGACAACGGGCTCACCCGCGACCAACTCGCCGAGGCGATCACCCACTTGGCGTTCTACGCAGGATGGCCGGCCGCGATGAGCGCCGTCGGCGTGCTCGCCTCCGTCACCGGCCAGGAGAGGAAGTGACCGGGATGCCGCAGGCGACAGTGACCCTGGGCGACAGGATCGAGATGCCAGCGCTGGGCTTCGGGGTCTTCCAGACCCCGGCCGAAACCACCGCCGCTGCGGTCGCGGAAGCGCTGCGGGTCGGGTACCGGCTGATCGACACCGCAGCGTCGTACTTCAACGAGCGTGAGGTCGGTGAGGGCATCAGACGCTCCGGCCTGGACCGGGCGGAGGTGTTCATCGAGACGAAAGTCTGGATCAGCGACTACGGCTACGAGCAGACCCTGCACGCCTTTTCTGGGACAGACCGATTACGTCCCAGCCGCCCATAGAGCTGAGGTGGGCGGAGAGGTTCTTGCCGACGACGCCGTTCGCCCCTAGGCCGCTGCGTCGTCAAGCGCGTCATCTCCAAGTACAGGGCTCGTGTGGCCGTCAGCCTGTGGCAGGCTGGGGTCCTAGGTGCCGCAGCAGGCAGCGGGCGGCAGTCGTGATGCGTGGCCGGTCGTGGATTATGCCGAAGTAAAAGTCGGGTTGGGTCGAATGTGTCTGTTGCGCCAGCACCGCGACGGCTGTGCTTGGGCTGACCGCGATGACCGCGTACTGCCCATAAAGCGCGGGGTCGTGTGGTTGTGAACTCCGCACGCCGACCGCCGGCTCGGGCGGCACGTCCGCGCCGATCACGCCAGTGATTACCTGGCGGCGGGCGATCTGGCTCAAGGTGCGCAGATGGTCCTTGGTTAGTGCCTCGCGGTCAGGGACGAGCACAAGCAGGAGTGCGGGTGACAGCAGATGCAGCCCATGGCGGAAGACCTCATCGGCGATGGAGTGCACTAGGTCGCGGGGCGCGCGACTGATCGATTGCCCGCCTAGCACCTCAAACGGCGAGCGCACGTCCTCTAGTCCCAACTCGGCCCACAGCGACATATGGGCCTCGTGCTCCTCGGCGGGCGTGGGATCGTCGGTCGGCTTCCCGTAGAACCACCCCTGTGCAAGCGGAGCCCCCAAGTACCGGACCACCTCGTCGTGCCGCTTGGTTTCGACGCCCTCGGCGAGGATGGTGGCGCCCGTACGCTCGACCTCCTCGTAGACAAAGTGGAGGACTTTCATCGCCTCACGGCTCGGGGTGCTCTGAGTCACTTTCATGTCGAGCTTGATGATGTCTGGCCGGATTACCGAAAGCATGGACATTGCCCTGACATCCGCGCCGACATCGTCTAGGGCCAGGGCATTGACGGTCGGCCGCTGCCGGTCGATGCCCGCGAATAGAGTACGCGGATCGTGGTCTAGCGACCGCTCGGTGATCTCAAGGACGATGCGGAACGTGCCGAAGGCTTCCTCGATATCCGCCAAAAGACCGGGCGGACAGTTCGAAGCCAGTGCCACCGGCTCGATGTTGAGAAACAGCAAATCGTCCGGTGCCAGGCGGCCTGCTAGCGCGGCGCGGCTCGCGGCCGCGCGCGCGATCCAGTCGAACTCCGCCACGCGGTTCTGCCTGTACGCCTCCTTGATCAACGCGTCCGGTGACTCCAAGATGGACCCTGCCGGGCCACGGATCAAACCCTCGTACCCCACCACCGCCCCCGACTTGACCCTCACAATCGGTTGGAACACCGTTCGCAGCAGACGATCGCGCAGCACGCGCTCAAACTCGTTTTCGATTGTCTCCCCGCTATTCGGACGAGTCATCACCGCCCCCCGCCGTTAGCCCAAACCCGCAAGCGTCAGGCACGCCCCGACATGCCCGGCCGTTGTTGCCGTGACCTACCCCGCCGAGCCTCAGCGAATCCCGCCACGGTGGCCTGCTGGAATGCCGCCTGCCTGTTCCGCCCGCACGACCACCCGGCGGCATTGGGCGTTGGGCTGCGCCCGTCAAAGGGCGCCCAGGAAGCCGACGAGCGCGCGGTTGACTTCGGCCGCGTGCGTCCAGGTGATCGCGTGCGGGCCGTCTGGTATCACAGCGAGGCGGGCGTCGGCGAGCAGGACGGACAGGCGGTTCCCGGTAGCACCAGGGGGCATGACCTGGTCCTGAGCGCCTTGCACGATCAGGACCGGGACGGTAATGCGGGCAACGTCAGGGCGGAAGTCTTCCCGCCACGCGATCGCGCCGCCCAGCGCCGCGGCCGCGGACACCCTGATGGCGGTGTGGAAGCTGTTCTGCCACGCCTGGTCGCTGACCCGGCTGCCGCCGAGCAGGTCGAGGTTGTAGGACCGGTCCAGGTACGTCTTGACCGCCGCCGGACGGTCGGCGGCGAGCTCGGCGAGAAAGTCGTCGTAGCGGCCCCGGTCAACCCCGTCCGGGTTGGCGGCAGACCGGAGCAGGAACGGCGGCAGCGGTGCCAGCAGCGCTGCGGCGCGGACCCGCCGCTGCCCGTAGGTTGCTAGATACCGGGTTACTTCCCCGGTTCCGGAGCAGCAGCCGCCGAGCACTGCCTCTCGCAGGTCCAGTTCTTCCAGCAGCACGTTCAGGTCGGCGGCAAGCGTGTCATAGTCATAGCCGCCGGCGGGGCGGCTGGAGGCGCCGCCGCCGCGCCGGTCATAGGTGATAACGCGATACCCCGCACCGAGCAGGGCCGTTTCCTGCTTCTCCCAGGAGTGCCCGTCGGCCAGGTAGCCGTGGACCAGGACGACAGGCGTGCCCGTCCTGTGATCCTCGTAGTAGATCGAGATGTCACCGGTGTTCTCCCGCCCGACACTGACATACGGCATCAGGAACCCGCCTTCCGCCGTGCACAGCGAGCATCATCCATAGCACAACCTTGTCCCGCGGAGCGGCAGTCGGGTATCCGCAACTTGACGCAACCGCGGCTCTGCGACCTCATCGACCACGCTGCCGCAGCCCATCGGCAGTCAGGGCCCGCCGGAAGCAGTCCGCGCTATTAGCCGCCGACTGCAGTCAAGTTGTCGATACCCCTCGCGCGGAGCCCGCTGCAACGATCGGGGTGAAGGCACGCAGCGGGAGCTGAAACGGATCGCTCTCACCAACCGAAAGGCATGACGACGATGAACGCCAACACCATCCAGACGGCGGTGCCGATCCCCACCTACTTCCGGGTCTGCGACGGGGTGCGAGTCAGGTTTGCCGATAACAGGGCACAGTCGGACATCACCATGCTGCTCCTAGCGCCGTGGCCCGAAAGCCTCTGGGCCTTCCGCCGCATCTGGGACCGCGTTTCGGCGGCTGGGCGGGTGGTCGCCATCGACCTGCCAGGATTCGGCCACTCCGACGGCCGCCCGGAACTGATCGCCCCGGACACCTCGGGAGCATTCCTTGCCCACCTGATTGACGAGTGGGGCCTGGGAGCCCCCCACGTCGTCGGGCCCGACGTCGGCACGGCCGCGGCGCTCTTCCTCGCCGCTAAGGCACCGCAGCGCGTCACGAGCCTTACCGTCGGCGGCGGCGCGGTCCGCTTCCCGATCGAAGCGGGCGGAGCACTCAAGGACATCATCGAGGCGCCGGACCTGGACGTCGTGCGCGGGCAGGACGCCAGGACCAACATCGGCTACGCGGTCGAGCCGGGCGCTGCGAGCGACAGCGAGCCCGACGTTCACGAGGACTACGTCAGCGCCTACGACCTCGGGCGCTTCGCGGAGTCGGCCCGGTTCGTGCGGCATTACCCCGAGCAGAACCCAGTGCTGCGTGACCTGCTGCCGACGATCACCACGCCGACCCAGATCCTGGCCGGGCGCGACGATGACCTCGTGCCGTGGTCGAACAACCAGTACCTCCACGATCTCCTCCCCAACAGCGAGATCCACTCTCTCGACGCGGGTCACTTCGCGTGGGAGCAAGCAGCCGGAGAATACGGCCGGCTGCTCGTCGACTGGGTCAGCGGCGGATACCGGCGCGTCGCAGCGGGCTAAGCATCGCCGGCCGCCATCGACTCCGCGACATCATCAACCGCCCAAAGTACGTGGCGGGCCCCAGCGCTTCACTGGCCTCATCGACGCACTTCCTGATTGGAACTAACGATGAACTCAGCCGACACGCACATGATCGTCCTGCCTGGAGGCGGGTACGCCGATCACGCTCGCCACGAAGCCGAGCCAGTGGCCAACTGGCTCGGCGAGATCGGGGTGCAGGCGAGCGTATTCCGTTACCCGCTCAACGTCCGGCACCCGGTGCCGCTGGACGCGCTCCGCGCTGAGATCGGCCGCAGGCGGGCCGAAGGCGCGCAGCGCATCGGGCTTATCGGGTTCTCCGCAGGTGGCCATCTGGCTGGGCTGGCCGCCCTTTCGCCAGGCGCAAGGCCTGATCAGGCGGTGCAGTTCGCTGTGCTGGGTTACGCCATCACCTCGATGGAAACCGAGACCTACCGTCCCGCCCGGCTGATCCTCCTGGGCGAGAACGCCAGCCCTGCGCTGCGCCGGTCGACCTCGCTGGATTCGCTGGTGACCCCGCAGTCGCCGCCCTTCTTCATCTGGCATACCGCGGAGGACGCCTACGTCCTCCCCGAGCACACCTACCGACTCGCGTCCGCGCTCGCGGCCAGTAACGTTCCCCACGCCGTGCACATGTTCGCCCATGGCCCGCACAGCCTTGGCCTGGCCCGCGACGCCGGCGAGGCCGCGATCTGGACCACACTGGCGAACGCCTGGATCAGCGAACAGGCCGCACCGGCCAGGCGATTCAAACCTGAAGGCGGCACGCCGACTTCTCACGCCTGACCAGCTTTCGAAAGGTCGGAAAGCTCACAGGCGAGCGTGACGAGCCGGGTTATCCCCTGCCGTCGGCCTGCCTGCCGGCCGCGAGGCTTGCCAGCTGTGCGCGGGCAGCGGCGACCAGTTCCTCGTTGGTGTTCGCGTGGCCGGCCAGGCCCCAGCCGCCGTCTGGTGCCTCGGTCAGCAGCACCCAGGTCCGGCCGACCAGCCCTGGGTCGCCCGCAGCCTCGGCGGCGATGGCGGTCAGCCGTTCCACCACGGCCAGTTGCTTGCCGCGGTCGAGCGCGCCTGAGTTGGTGAGGACCTGGATGCGCACATAGTTGCTTTCGCCATTGACATTGGCCAGGCTGCCGGCTGGCAGGTCGTGGATGAACGCTGCCGTGTTCTGCCGGAACATCGGGATGTCCGGCACCTGCTCGATGGACATGAGCGCGGCGGCCAGGTCCGTGGCGAGCCGGTGCGGGTCGGTGAACGTCCCGGCCGTCGCGTAGACGTCGATCATAGGCACGGTGATACTCCTTCGGCTGATGGGCTGTGCTGGGGCTCCGGCATTCGCGGTCGTCGTCCGGCTGCTAGCTCAGGAACTGGACGACGTCAGCCGCGAACGCGGCGTGGTGCTGGAACAGGAATCCGTGCGCCGCGTCCGGGTAGATCTTCAGCTGCGCCTGAGGGATGAGGCCCGCCAGCAAGTAGGAGTAACGCGGCAGGATCATCGGGTCACTGTCGCCGTTGGCGACGAATACCGGCATCTGCAGAGCGGTAACCCGCTCGAGTTCCGCATGATTCGGGATACCCCAGGCGCACACGGCGTCGTATTGTGCCTCGCGGGTCGCCCAGTCGGTCATCGCGTCCCGGTCATCGCTGCGCGCGTACATGCGGCCGAGCGCTTGCTTGCCTGCCTGCTGGCTGGCTGCCGAAGGCGCGAAGAACACTCCGAGGTACTGCTCCGGGCTGGTCTGCGGAGTGCCGACCGCGCCGATCACCGCTGGTGCCCAGCCGTGCATGCCCGCCGCGCCCTTCGGCGCGGAAGACGCAAGGACCAAGCGCCTGACGAGGCCTGGCCGCCGCAGGGCGACCTCTTGCGCGACGAAGCTGCCGATGGAGAACCCGAGCAGGTCAGCCTGACTGAGGCCCAGCGCGCTGATGAAGGCGAGCGCGTCCTTGGCCATCTGCTCCACGGTATCCGCCGTGCGCCCGGTCGAGTTGCCGACGCCGGTGTTGTCGAACGTGATGACGCGCCGCGACGCCGCCAGCGCATCAACGAGCGCGGGATCCCAGTAGTCCAGGTTGCCGCGGAAATGCTGCAGCAGAACAAGCGGGGCAACTCCGTCATGTCCACCAGTGTCACGGTAGGCGTATTCGATATCGTTGGCTGCCCGCACGGTGTCATTCGGCAGCGCCGAGTATGTCTGAGACATGAGCCCAGCATGCGGGCCGGCCGCACCAACTGGGTATCCACATCTTGACTGCATAAGCCGTGACGCGAACGTGCCGCAACAGGGACTTTACGCGCAAATCTGATCACCGGCGCCCGCCTCTCGGTGACCTCCATAACCGCGGGCGCAGGGTGCGGAGATTGACGTTTTCTAAGGCGACTGGTCATATTGGGGCTATGGCCCGGCCCAGCGTGAAGCAGCAGATCATCGACGCCGGACTCGCTGAGCTGCACGCGCGGGGGTACGCCGCCTGCTCGGTCGGGGACATCACGAAGGCGGCCGGCGCCCCCAAGGGCTCGTTCTACAACCACTTCGCGAGCAAGGAAGACTTTGCCGTCGAAGCCGTCCGCCGCTACTTCGAGATCTCTGGCTGGCCAGCGTCATTCGAGTCAACGTCGGCGGTCGCCCGCCTGCGAGCCGGCTTCACCGCGCTCGCGGACGGCGCGCGCGACCGCGCCTACAACCGGGGATGCATGTGGGGGAACCTCGCGAACGAGGTCGCCGACCACAGCGCCGCTATCCGCGCCGAGCTGGCCGAGGGCCTGGACGCATGGTCGGCTATCGTGACCGAGCTTGTCACCCAGGCGCAAAGGGCGGGCGAGATCAGCCATTCGGGCGATCCCGCGCCGCTTGGCCGCTTCATCGTCAACGCCTGGGAAGGGGCGCTGACGCGGTCACGGGTCGTCCGCAGCGGCCAGCCGATTGACGATTTCTTCGAGCTGATCTTCGGTGCCCTGCTCAGGTAACCGCCCAGGTCAGGCTGGCCGAGGCCGGTCAGCGCTTGACTGCAGGGGTGTTCGGCGAGCGGCAAGATCGCTAACCTCTTCAATATGACTGGTCGTCTTATGCGTGACGGATGCCCGGCACCGACGCCGGGAGCGCGATGACCAGGCCAGCGGCGGACAGTCGCGCGAGTCTCGTCGGCCGGGACAAAGAGACGACCTGCCTAAGGGACCTGGTATCCCCGCCCTATGAGGGGACCCGGGCGCTGCTGCTCCTGGGCGAGCCCGGTCTGGGAAAAACGGCGCTCCTGACCGAGGCAGCCGCGCAGGCCAAGTCCGACGGGATGTGGCACCTGAGCGCCACGGGCCGGGAATCGGAACGGGAGCTTGCATTCTCCGGGCTGCATCAGCTGCTCCGGCCAGCGCTGAGGCACATCGCGGGGCTGCCCGCCCGGCAGGCCGCCGCGCTGCGCGGGGCCTTCGCGCTATCAGACGACGCCTTCCCGTCCGATGCCCTGCTCACCGGGATCGCCGTCCTCACGCTCCTGTCACTTGCCTCGGAAGAATCGCCGCTGCTCGTCACGGCCGACGACGTGCAGTGGATGGACCAGGCCTCGATCGACGCCCTGACCTTCGCAGCACGGCGCCTGGCCGCCGAGCACGTCGTGCTCCTGGTCAGCGCCCGGGGGACGATGCCGCCGCCTGGCTTCGAGCGGGACTTTCCGCAGCTGCTGCTCGAACCGCTGCCGGTTGCGGACGCCGGGCGCCTTCTGGACTCCCAGCCCACGCCACCGCGGGGCCGGGCCCGTGAGCAGGTACTCTCCCAGGCCGCCGGTAACCCGCTGGCGCTGATCGAGCTGTCGAAAATGCTCGCCGCGGACCCCGGCGGCGGACGGCGTTTGGCCACCGAACTGCTGCCACTGACCAGCCAGCTCACTGCCATCATGGCTGCCCGGTACACCGCGCTCCCGGAACGGGCGAAGGCCGGGCTGCTGCTCGCAGCGGCTGCCGACAGCGGCGACGTCACGGCGCACGCTGGCGGGCTGACGATGGATACGCTCGCCCACGCGGAGGCCGCGGGGCTGATCCGGATCGACGCCTCAGGCCCGCACTTCACCCATCCCCTCGCACGATCGGCGGTCTACCACAGCGCCCCCTTCGCCGAACGCGCCGCCGCGCACCTGAAGGTGGCGGACGCTGTCCGCGACAGGCCCGATCGTCACGCGTGGCACCTGGCGGCCGCCGCGCTGGGACCAGACGAGCGCGTCGCCGCACTGCTGGAGGACAGCGCAGGACTGGCGAAGCGCCGCGGCGGTGCCGCGGCGGCCGCACGCGCGATGGAACGCGCCGCCGAACTCAGCCCCGATGACGGCAACAAGGCCCGGCGGATGCTGGCCGCCGCCCAGCTCGCCCATGCGGCCGGGCAGGCCGACTGGGTGCGGGA
>Ga0310811_10010106_pt1 | contig 12194 bp, 11 predicted proteins | sample YCmetagenome_FD_207642 | JGI IMG/M metagenome (GOLD analysis project Ga0310811, IMG submission 207642) | Soil microbial communities from experimental microcosm in Duke University, North Carolina, United States - YC | ecosystem: Engineered > Artificial ecosystem > Soil microcosm > Unclassified ... | reverse complement strand
TCTCTCGGTTATGAGTCATTCGGCCGCAAGGCAAAGACCGCGATCGATCATCTCCCGCCGCTGATCCGAATGACCGGCTGGCGTCCCGGCGGCGACTATTACGATCCGGAAATGCCGTTGACCATCGAACTCCACTTCCGCTTCTGGGACGAAGCGACCGAACGCTTTGGCGTCGATAGCGCCAGCGGCTTTTGGCAGCGGCGAGTGAGGCGCGAGATCCAAGGTCTTTCCGTTCCCACGCTCAATCGCTTCGATGGACTGTCTTATACCACATGGCACCTGGTCCGCCATCTGGTCCGCGGCGACGTCCGTGCCTATCATGTGTATGAGTTGGCGCACTTCTTAGAGCGAACGGCGGACGACCATACCTTCTGGCGGAATTGGCGGGAGCGAAAGTCCTCGGCGCTGGTGGAAGCGATCGCATTCCGGCTTGCGGTCGATTGGTTTGAGTGCCCCGCGCACCCGGTCGTTCAGGAGTTATGCCATGCGCTTCCCTTGTCCGTCCGGCGCTGGTTCGACCTGTTCGCGTTCTCTCCGCTGAGAGCCTTAGAGCGCCCCAATAAGGACGAACTGTTCCTGCACTGCTGCCTGGTGACGGGATGGCCGGCGCGCCTGCAGATTGTGAAACAGAGGCTTTTTCCGGTTCGTTTTAATCCGGTGATCGTGGATGCGCACGTGCCGGCGCCGGATTGGCGGCTTCGACTCAAGCGGCAGGTCTTCGGCACATGGTTTATGGCGCGGAGGGCCTTTCATCATGTGCGCACGCTCCCGCCGGTGATGTGGAATGGCGTCCGCTGGCGAAGGGCTCTCGCCAAGTAACCGCTTGAGAAATCTCGGCACACACTTCGGAGCGGAAACGCTCGACCCTGAAACGCATCTCCCACTCCTGCCGGCCGTTCGACGCGAGCCGGCTTCTCAGCGTCGGATTGGCGGCCAGTGCGCTGATCATAGTGGCGACCTCCCCGGCTGAGCGAGACGCGGCGAGCAACCCGCTGTATCCGTCGCGAATGAGTTCTGGAATTCCTCCCGAAGGATACGCCACAACACAAGTTCCAGCGGATAGCGCTTCCAGGATGACCCGGGGACTCGCGTCGTGGTCGGCTGAAGGCACCACTAGAATGTCAAGATCGTGGAGCGCCTGCGATACGTTATCGGTCCATCCGCGGAATTCCACGCCGGCGGCTGTGCCCGCGTTGCGAACGGTGTGCTCATACCTGGCATTGGAAAACAATGCTGCGCCGGTTATGGAGAACTGAATGTTGGTCCGATCTGGAATCGCAACTGCGGCACGGATAAAATCCAGATGGCCTTTTTCCGGAGCGATGCGCCCTAAAATTCCGACTCGCACCGGGCCTGCGCTGGCGTTCCGCGGGCGGAAGCCATGATCGGAAACGCCGTTGTAGACCAGTCGGACCGATTCGGTTCCGACCAGCCTCTTCAGCGGCTGCGCCGTGAATTCAGAGCACGCCAGTACGCGGGCATTGGAGCCGCGTAGAACCCAGCCGGCGATGGTTCTGGCGTATTGCTTGTCCAGAAGACTGTGGGAGTGAAACACGAGCGGTACACGGAGTCCAGAAACGGCCGGCAGGATCCGCGGTCCGTTGACATAGACGAGATCGGCGGGGCGTTCCTGTAAAACGTGGCGCAGGACACCCGCGCTCCGCGCCATATCGACGCCAAATCGTAGCACGTCGGACGCGGTCTTGGAGCCGTTGGAGTATCGGGTGAGCGGAAGGACTTGTACCGCAAAGCCCCGCTCTCGCGCGAAATCGAGCAAAGGCCCTGTACCGGGAGCCATCACTTCGGCTTGCCAGCCCAGCCGGCTCACTTCCTCCAACACATCCCGCAGGCAGAGTTGCGCGCCGCCGAAATCGCTGAACTGGTCGAGGAAGACGATTCTCACGGGTCCTCTCGGGTTAGCCGTGCCGCCGTGCCGAGCGCCCAGAAATACACGGGAAGCACGCGCCAGTAGGTGATGAGATCTCCGGACAGCATTTGGACCACTTCGCCGCACCAGAAACAGAAGATCCACTCCCCGAAGAACTGTGCCTCGGGCCGGGGAGAGCGCCGAGCGATCCAGCCGGTGCGCAGGATAACGGCATTGAGGGCGATGAACGCCGCCAGACCGACCACGCCCGTCTCAACCAGCAGTCCTAGATAGGTGTTGTCTGCAATGACCTTGCTGCCGATGAAATTTGAGTACGGCAGAGTCTTGTAACCGATGCCGAACACTGCATACCACGGTTCGCGAGCGAGGAAATCGTATAAAATCTGCCAGTGGCCCAAGCGGCCAGAGAGCACCTGGTCGGGCGACTGGTCGAAATAGCTGAAGGATCCCAAGAGCCGGCCCCAGTAGTTGGCAGACAGCTTGGGCGCAGCAAGCTGGATGGCGCCCCCTGCTGCGGCGAGCGCGGCCAGCAAAACGATTACTGAACGGCGCACTCGTCCTGCATGAAGACAAGCCAGCACGGCGGCCGCCACAACTACGTTCAAGACAGACGCGCGAGAATAGGAAAAGAGCAGTGCCGCTGCAAGCACCAGTCCCCCGGCCTGTAATACGGCACGCGACAGTGGAGTCTCTTCGCGCCGCCGAAACAGGCACACCATGATCATGACCAGGAAGAAAGCGCAGAGGTTCCCGAGAGTGCTGGCTTCGTAGAACAATCCCTGAGCGCGCCGGAACACCCCTTCCTCCAGGTACACGAATTGATCGCCATAACCCGCGGGTGCGGGAAACTGGAAGTAGAAATCGACGCACGCGAAGAGCGCCCCCGCTACCGCCAGTCCAAAGAGAAATTTAGTGATACGGAAAGGACTCCAGCCATCGCCGCGGGGGCCCGCGTACGAATAGAGAAATACCAAGATGCTGATGGCGAACAAAATCACGCGCGCCAAGCTTCCTAGGGCGATTTCCCCGCCCGAAAAGATCGCCGCGAACGCCAGCGATTCCACAAGCACGCTACAAAAGATTACCAGCGCCAGCGTGAGCGGATGGCTCCAGGAACGCCATTCCCGTATCCACACCAGGCCAGCCAACCCTCCTAGCAACGCGAACAGCGGCGCAACATGAACTCCGGAATTGCCGAGCGGCATCGGCAGGGGCGGCAACAGCAGCAGGCAAAAGAAAAATGCCCCTAACCAGCGTGACGGGCGCAGGATTATCCAGTAAAACAATGTAGTCAACACTAGGGGGATCACCAGCAGCAGCCTGCCGTTGGTGCTGGGCATCAGGGCAACCATCGCCGACCACACTCCCAACGCGATCGCGAAGAGTCCCGGCGCGCCGGGACGGCGGAGTTCGAAGCCTCGAAGAGTCACCGGAGCGCTTCCGAGTGTCTGCTGAAAACCGGGTCATGGCGTGTGTCACGGGTACGGTCATAAGCGAATCGAATTGCAACGTATCCGATGGACGCCAGGAGCGAAAGTACCAGGGCAACTGCCAGGTTTAACGGCAGATTGGGGAAGCTGGGCCGCTGCGGAACAATTCCCGGATCGAGGATCTTGAGCCGAACTCCGCGGGCCGCGGATGAGGATTTCACGTCGCTAAGCTTGGTGTTCTCTGCTTCCTCGTCGGCCCGTGCCGATTTCAGTTCCGCATCCAGCGCATCGCGTTTGCGCCTTAGGTCTTCGAGTAAGGAGCCCTTCGCGTTCAAGGCTTGCAGCAACTGGCGATCCTGGCTTTCCAAGTCCCGAATCTTGGTGCGAGTGGCTGTAATCTGGAACCGGGTCCAGCCCGACTGCCCTTCGCCGATATCATTGGGTTGAGGCGCTTGTTGCTGGCCTATGTAATTCGCCAATTCGGCTCGCGCCCTTGCCAATTCCTTCCCCACTTCTAATTTCAGCTCTCCCGTAAGAAGCACTTCTTTGTCAAGCGCTTCGAGCGGTGTTGCCTTGGTGAATTGATCCTTGGCTTTTTCCGCCGCCTGCCGCCGGGCCTTGGCGGCGTCGAAAATTCGCTGCGGTTCTTTTGACAGGTCCTCATCGGTTTGCCGGTCGAGGGATACCTGCAAGGCGACAGTACGCTCCGCGATGTACTGTGCCAGTGCTTGAGCGCTCTTAGGATCGCTCACAGTGGCGCTGATATCGAGGATTGTCGTGCTGGCGGGTTTGGAGACTTCCAGAATCCGTCGTTTGAGTGATTCGGTGCTGACTCCCGGATATCTTTGGCGGATGTGCAGCTCATCGAGCGCGTGCTCAAAAAGAGTGTCGCTGGACGCCAAGCGCTCGTAGGTCTTCAGCGACTCTAGATAGACGGTGCTGACGGCAGTAGCCGATCGAGGATCGTTACCCCCCGGCGGCTCGATCAGAATACTGGCCGTCGCCGTATAGCGGGCTGGCAGGAGCACGCTGCCGATTCCGGCCAGCGTGAGCGCACTCGTGCAGGCAATCGCCAGTAGAGCCCGGCGGCGCCACAGATAACCCGCAAATTCCAGTCCTTCTGAAGCGCTACGCATCCAATAAGATCAGCGCACTCCCTATGGATTTTGACAGCGCGTCGAGATGGAGAGAACACAGCTGATGAAACGGGATGATTTTCCTCCCTAGCGGAGGAAGGAAGCCGCTGGCGGCTGGATCCCTCGCCGGATTACCGTCTATGTTGGTTCCCTTTTCTAGCGCGGTGACATCCTTGAAATTCTGCACGGTCCGGCTACACTGCGAGACCGGACGATACAATCTCGAAACTGCAGCATACTTGTCTCAACATTCACTGCAAGTCTCCCTCACCTCCGAATCGGCCCATGGCAACCGGACTTGGTTGTAATCAGCCACCTTGCTGCAAATCTAAATCTGTATTATCAATAAGTTGTAAATGGCAGTCCGTGTGCATATTGGGTGGTGAAATGAGGTCCCCCATGCGACAGAAATTGTTTCCGTTCAAATTCGCGCTTACTGGATTGCTGGCTGGCGTGTTGATGCTTGTTACTCCCAGCGTTACGTTCGCGCAGCGCGGCGGCGGGCACGGAGGCGGTGGGGGCGATGGGCGTGGGGGCGGCGGTAGCGGGCATTTTTCGGGCGGCGGTGGCGGCGGACGCGGGTTTTCTGGCGGTGGTGGGGGACGCGGGTTTTCTGGCGGTGGTGGGGGACACTTTTCGGGTGGCACCGGGGGACGCGGATTCTCCGGTGGCGGCGGCGGACGCGGGTTCTCCGGCGGCGGCCAGCATTTCGCAGGGCCTAGCGGCGGAGGACGTTCATTCTCGGGTGGTTCGCGTGGATTCTCCGGTGGACAGAATTTTGCTGGACGCGGAGGGTTCTCGAGCCGCGGGTTCGGCGGCGGCCACTTTGGTGGCGGCGGGCGTGGGTTTGAACGAGGCGGCCACGGGGGCTATTATCGCGGTGGCAGATATTACGGCGGCGGCAGATATTACGGCGGCTATGGCGGATACTATGGAAGTTACTACTATCCCGGTTATAGCTACGGATTCGGTTACTACGACGGGACCTACTGCAATCCCAATGGCTACTACGACCAGTTCGGCAATTGGTACCCAGACCCTAACTGCGGCGTCGATCCATACTACGACGGCTACTACGGCTATTAGAATCGCCGCGTAGTGGTTCGGCAAGCAAAGTGCACCTGGGATCAACATGGAAACTCCAAAGAAATGCGCCCATCCCAGTTGCCACTGCGTCGCCAAGAAAGATAGTGACTATTGCAGCACGTATTGCGAAGGCGAGGCGAAGACCGCAGATATCCTCTGCAGTTGCGGCCATGCGCAATGCGCGGAATCCACTGCCAGCGCACGCCGATGAGCGGATTGGACGTTCGGGCACGCTGTAAATTTTGCGCGGCGAATCGGCGGCTGCCCGATTTTCGCATCCCGGATTCAACCTGGCCATGAGGTTTTTCGAACTAAGGCGGGCTGGCTGTAGCGTCGGCTGAAGTTTGATCGTCGGGGGCGCTGTTGCAGGGTCCGAGCGGAGTATCATGCTGCCATGGACCCTGAATTTTTTCGAAACGAGCGCGACAGTATGGGCGAGGTGCGCGTGCCCGCCGGGGCTCTCTATGGGGCCCAGACGCAGCGGGCAGTGGAGAACTTCCCCGTCGGGCCCCACCGCTTTCAGCGCCCGCTGATTAAAGCGCTGGGCTTGGTGAAAGCCTGTGCAACTCGAGCGAATGCCGACCTGGGTACGCTGCCGCCGGAGACGGCAGCGGCCATCGAACCGGCTGCCGATGCCATTGCGGGAGGCGAGCATTACGAACAATTCGTGGTTAACGTGTTTCAGACCGGCAGTGGTACGTCGACCAACATGAACGCAAATGAGGTCATCGCGCGGCTGGCAAACGTCCATCCCAATGACCATGTCAACCGCAGCCAGTCGAGCAACGATGTGATTCCGTCGGCCATTCATATCGCCGCGGCGGTGGAGGTGCGGAGCCAACTGCTGCCGGCGCTGGAACTGCTCGCGGCCGCTCTCGAAAATCGCGCCGCTGCATTCTGGGACGTGATCAAGATCGGGCGCACGCATCTGCAGGACGCGACGCCCATGCGACTGGGCCAGGAATTCAGCGGCTATGCGCGGCAAGTCAGATCTTGCGCCGAACGCCTCACGTTGGCACTGGACGGCATTTATGAACTGCCCCTGGGCGGAACCGCGGTCGGCACCGGCGTGAATGCGCCTCCCGGATTCGCGGTGCGAACCATCGCGTTGATTGCGCAGCGCACCGGACTGCCGTTTCGCGAGGCGCGCAATCACTTCGAGGCGCAGGCGGCGAAAGACGCCCTGTCGTTTCTGAGCGGTGCGCTAAAGACCTGCGCGGTGGCCTTGACCAAGATCGCCAACGACATTCGATGGCTGGGGTCGGGGCCACGGGGCGGGCTGGGCGAGATCCGCCTGCCGGAATTGCAGCCCGGGTCGAGCATCATGCCGGGCAAGGTGAATCCGGTCATCCCGGAAAGTCTGCTGATGATCTGCGCGCAGGTCATCGGCCACGACGCGACTATCACCTGGGCTTGCGCCGCGGGCAATTTCGAATTGAACGTGATGATGCCTGTGATCGCGTACGACCTGCTGGATTCGATCGAGCTGCTGAGCGCGGGCGCCCGCAACTTTACGGAACGCTGCGTGAATGGAATCGAAGCGAATCGGGAAAAGACCGGCGCGCTGGTGGAACAGTCGCTGGCCATGGCGACGGCGCTGACGCCCGAAATCGGCTATGACCGCGCAGCAGCCATAGCCAAAGAAGCCTACGAAACCAACCGCACGGTTCGTCAGGTCGCGATCGAAAAAAGCGGATTATCCGAACAGCGGATCGCCGAACTGCTGCGCTTCGAGTAGGTGTACACTGGCACGAAGTGGAGGAAACATGAAACCAACGGTCAAGGTGTTTTCTAGTCTGCTGTTGATCGCGCTGGGTGCCGCGCGGATGGCGGCGCAGGATCCGCACGCGACCTTCAACACGCCCTTCCCACCGTTCAAGGTGATTGACAATATCTACTTCGTAGGCACCCAGGATCTTGGCTCGTTTTTGATCACCACGCCGGCGGGACACATCCTGATCAACAGCGACTTTGAAACCACCGTTCCGCAGATTCGTGCCGCGGTGGAAAAACTCGGTTTCAAGTTCACGGATATCAAAATCCTGCTGGGTAGCCACGCGCACGGCGACCATATGGAAGGTGACGCGCTGGTCAAGGAACTGACGGGGGCTCAGGTGGTGGTGATGGATCAGGACGTCCCCGCGCTCAGCCGCATGACGCCGCAGGGGAAACCGCATCCTATGGATCGAGTGATCCACGACGGGGAGGAAGTCAAACTGGGTGGCGTCACGCTGGTGGCGCATCTGACCGCGGGGCACACCAAGGGTTGCACGACATGGACGCTCAAAGCGCAGGACAAAGGCAAGACCTATAACGTAGTTATCCTGGGCAGCATTGGCGTGAATCCCGGCTATATATTGGTGAACAACAAGGATTATCCGCAAATTGCCGACGATTACGTGCGCGGCTTCAAGGTGCTGCGCGCGCTGCCTTGCGACGTGTTCCTCGCGTCGCACAGCCGCTTTTACGGAATGCCCGAGAAATACGCAAAGCTGAAGGACGGAGGACCCAATCCGTTTATCGATCCGGCGGGCTACCGTGCGCACCTCGATCTTCAGGAGAAGAATTTTAAAGAGAAACTGGCGGAACAGCAGAAAGCGGCCAAATAGCGGAGAGGCATTTTGGCCGCGAGAAAAGCACATAGATCGCGCGCAGGGAGGAAAAGCCCGCCGGCGCGAATCGCTGCAGATCACCCGTTGTGGAGGTAGCTTTCACCGTGACCCGCGGGTCCGGCAATATAGACGGGGTGAGACATGATGAAGAATCCCAATGCCAGCCATTGAGCGGTGTCGACGGCCGGAACCCGTGGGCTTCCCCGCTGGTACTGGCGCAGTAATCCATCGGCGACGTTCCCGGCGAGAGCATGCAGTTGCGCATTCCAGCGTGGCCGCTGCAGGCCGGTCATGCGAAAATACAACGCGTCCACGACGTACGCCGCGGCTTCATCCGCCACTGCAGCAATCCCCACGTTGCCCAAATCGAAAGCCGCATGCGTGCACTCATGCAGAAGCAAGCCCTCGCTCACCCGCCCCAGCAGTGGAGGCGTGTCGACGGTATTGGTGTCTGGATGGTACAGCGCGCCAACGCCGGCTGGGAAGTTGGTCACGACTTTGACCTGAATATGATTGCGCTCGATGGCCTGCGCCACCCGATGGAACGTCACAGAGTTGATGGTGAAACCGCCCGCTGCGGGAATTGTGAAGCGAATCCGCGACGCTTCGGATCCGCGGAGGACGCGCAGGACATGGTCACGCGTAGCCATTGGTTTCCTCCGTTAGTGCCTCCACAAAGTCTACCGGACGCATTAGCTTGGCAGCAACTCGGTATCAGGATTAAGCACGACGCGGCCGAGGCGGTATACGAAAGGGAGCGATGCATTACAACTTCGCCCGTATCCACAAGTCTTCGCATAACGCCTGCGATGGCCGCTGGGGTTTCCGACCGCGTTTGGGAGCTAGAGGAAATCGCGATGCTGGCGAACTGATGCGCCCGACCAGAGCGTGATACGATCAGGGCGCGTATGTACCACATCGAGAGAGTCATGATGATCACGATCATGGTGACCATCTATGCCTTCATTGTGCTTGCCGCCGCTATCGCGGTAATAATGAGCCTCGAACGGGTACTTGGTCGGCCAATTCCGAAACTACAAAATAGCCCCATGGTACGACGCAACCGCGCATTTACCGTTGTTCCAATCTCCATGGTTACAAGCTTAAGCTTCGCCTTTGCGTTCTTTACGATATTCGATCTCAATATAATGACATCTTCGGACACCGACCCCAGCGCATGGCAGACGCCGCTGGCGATCTTGTACATTTCCATTCTGGCCTTGGCCTTCAGTGGCGCAATCGGGTGGATCATATTTGCCGCGTTATGGGTTACGAGCAAAGGTTGGCGTCTGATGGCCCGCTATATTTCAAACTGAGACACTACCAAAGGGGACGATGCTCGCTATAATGGGTCACGTGTCGGATTAGCGGAGTCGCGCGTCACGGTTTCCCCTAAATGAGCGTTCGGAGCAGGCAAAAACACTTAACTCATTGACCGGGCGGTTAGCTCAGCCGGTTAGAGCGCCTGCCTTACAAGCAGGAGGTCCACAGTTCGATCCTGTGACCGCCCACCAAAATAATCATGAGTTAGAGGCTTTCGCGTGCTGCCGGATTCCGTCACCTTAGCGGATTCCTTAGCGGCTCAGAAAAAGTTTGAGGTCCATATGCGTCACTGCGTCCGCATCGCGTCCATCCGAGCGAATACGTGTCACACATAAGCCCGCGTCAGTGCGCCCAGCCTCAGGACCAGGAGGGCGGGGGCGCGGCGGCTAGACGGGAACCCTATTATTCGGCCATCGATCTCGCATCAACTTGGGAACCGAGCGTTTTTGTCAAAACGATTATGAAACTATTTTGGAAGCCTGAACTCAACATTATGTGTGGATCGAAATGTAATAGGCTTCCCCTCTTTCCTCGCTGGATTAAATCGCCAAAGGAGGATAGCCGAAGTCGCCATCTCACTGAGTCCAAGGGAATCATGGATCTGACCGGTTCCATTGTAGAATCTCAGGAACGTCGGATCTCTTGGGACGCCATTCTCATCGATCGTCACTGCGATAACCGCCTCTCCTTCCAAACCGGCCTTCTTCGCTCGTTCAGTGTATTGAGGTTGGACTTTCGAGATCACGCTAGGATACGGATTGCCAGATGATGTTCGGAACGCTGGTTCTTGTGCAAAAACCGATAGAGCCATAAGTACGGTCGCCCCAAGCGTCGAATACTTCATGCAATCAGGTTACTTCAAGCTGAACCTCAGCTGAGGCGTATCCTTGGAAGCGCCCTCGACTTGACTTGGCGCTCTCCGCGAGCCCAGCGCATCGTTTGACGTTCACGTGGCGGTTACACGATCATTGATGCGATGAGACCCGTTCGAGGAATCTCGCAACATTCGGGGAGTCCGCTTTTTACGAGAATGTCGATGAAGAAACTGCCAGAATACTCGACCGCTTATTAGAAGGTGCCTAAGTCACTTCGGTAAGGTTAGAAGAGATCGTGATAGTTCTCACTAGAACTCCCTCCTACCGAGATAGAACAGCAGCGTAGCTGCTGGGAATGGGCAGCGTGGCAATCCCGATCGGCAATGATCTTTGGGCAGGGTCCTTCCGGGGCGACCGCATCGCCATATTTCCGGCTTTCAAATAGCTTTACTTCGATTCAATTATCCGGTGCACCTCCTTTGCGGACATCGGGACGGAAGGCCCATCACCGGTTTGCGCGTTACAGGTCATATTGGAACTGGCTTCGCGCCACTCCCGCCCTGCACAAAACGGGGGAACAGACAAGAAATCCGTCCTCCGCGTCTGGCCGTGCTGCTTGCATCTGAGTCGCCGGTGGGCGTCATCTTCCTGCGCGGACCAACAAAGCTAGTTTCGAGCAGGAGACTCTTATGACCCGTTTATGGCGGTGAGACCCCGAATCTCCTGATGCTCAGTTCGTTTTCTCTGCGACCGCGTGCAAGTGAGTCTGGCAACACGGGGGGAGCTCACCCCGCAGGAGTTCGATTGCGTAAGCCAGCTTGTCCAAAAAACCGGCTTCGGCGCTCACAGTCATGACTCGAGGATGCCCGCTCCACGCCTGGGCGATGCGCTGGTCTATTTTCCGCGCTTCGGATACGCTTTCCTTCCGGAGCCGATTCTTCTCGTAGCCCCACGCCAACGCCGGGACTTCAATGTGGACGACAGCCGAATAACGGCTCAATTCCTCCTCGAAATTGACATCGAATTCCTCAAAAAAACTCTGGCGTGAACCGGGCCAATACGCGAGTCCGTCGAGAGTTCCCCGATCACATAGGATCACCGCCGACTGCCGGCCTTCGAGGGCGATTGTTTCCAGAGCCCTCTGCACGAAGAAAATGGCTCGTTGGGCTGCGCGGCGGCCCTTCGTCGTATCCGACCTGGGAAATCCACCGCCGAAAACGATACTGGCTGCTTCAGGCGCAATCGCAACATGCTGGCAAAAGTACCGCCGGGCCATTTCAAGTACCGCGGTCTTTCCCCCGCCTGGTCCGCCGGTGAGCACGACCAGCTTAGGCGCATGCCGGACTTTCTCACACTTGCAGGAATGCGAGCCGGTTGGCAGAAGATGGTTTGTTTGTTTCTTCAAACCTTCAGCTAAGCACAAACTGGTTGGGGAAACCACTTCCGAAATCGCACCTTGACGGGCAGCTTAAATCAAAGAGGTGTTGGTGGGCTGGGGACCTCTTTTGCCACCCTTTGTCTGGTTGTGAAGTCCGGCACTACTCTGACGACACCCGCACTTCGTTTCAGGGTTTCGAGGACACTTGTGTTCAGCACTGTGACAGCTGCGGCATCCATGCCAAAGTAGTTGCGGCGCAGTCCGGCACCAGCAACGATAACTACGTTAGCGCGCACATTGGGATTCGTTCCTTGCGCGAAGACCACGGTGTAATCGTTAGCTGACGCGGTCACCCGCTGGCTCGTAAGGGAGCAGGACCGATTAACTCATGAGCGATTGCAACTCTTGACCGCACGGCTGGTAATAATAGAGAAATCGAGTATCGGCGCACACCGTCCTCCGTTGACTGGAATTAGAACCGTGCAAGCTATTGCTCTAAGACGTGCTTAAGAACGTGGGGTCAGTA
>Ga0310811_10010104_pt1 | contig 12195 bp, 7 predicted proteins | sample YCmetagenome_FD_207642 | JGI IMG/M metagenome (GOLD analysis project Ga0310811, IMG submission 207642) | Soil microbial communities from experimental microcosm in Duke University, North Carolina, United States - YC | ecosystem: Engineered > Artificial ecosystem > Soil microcosm > Unclassified ... | reverse complement strand
ACGCGAGACGGGCACCGGATCGGTGAGCTTCAGCCGCCCGGATTCCAGCGCGTCGAACGTCAGATAGAGCGTCATCATCTTGGTGAGCGACGCGGGATGGCGCAGTTCGTCGGGCGCGTTGGCGTAGAGCACCTCGCGCGTGTTCGCATCGACCAGGAAGGCGGCGTAGCGCGGCGGTGCTGCATCGGCGGCGAGCGGCGTGAGCGCCGCGATCAGGGCCAGGCCAAGGGCGATCAGTCGCCGGGTCATCGGAATCGTCCGTGTCACCGCGCGCTTGCCCATGCGCAGTGTGAAAGCTGAGTGTGCAAGTATCCGGCCCTGAACAGCGAGGCAGAACGCCTCTTTGGGAATCATAGGCTTGCCGCCGACTCCCGCCAACTGTCTGCAGACTCGTTCGGGCGTTTTCCGTCAACGGACTGGCGCAGGGCCGATTTGCGGGCCGTCGCTCGATTCGCACGCTTCCTCGCCCGGCCGGCGGGGGCGGGGACACGGGCGGGTAACCTTTTTGCCGCGCAAATCCTTGGTTTTCCGGGCGAGCGCGACGCGGCGGGCTTGCTTGTCACATACCCGTAACACGGGTTACCTAGAGGCGGTTTCAGCCGGAGGGGCAACACCGGCGTTGGAGACATGCATCATGTTCAAGACTTTCGTAGCAGCCGCGGGAGTGGCTGGTCTGCTGGCGTCTGCTGCGTCCGCCGCCGACATTTCGGGCGCGGGTGCGACCTTCCCTGCGCCGGTCTACGCCAAGTGGGCCGAGACCTATAAGGCGACCACCGGCACCGGCCTGAACTATCAGGCGATCGGTTCGGGCGGCGGCATCAAGCAGATCAAGGCGAAGACCGTCGATTTCGGCGCGTCCGACAAGCCGCTGAAGCCCGAGGATCTGGCCGCTGCCGGCCTCTACCAGTTCCCGACCGTGGTGGGCGGCGTCGTCCCCGTCGTGAACATCCCCGGCATCAACGCCGGCCAGATCAAGCTGACCGGCCCGATGCTGGCGGCGATCTTCTACGGCCAGATCAAGACCTGGGACGATCCGGTCATCGCCAAGGCGAACCCCGGCGTGAAGCTCCCCTCGATGCCGATCACCGTCGTGCACCGTTCGGACGGTTCGGGCACCTCGTTCCTGTTCACCTCCTACCTGTCGATGAAGAGCCCGGCCTGGGCCTCCAAGGTCGGCGCGTCGGACTCGGTGAACTGGCCGACCGGCCTCGGCGGCAAGGGCAATGACGGCGTTTCGGCCTTCGTGAAGCAGACGCCCGGCTCGATCGGGTACGTCGAATATGCCTACGCCAAGCAGAACAAGATGGCGTACGTGCTCGTGCAGAACAAGAACGGCAAGTATCCGGCGCCGACCGCGCAGGACTTCGCCGCCGCGGCCTCGGGTGCCAAGTGGGCGCAGGCTCCGGGCAACTACCTGCTCCTCCTCGATCAGCCGGGCGCGAACAGCTGGCCGATCGTCGGCGCGACCTTCATCCTGGTCTACAAGAACCAGGAGAATCCGGCCGCCGGCCAGCAGGTCCTGAAGTTCTTCGACTGGGCCTATAAGGGTGGCGACGCCGCCGCCGCGCAGCTGGACTACGTGCCGCTGCCGCTGCCGGTGAAGAACCTGATCCGCAAGCAGTGGACGACGAACGTGACCGCCGGCGGCAAGCCGGTCTACACGGGCAAGTAATCCACCGCTAAGGTTGCGAAGGCGGGGGCGCTCCAGGGCGCTCCCGCCGACGCGTGACGAACGCTAGCGACAGGGCGCGGCATGACGGCCACTATGATGGACAGCGATACCGCGCCTCCGCGCGAAACGGCTCCGGGCCAGAGCGAGCTCAGCGAGACGATCTTCCGGGGCCTGTGCTTCGGCGCGGCGACCCTGCTGCTGGCGGCGCTCGCCGGCGTGGTGATCAGCCTCGCGATCGGTGGCTGGCCCGCCTTCAAGCAGTTCGGCTTCGGCTTCTTCACCTCGTCCGCCTGGGATCCGGTGCAGGAGAATTACGGCGCCGCCGGCCCGATCGTCGGCACGATCGTCACCTCGGTGCTGGCGCTGATCATCGCGCTGCCGCTGGCGACCGGCGTCTCGGTGTTCCTCGTCGAATTCTGCCCGCGCAACATCGCCAAGCCGATCGCGGTGGCGGTCGAGCTGCTCGCGGGCATCCCGTCCATCGTCTACGGCATGTGGGGCCTGTTCGTGCTGGCCCCCTGGTTCGCCATCCACGTCCAGCTCCCGCTGATGACGGACAGCGCGAACCTGCCGTCCTGGCTCTCCGCGCTGGTGGCGGGCATCCCCAACGGCGCCAACATCTTCACCGCCTCGCTGATCCTCGCGATCATGATCCTGCCGTACATGTCGGCGGTGTTCCGCGAATTGCTGCTGACCATCCCGGCGCAGGTGCGCGAGGCCGCTTACGGCCTCGGATCGACCAATTTCGAGGTCGTCTCGAAAGTGATGATCCCCTATGTCCGCCGCGGCGCCGTCGGCGTTGTGATGCTGGGCCTCGGCCGCGCGCTTGGCGAGACGATGGCGGTCACCTTCATCATCGGCAATTCGCACGGCTTCCCTCACTCGCTGTTCGACAGCGGATCGACCATCGCGTCGACCATCGCCAACGAGTTCGCCGAAGCCACGTCGGACATGCACACCGCTGCGCTGATCGCGCTGGGCCTCGTGCTGTTCATCCTGACCTTCGCGGTGCTGGCGGTCGCCCGCCTGCTGCTCGCCAGCGAAAAGCATTGAGGAGGGACTGATGGACCGCGCTCTCCGCCGCAAGATCACCAACAGCGTCTTCATCGGCCTCTGCGGGGCCGCGACGCTGGTGGCTCTCGCCTTCCTCGTCATGATCCTCTGGTCGCTGGTGGCCAAGGGCTTCGGCGGGCTGGATGCCAAGATCTTCACGATGACGCAGCCGGCGCCCGGTTCGCCCGGTGGCCTGCTCAACGGCATCCTCGGATCGATCATGATGTGCGTGTTGGGCATGGTGCTGGCGGTGATCGTCGGCATCCTCGCCGGCACCTGGCTCGCCGAATATGGCGGCAAGACCGCCTACGGGCAGGTCGTGCGCTTCCTGAACGACGTGCTGCTCTCGGCGCCGTCGATCCTGGTCGGCCTGTTCGTCTACGAGATCCTGGTCAAGCCCTTCCACGGCTTCTCGGGCTATGCCGGCGGCGTCGCGCTCGGCCTGCTCGCCGTGCCGATCGTGACCCGCACCACCGAGGACATGCTGACGCTCCAGCCCAACACGCTGCGCGAGGCGGGCATGGCGCTGGGTGCTGGCCGTGGCTTCGTGATCCGCTCGATCATCTGGAAGGCGGCAGGCGCGGGCCTGTTCACCGGCGGCCTGCTCGGCTTCGCGCGCATCTCGGGCGAGACGGCGCCGCTGCTGTTCACCTCGCTCGGCAACCAGTTCGTGAACCTGAAGATGTCCCAGCCGATGGGCAGCCTTCCGACCACCATTTTCCAGTTCGCGCTTTCGGCCTATGACGACTGGCAGCGCCTCGCCTGGGTGGGCGCGCTGCTGATCGCGGTCGCCGTGCTTGCCGTCAACATCGTTGGGCGCCTCGTCGCCCGGGAGACCCACCGCCCATGAACGACGTCGCCACCCCCATCGTCACGCGCGATCCCGAGGCGCCGATCATGGTCCGCCCGACCGGCGACCTCGTGCTCGAAGCGCGCCAGCTCGATTTCTTCTACGGCAAGTCGCAGTCGCTCTACGGCGTCGACCTCCCGATCGAACGCAACAAGATCACCGCGCTGATCGGCCCGTCCGGCTGCGGCAAGTCGACCCTGCTGCGCACGCTCAACAAGATCTACGATCTGTATCCGGGCCAGAACGCGACGGGCCGCATCCTGCTCGACGGCAAGGATCTGCTGACCGACCGCGCCAGCGTCGGCCGCCTCAAGGCGCGCGACGGCGACGTGGCGCTGGAGCCGGCGAACCTCGACACCTCCGCTCTGCGCGCGCGCATCGGCATGGTGTTCCAGAAGCCGACGCCGTTCCCGATGTCGATCTACGACAACGTGGCGTTCGGCGTCCGCCTCTACTTCAAGAAGTCCAAGGCGGAGATGGACCAGATCGTCGAGCGCTCGCTGCGCCGCGCTGCTTTGTGGGACGAGGTTAAGGACAAGCTCAACTCGTCAGGCCTCGGCCTGTCGGGCGGCCAGCAGCAGCGCCTGTGCGTCGCGCGCGGCATCGCGGTGGAGCCGGAAGTGCTGCTGCTCGACGAGCCGGCCTCGGCGCTCGATCCGGTGTCGACCGCCAAGCTCGAAGAGACGCTGATGGAGCTGCGCGACGATTTCTCGATCGTCATCGTCACGCACAACCTGCAGCAGGCGGCGCGTATCTCGGATTATACCGGCTTCATGTTCCTCGGCCGGATGATCGAGTTCCGCCCGACGGCCGAGCTGTTCGAGCGCCCGCAGAGCACCCGCACGCGCGACTACGTGACCGGCCGCTTCGGCTGATCGCACTCCTGCTGGGTTATGCCCCGCAGGATTCTCTGACCACCAGATCGGTCGCGAGCCGCTCCGGCTCGTGATCGGGATGGTCCGACAGCACGCGCGCGACGAGCATCCGGCCCGCGCCCGAGACGTCCTGCCGCACCGTCGTGAGCGCAGGCGACGACAGCCGGCTGAGCAGCATGTCGTCATAGCCGACCACCGACACGTCCTGCGGCACCGACAGCCCGGCACGACGCAGCGCGCGGATGGCGCCGAGCGCGATCAGATCGCTCGATGCGACCACGCCGTCGAACGCGACATGGCGGCGCAGCAGCCGTCCCACCGCCGCTTCGGCCGATTCCAGCTCGAAATCGACAGGCACGACCAGCCGCGGATCGACCGCCAGCCCGGCCTCCTCCAGCGCCTCGGTATAGCCCTGGCGGCGCTGCATCGTCTCCAAGTCCGATCCGCCGAGAAACAGGATCGCCCTGCGCCCCAGCCGCGCGAGGTGCGCGGTGGCGCGCCTGCCGCCCTGCACATTGTCCGAACCGATCGAGCAGTAACGCTGCCCCGGCATCTGCGCGCCCCATACCGCGAAGCGCGCGGGCGTGTCGGCCAGCCGGTTGAAGGCATCGTGCAGCGTGCTCTGGCCTAAGAAGATCACCCCGCTCGCCCGGCTGGTCGTCGTCGCGTGGACGAGATCGTCATAGCTGGTCGGCGAGATGTGGCTGACGGTGAAGTCGCAATCGCGAGCGCGTGCCGCCTCGCCGATGCTGGCCAGCAGTTCGAGGAAGAAGGGGTGGGAGAGGGGCAGCGGCCCGCTCTTCACGTGCGGCGTCACGATCGCGATCGATCCTTCCGCGCCGATCGGGCTGGCCGGCATCGTCATGCGGAAGGGGTAATTGTGCTCGCGTGCGAGCGCCCAGATGCGCTGCTTGGTGCGCGCCGAGATCAAAGGCTGGTCGTTCAGCGCGCGCGAGACGGTGGAGACCGAGACCCCCGCCAGCTTCGCCAGATCCTCGAGCGTCGTATTGCCGTTGCTACCGTTGCCCATCGCGCTCAGTCTGGTTCTTGGCCGTGCGGCCGGTTAGGACATGGACAGCCCGCCTTTGCAAGCGAGCGGGCCGGGGGAGAGTGGATTGCCGAACGAGGCCGCGCCGCCACGGCTGAGCCGGGCACGCATCTGGAACATGTGCTGCGGGCTGTTCGGCGTGCAGGTCGTCTGGGGCCTGCAGAACGTCAACACCAGCCGCATCTTCCAGACGCTCGGCGCCCATGTCGAGGGGCTGGCGATCCTGTGGATCGCGGCGCCCGTCACCGGCCTCGTCATCCAGCCGCTGATCGGGCACATGAGCGACCGCACCTGGGGGCCGCTCGGGCGCAGGCGCCCCTATCTGCTGGGCGGCGCCCTGCTCACCGCGCTGGCGCTGCTGGCGATGCCCAATGCCGGCACGATCTGGATGGCGAGCCTGGCGCTGTGGCTGCTCACCGCCTCGATCAACGTCGCGGCCGAGCCGTTCCGCGCGCTGGTGGCGGACAATCTGCCCGAGGCGCAGCGGACCACCGGCTTCGCGGTGCAGACCTTCTTCATCGGATCGGGCGCGGTGCTCGCCTCGGCTCTGCCGTGGATGCTGGCGCACTGGGTCGGCATCGCGACGGTCGCGCCGCCGGGCGTGCTGCCGCCGACGGTGCGCATCGCCTTCTACATCGGCGCGGTCTTCCTGATCGGCGCCGTGCTGTGGACGGTCGCGACCACCACCGAGCGCCCGCCCGAGCAGATCCACGCGGACCGGCCTCATGTTCCCGCCGTGCCGACCCGCGAGGGCGCGACGACCCTGATCCGTAGCGGCATCGTCTGGATATTCGCCGGCCTCGCGATCGGCGGTTTCGCTCACGCCGAGGGGCTGCGGCGCGGCATCTACATCGTCGCGATACTCGCCGTGCTGTTCGGCATGGCGCAGTTGGTCGCGGTGCGCCTCCGGCGTCGCGGCGGTGCCTCGATCGGGGTGCTCGAGATCGTCGAGGACATCCTGCACATGCCGCCGGTGCTGAAGCGGCTCGCGGTGGTGCAATTCTTCACCTGGTTCGGGCTGTTCGCCATGTGGGTCTATACCGTGCCCGCCATCGCGGCGGACCATTATGGCAGCGCCGATCCCGCCACCGCCGCCTACAATGCCTGCGCCGACTGGGTGGGGGTGCTGTTCGCCGGCTATAACGGCGTGGCCGCGATCGTCGCGCTGGCGCTGCCCCTGTTCGCCGCGCGGATCGGCCGGCCGAGGCTCCACGCCGCTGGCCTGCTGCTCGGCGGGCTGGGGTTGCTGGGGTTCGTCGTCATCGCCGATCCGGCGTGGCTGTGGCTGCCGGCGGTGGGGATCGGCTGCGCCTGGGCCTCGATCCTGTCGACGCCCTATGCGATGCTGTCCGACGCGCTGCCGCCGCACAAGATCGGCGTCTACATGGGCATCCACAACATCTTCCTGGTGCTGCCCCAGCTTGTCGCCGCGACGATGCTGGATGTCCTCGTCGCCCGCGTCTTCCACAGCCATGCGATCTATGCGCTCGGCCTCGCGGCCGCGTCGCTGTTCGTGGCCGCGATCGCGGCGCTCGCTGTGCCGGATAGGCCCGCGCGCGGCTAGATCCGCCTCTTCACGACCATCCTTTGTGGCAGCACCGATCCGCATGATGCCTCGTTATGCAAAAACTTGCATTGAGTTGCGATGATTCGGCAGAAGTGTCAATCCGATACGCATCATGGGCGGAGGTGCTGGGTCGCTGTTTCCATTGTGAAATTCGATCATATATTTGATAAATAGCGATATTTGTATCTTTGATCGACCCACTTGCAATCTTCTGCAAAACGACGCAAAAAATGCGCAAAGAGGGAATGGTCAGCGATCCATCAGCGGTCGCGGCCAAGGGAGGATGTAATGGGGAAGGATCGGGCCGAGGCCCTGCGCGCCGCGCTTTTCGATATTTTCACTTTCTAGGCGTCGCCGTTCGGCGCGACGAGCGGTCGCGCCCCGGCGTCATAATCGAAAGCCCCGCAGGGACGGGGCGCAATGAGGGGATTGTTCATGGGGGACAGGATTTCGAGCCGCAGCCTGGGTCTGCGCGGCGGTGCATCGCTCGCGGTGCTGGCGGCGCTGAGCTTCACGGTGGCCGCGCAGGCGCAGGACGCGCCGCCGGTCGATGCGGGCAGCGCGACCGCCGGCCAGCGCGGCGCGGTCACCAGCACGCCGCCGCAGGCTCAGCAAACCTCCACCGGTAGCACCGCCGAGGGCCAGGCCGCCGATGCCGCGCCGGGCAAGGAGATCGTCGTCGTCGGCGTGCGCGGCGCGCTCAGTTCGGCGCTCAACATCAAGAAGAATGCCGACACCTTCGTCGATTCGATCACCGCGACCGACATCGGCGCCTTCCCCGACAAGTCTGTCTCCGAAGCGTTGCAGCGCGTGCCCGGCATCACCGTCAACCGCCTGCAGTCGAACGACGACAGCACCCACCCGTCGGGCGAGCCGACCGGCGTGCTGATCCGTGGTCTCACCCAGGTCCGCACCGAGTTCAACGGGCGCGACAGCTTCTCGGCCGACGCTTCGCGCGGGCTCAATTTCAACGACATCTCGCCCGAACTGATGGCCGGCGTCGACGCCTACAAGAACCAGACGGCCGAGATGATCGAGGGCGGCATCGCCGGCACCGTCAACCTGCGCACCCGCCTGCCGTTCGACACCGACGGTCAGGTGATCTCCGCCAACGCCAAGGCGGATTACGGCAGCCGTTCCAAGAAGTGGACCGGCGAGGCATCGGGCATCTATTCCAACGTCTTCCACACCCCGATCGGCAAGATCGGCATCCTCGGCGATTACGCTTATTCGCACGTCGTCACGCGCACCGAGAGCGTGATCATGGATCGCATCGATACCTATTGCTCGGGCGGCTATCTGGATCCGTCGGGCAAGGCGATCGTCGGATCGGACGGCAGCGTGCCCTGCACCTCCAATCCGTTCGGCGGCACCGGCTGGGCCTATGTGCCGGATGGCATCCGCTACTCGCAGGTCGATTACGATCGTACCCGCCGGGGCCTCGCGCTCGCCGCGCAGTACGAGAACAACGCCGGCAACCTGCGCGCGACCGTGCAGTATACCAATTCCAAATATCACAATGCCTGGCTGGAGCGGGCGAGCCACGTCATCTTCGACGGCAACGCCTACGGCACATCGTCCTTCAACCCACGCGGCGGCACGATCCTGCAGCCGGCGCCGGGCACTGGCGCCTTCACCTTCGATTCCAGCGGCAACATCGTGTCGGGCACCTTCACCCACCCGACCGGCGACTGGCGCGGCGGCAGCACCGCCGACTATATCGATGACGGTTCGGCCGTGCCGGGTCTGCCCTTCGTCAATTATTGCGGCGCCGGTTCCGCCTGCACCACGCAGCAGGAGGGGATGTATTTCCAGAACGAGGCGCGCAACTTCAATCACCGCGAAGGCACGCAGGATCTGTCCGCCAACATCAAGTGGGACGCCAGCGACCGGCTGCACTTCAATCTGGACGGTCAGTATATCAAGGCCAACGTCCACAATAACGACATCCTGGTCGCCACCAGCTCGATGGCGAACATGCAGTATAGCGTGAACAAGGACGGCACCCCGTCGGTTACGCTGCTGCCCGGTTCCAACGTCAATTATGCCGATGGCGGCCTCGCCAATCCGCACAATTACTGGATGCCGTTCATTCAGGGCCACCGCGAGGACGACAACGCCAAGGAACTCGCACTGCGCGCCGACGCGCAATATGATTTCGATGATGCCGGTGGCTGGCTGGACTCGCTGAAGGTCGGCGTGCGCTATGCCGATCGCAAACAAACGGTGCGCTATTCCACCTACAACTGGACGCCGATCGCAGCGCCGTGGAACTGCAACGGGCCGGGCTTCAACATCGATAACACGTCGGCTGCGCCCTATCCGGCCGCCTGCGGCCATGCCGGCGACTTCCAGGGCTATGGCGCCGGGATCTGGGAATCGACCAGCCTCGGCAACGGCTTCTACGGCAGCGGCACCTATCCGAACGGCGATCTGGTCTATCTGAACCGTGCCACGCTGAAGGATTATGACGGGCTGATCTCCGCGCTCGGCGGGGCCGCCACCAATTCGCCGATCGCGCCGGGCTATACCGGCATCTGCGACCGTGCCGGCACCACCAATTGCTACCTGCCGTCCGAGATCATGCACATCCGCGAACAGACCGCGGCGGCCTATGCGATGCTGAAGTTCGGCGGCAATTCGACGACGATCTTCGACGGCATCACCGTGCAGGGCAATGTCGGCGTCCGCGCCGTCAAGACCTGGGACAAGAGCGACGGCCAGATCGGCTTCCCCGATGCGACCACCACCTTCGCCGGCCTCGCGCCGTGCGACACGCCGCTCAGCGGGACGAGCATCGTCAATCCGTCCTGCTACCTGACCGATGCGGTGCGCGCCTTCGCATCGGGCGGCGGCACGCCGAACAGCCTGAAGGCCAGCCACATGAACTGGCTGCCGAGCTTCAACGTCCGCTTCGGCCTGGACAGCAAGAACTTCGTCCGCTTCGGCTATTCGCGCGCGATGTCGCGGCCGGATATCGGCCTGCTGCGCAACTATGTGATGATCAACGCGCCGCTGATCGATACCACCGCGACCTCGCCCTACATCGTCTACACCGATCCCAACGCCCCGCACACGGCAGCGAACGTGAAGGGCTACAATTTCGTGTTCCGCGCGGAATCGGGCTATGGCGGGCTGAAGCCGATCACCGCCGACCAGATCGACCTGTCGTTCGAGCGCTACATGGCACACGGCGCCGCCTTCACGATCGACGCCTTCTTCAAGAAGCTGAACGGCAGCATCGCCTATGGCGAGTTCGCCCGCGATTTCACCAACAACGGCGCGACCCAGACGGTCATCCTGCGCGGCCCCCGCAACGAGGATGGCGGCGGTAAGCTGATGGGTTTCGAGGCGAACTACCAGACCTTCTTCGATTTCCTGCCCGGCCTGCTGTCCGGCCTCGGCATCCAGGCCAACTACACCTACGTCCACCAGTCCGGCATCCACAATTCGAACCTGGTGACGGCGGGCGCGCTGACCGACGGCGGCACCGGCGCCTTCGGTGCGGGAGTCACCGTCAACGGCGTGACCTCGACGATCGACTCGCACAAGCTGGCGGGCATCTCGACCCACACGTTCAACGTCGTCGGCCTGTACGAGAAGGGGCCGGTCGGCTTCCGCCTCGCCTACAACTGGCGCTCGCGCTACCTGACGGACAATCTCGATTGCTGCATCGGCCTGCCGGTGTTCCAGAAGGCCGCCGGCTTCCTCGACGGATCGATCCGCTTCTCGCCGTGGAAGTTCATCGAATTCTCGATCGAGGGCACCAACCTGCTGGGCACGACGACCGTCTACCAGCAGCAGATCTTCGGCGACTCCCCGTCCACGCCCGGTGCCAAGCCGGTCTACAGGGACGCGAACTGGAGCCGGGTGGACCGTCGCTTCCAGTTCGGAGCCCGCGTGAAGTTCTGATAACTCCCCTGGAGGACTGGCGCCGTCGTTTACCGGCGGCGCCATTTTTCCCCCGAGGACGAGGCGGATGCAGCAAGAGCGCGGATCGGCAACACCGCTGAGGATCGTGATCGTCGGCGGCGGCACGGCGGGGTGGATGACCGCCGCCGGCCTCTCGCGCCTTTTGGACCCGCGCGACTATGCCGTCACCCTGATCGAATCCGACGAGATCGGCACCGTCGGCGTCGGCGAGGCGACGCTGCCGCACATCAAGACCTTCAACGACATGCTCGGGCTGGACGAGGCCGAGTTCATGGCCGCGACGCAGGCGAGCTTCAAGCTGGGTATCGAGTTCGCCGGCTGGACCCGCGACGGCGATCGCTACATCCATCCCTTCGGCACCTTCGGCGAGCCTTGGGCCGGAGTCGACTTCCAGCACCATTGGGCGCGGGCGAAGCTGGCGGGGCGCGAGGTCGCGCCGTTGCAGGCGTACAGCTTCGCTGTTGCGGCGTGCCGGGCCGATGCGTTCGCGTTTCCCGATGCCGATCCGAAATCGATCCGATCGACCTTCGCCTACGCCTATCACTTCGACGCCTCGCTCTATGCCGCATACATCCGGCGCTGGGCGACGGCGCGCGGCGTGCGGCGGATCGAGGGGCTGGTGCTCGACGTCGCGCGCGATGCCGACACCGGCCATGTCCGCGCGCTGACGCTGCAATCGGGCGAGACGATCGAGGGCGACCTGTTCGTCGATTGCAGCGGCTTCCGCTCGCTGCTCGTCGGGCAGACGATGGGCGTGGGCTGGCAGGACTGGAGCGAGTGGCTCCCCTGCGACCGTGCCTGGGCGGCGCCCTGCGAGCGGGATGGTCCGTTCACGCCCTACACCCGCGCCACCGCGCGCGAGGCGGGTTGGATGTGGCGCATCCCGCTCCAGCGCCGCGTCGGCAATGGATATGTCTTCTCCAGCCGCTTCTGCGACGAGGAGTGGGCGCTCGACACGATGCTGGCGCATCTCGAAAACCCGCCGCTCGCCGATCCCCGCCTGCTGCGTTTCCGCGCCGGGCGGCGCGAGCGGATGTGGGACGGCAATTGCGTCGCCATCGGGCTGGCGGGCGGTTTCCTCGAGCCGCTGGAATCGACCAGCATCTTCCTCGTCCAGGCGGCGGTGACCGATCTCGCCAACCTGATGCCGGTGCCGGGCCGCCCGATCGATCCACGCCTCGCCGTCGAGTTCAACCG
>Ga0310811_10010103_pt1 | contig 12195 bp, 10 predicted proteins | sample YCmetagenome_FD_207642 | JGI IMG/M metagenome (GOLD analysis project Ga0310811, IMG submission 207642) | Soil microbial communities from experimental microcosm in Duke University, North Carolina, United States - YC | ecosystem: Engineered > Artificial ecosystem > Soil microcosm > Unclassified ... | reverse complement strand
GCAGGGGATGTCGGATGTTCTCCGCTGCCCTGTATGCTCATGTGCGCACTCTTTCTACCCATTGCACATGAGACCGCGGGTGCAGCGCGCATCCGGCATTCCCTGCGCCCTCTGTTTGGAGAGGGCGTAAGAATTCCAGCAAACCTCGGGCGCAACGCGCCGCGAGAACGCGAAGCTATATCCACGTCATTGCGAGCCAACGGGTCGCGCGAATGCGCGCCCGATGACAGGCTCCGCGAAGCAATCCATGTCGCCGCGCGAAGAAAGAATGGATTGCTTCGTCGCTTCGCTCCTCGCAATGACGACGAAGGTCAAAACGCCGTGTATCCGCCGTCGATCACGAAGCAGTCCGCCGTATGATACGACGACGCCTGGCTCATGATGTAGACGGCGATACCGCCGAAATCGCTGGGCTCGCCGAACCGGCGCACCGGAATCCGCGGCATGACGTTGGCGACGAATTTTTCGTTGCCCATGATGCCCGCCGTCATGTCGCTTTTGATCCAGCCCGGCAGGATCGCATTCGCGGTGACGCCGTAGCGCGCAAGCTCGACGGCGAGGGCCCGGCACAGCGCGTTCAGCGCCGCCTTGGTACCGGCATAATGTTCGTTGCGCGCGGTGCCGAACAGCGAGGCGAGGCTCGAGGTCGCAACCAGGCGGCCGAACTTGTCGCCCGCTTCGGCGCGTTCGGTCATGTGGCGGGCGGCGGCCTGGAACACGTGGAACACACCGTCGAGATTGGTCGCAAACATTTTTCGCCATTCCTCCTCGGTGCGGTCGATGAAGGCGCGCCGGCCGCCGCCGCCGATACCGGCATTGGCAAAGCAGCCGTCGACCCGGCCGAAGGTGTCCAGCGTCGCCTTCATCGCGGCCTTGACGGAGGCGGGATCGCTGACGTCGCAGATGATGGTGGCGACCTTGCCCGGGCCCTTGGCCATGGTTGCAGCCGCATTCTTGTTCTTGTCGGCGTTGCGGCCCCAGATCGAGACGTTGCAGCCGGCGGCGTTGAGCGCCTGCGCGATACCGAGGCCGATGCCGCCATTGCCGCCGGTGATGACGGCCGTGCGGCCGGAGAGGTCGAAAATGCTCATGGGGTTTCCTTGGATTTTCCTTTGGGACTTCCTCAAGTCGTGCGCCCGGTGGCGGGCAGATGTTTGGGTTCAAGCATGGACAAGCCCATCAGGAAAATCAAATATGGGTCGGGAATTGACGCTGTCGCGGTCCCGATAGCGCGTAGACACAACTCATGAGGAAACAATGCAATTCAAGCACGTCACGCTCGATTTCGACGGTTCGGTCGCCGTTTTGAGGCTCGACCACCAGGAAGTCATGAACGCGGTTTCGATGGACATGCTGGGTGGTCTCGGCGAAGCGCTCGACGCGATCGAGGAGAAGCGGGCGGAAGTACGCTGCCTCGTCCTCACCGGCGCCGGCCGCGCGTTCTGCACCGGGGCCAATTTGCAGGGCCGCAACAACGTCAAGCCGGGCAAGGTCAATGCGGGATCGTCGCTTGAGATCGGTTTCCATCCGTTCCTGCGGCGCTTGCGCAATCTGCACTGCCCGATCGTGACCGCCGTCAACGGCCCGGCCGCCGGCGCCGGGATGAGTTTTGCATTGATGGGCGACATGATCCTGTGCGCGCGCTCGTCCTATTTTCTGCAGGCATTCCGCCGCATCGGCCTGGTGCCGGATTGCGGTTCGACCTGGCTGCTGCCGCGGATCATCGGCAAGGCGCGTTCAGTCGAGCTGTCGCTGATGGGTGAGCGGCTGCCGGCGGAGAAGGCGCTGGAATGGGGGCTGGTCAACCGCGTCCATGACGATGCGGTGCTGATGGAGGAGGCCATGAAGCTCGCGCATGATCTCGCCAATGGACCTACGATCGCACTGTCGCTGATCCGCAAACTTTATTGGGACAGTTCCGAGAATTCCTTCGAGCAGCAGCTCAACCTCGAATTCGAGTCGCAGCGCATCGCGGGCGCGGCGGAAGATTTCAAGGAAGGCGTCACCGCGTTCCTCGAAAAGCGCCCGGCGAAGTTCAAGGGAAAATGATCGAGGACGAACTCGGACGCTGCGTCGCCGCCTGGTTTCCGGGCGCGACCGGCGTCACTGGCGCCGCAAGACTCTCCGGCGGCGCCAGCCAGGAGACCTGGAGTTTTGACATCGTGCACGCCGGCGGTCCCACCGGTGCGATCCTGCGCCGTGCGCCGCCGGGTTACGCCGAATCGCCTTCACCCTCGCGCGCCGCGGGTCTCGAGGCCGAAGCGGTGCTGATGCAGCTTGCCCATGATGCCGGCCTGCCGTCGCCGCGCGTGCTGCATGTGCTGAAGCCGGAGGAAGGGCTCGGGCGGGGTTTCATCATGGTCCGCGTCGAGGGCGAGACCATCGCGCGCAAGATATTGCGCGACGAAGCCTTCGCCAGGGCGCGGCCGCTTCTCGCGCGCCAGCTCGGCAGGATCGCCGCCGGCATTCACGGCCTGCCCGAAGCGAAGTTGCCGAAGCTACGCAGCAATTCTCCGGCCACGGAACTCGCCGATCTCGCGCGCGAGTACCGCAGCACCAACTGGCCGCGGCCGGTGTTCGAGTTCGCGCTGCGCTGGCTCGAAGATCACGACCCCGGGCCGTCACGCGAGATCACGCTGGTGCATGGCGATTTCCGCCACGGCAATCTGATCATCGGCCCCGACGGCGTACGCGCGGTGCTGGACTGGGAGATCGCGCATTTCGGCGATCCGATGGAGGATCTGGGCTGGATCTGCGTCAACTCCTGGCGTTTTGGCGAGATCGACAAGCCGGTCGGAGGCTTCGGTTCCCGCGAGGATCTGTTTGCGGGCTATGAGGAAGCCGGCCGCAAGATCGACCCTGATCGGGTAATGTATTGGGAAGTGATGGGCACGTTGCGCTGGGGCATCATGTGCGGCCGCATGATGCAGCGATTCCGCAACGCCCCCGATCATCCGATGGAGCAGGCGGTGATCGGACGGCGCCCGTCGGAGACGGAAATCGATTTGCTGAGATTATTGGCCCCGCGGGGGAAATAGCATGCAGGACGAACCCACACCCACCGAACTGATCAAGGCGGTCGCGGATTTTCTGCGCAACGAGATCACGCCGGTCATCAAGGGCCACAACGCCTTCAAGCTCCGCGTCGGCATCAACGCGCTCGACCTGGTGACGCGGCAACTGTCGCTGGCAGACGCCAGCGACGCCGCGGAAGCGGCGCGGCTGAAAGCATTGCTCGGCATGCAGGGCTCGCTGCTCGAACTCAACCGCGTGCTGTCGGACAGAATCGCGAAAGGCGAGGTCGATTTGCAGACGCCGGGACTGGCAGATCATCTGTGGCAGACCACGATGGACAAGCTCGCCGTCGATCAGCCGAATTATGCGTCGTACAAAAGGGAGTTGGAAAATAAGTAGGACAGTGACCAACTCTCCGCCGTCATTGCGAGGAGCGAAGCGACGAAGCAATCCATCTCACCGCAAGCGGATAAATGAATTGCTTCGCTTCGCTCGCAATGACGGTGAGAGCGTTACTTCCCCAGCCATTTCGGCGGACGCTTCTCCGAAAACGCCTTCGGGCCCTCGATATAGTCCTGCGAGGCCGCCATGGCTTTCACCGCCGGATAGTCCCGCTGCTCGGCGATCGCCCGTTCGAGCGAGACCGAAAGGCCTTTCTGGATCGCCTGCTTGGAGGCGCGGATCGACATCGGCGAGTTGTTGCAGATGGTCTCCGCCCAGCGCTCGGCGGCGGCCAGCGCTTCGCCCGCGGGGACGACCTCGTTGACGAAGCCGAGTTCGAGACCTTCCCTGGCCGAGACGTGCCGTGCGGTCAGGATCATGCCCATGGCGCGTTTCAGCCCGATCTGCCGCGGCAACCGGTGCACGCCGCCGGCAAGTGCGGCAAGCCCGACGCGCGGCTCGGGCAGCGCGAAGGTGGCGTTCTCCGAGGCGATGATGAGATCGCAAGCCAGCGCAATCTCGAAGCCGCCGCCCATCGCAACGCCATTGACGGCGGCGATGATCGGCTTGTCGCAGTCGAAGCGCGAGGTGAGGCCAGCGAAGCCGCCCTTGTCGGTGCCGCGCTTGCCGCCGGCGGCCTGCCATTTCAGGTCGTTGCCGGCGCAGAACGCCTTGTCGCCGGCGCCGGTGACGATCGCGACCCACTGCCCGGGGTCGGCGGAGAAATCGTCGAACAGCTTGTTGAGCTCGAAATGCGCGTCGATATGCAGCGCATTGTACACTTCGGGACGGGACAGGGTGATGATGGTGATCGGCCCCTTGCGCGTCACCTTGGAGAATTTCAGGTCCATGTTTGCTCCCGTGGGTTTTTCTATGAGAAGGAATAATAGCGCCATGCGCGCTGCTGGAACCCATTCAATTACGCAAGCGAGCCGCGCGTCACAAGCGATATTGCATCGCCCGACTTTGCTTGACTTGGCCCAGCTCTTCCAACCTTAATCGAACGCGAGCCGAATGCTCGGTAGCCACTAAACACAATAAACGACATTTCGGGAGACCGCCTGTGGATTTTGCATTGCCCTCCGACCTCGTCGCCTATCTCGACGAACTCGATCGATTTATCGCGCGCGAGATCAAGCCGCTGGAAGCGGCCGACGACAACATCCGCTTCTTCGATCACCGCCGCGAATGGGCGCGCACCGATTTCGACAATGGCGGTCTGCCGCGGCATGAGTGGGAAGCGCTGCTGCGCAAGGCCAAGAACCTTGCCGACGCCGCCGGCCATCTGCGCTTCGCGATTCCGAAACGTTATGGCGGCAAGGACGGTTCCAATCTCTGGATGGCCGTGATCCGCGAGCATTTTGCATCCAGGGGCCTCGGCCTGCACAACGATTTGCAGAACGAGCATTCGATCGTCGGCAATTTGCCGATCGTAACCATGCTCGACCGCTACGGCACCGACGAACAGAAGGCGATGATCGACGGCTCGATCACCGGAAAGTATCGCATCACCTTTGGCTTGACCGAGCCCGAGCACGGTTCGGACGCAACCCATATGGAAACCCGCGCCGTGCCGGCGACCCGCGACAATATCAAGGGCTGGCGCATCAACGGCCAGAAGATGTGGACCACCGGCATGCACGTCGCGACGCATTGCGCGCTGTTCGCCCGCACATCCGGCAATGACGGCGATGCGCGGGGCATCACCTGCCTGCTGGTGCCGGCCAAAGCTGAGGGCGTGAAGGTCGAGGAGTACATGTGGACCTTCAACATGCCGACCGATCACCCCCGCGTCAGCTTTACCGACGTGTTCGTGCCCGACGACGCGCTGTTCGGCGAGGTCGGCCGCGGCCTGTCGCTGGCGCAATGCTTCGTGCACGAGAACCGCATCCGCCAGGCGGCGAGTTCGCTCGGCGCCGCCGTCTATTGCATCAACGAGAGCGTCAAATACGCGCGCAAGCGAAAGCCGTTCGGCAAGGCGCTGGCCGAAAACCAGGCGATCCAGTGGCCGCTGGTGGAACTGGCAACGCAGGCCGAGATGCTGCGGCTGTTGATCCGCAAGACCGCCTGGGAGATGGACAAGCTGACCCAGGCCGAGGTCGAACACACGCTGTCGGACAAGGTCTCGATGTGCAATTTCTGGGCAAACCGCCTCTGCTGCGAAGCCGCCGACCGCGCCATGCAGGTCCATGGCGGCATGGGCTACTCACGCCACACGCCGTTCGAACACATCTACCGTCACCATCGCCGCTACCGCATCACGGAAGGCAGCGAGGAAATCCAGAAGCGAAAGGTCGCGGGATTCCTGTTCGGATACATGGGGGCAGGGAAGCATTGAGCCCAGCCGTCATTGCGAGCGAAGCGAAGCAATCCATAGTGCGGCATGACGGATGGATGGATTGCTTCGTCGAAAGTGCTCCTCGCAATGACGAATTAATTCACCTGCCGGTCTTTCCCCGCCCAATACGGTTCGCGCAAATTCCGCCGCAAAATCTTGCCCGACGGATTGCGCGGGAGTGCCTCCAGGAAGTCGACCGACTTCGGAGTCTTGAAGCCGGCGATGCGTTCGCGCGTAAAATTGACGATGTCGGTCGATGTTGCCGCCTTGCCCGGCTTCATCACCACGATCGCCTTCACCGCTTCGCCCCATTTGTCGTCGGGGATGCCGATCACCGCGGCCTCGGCCACATCGGGATGATCGCAGATCGCGCTCTCGACTTCAGCCGGATAGATGTTCTCGCCGCCGGAGATGATCATGTCCTTGATGCGGTCGTGGATGTAGAGGTAGCCGTCCTTATCCATGTAGCCGGCGTCACCGGTGCGCAGCCAGCCGTCGCTGTCGAGCGTCCTGGCCGTCGCTTCCGGCAGGTTCCAGTAGCCGACCATGTTGGAGCCGGAGCGGGTGGCGATCTCGCCGACTTCACCCGGCGGCAATCGCTTGCCGTCGGCGTCGAGGATCGCAAGCTCGATGCCCGGGAGCGCCTTGCCGGCCGAACGCATCCGGTCGAGTCCCTCGACATGGTCCTCCGGCGGAAGTGCCACGATGGTGCCGGTGGTCTCGGTCATGCCGTACATCTGCACGAAGCCGCATTTGAAGACCTCGATGCATTCCTTCAGCAGCGCCGCCGGAATTGGGGAAGCGCCATAGAGCATGTATTTCAGCCGCGAGAAATCAACCTGCCGCGCGCGCGGCTGGCGCACCACGAACTGCATCGCGGCGGGCACCATGAACAGTTTGGTGATGCCGGACTGCTCGAAGAAATCCAGCACTTTTGTTGGATCGAACTCGCGCGCGATCACGCCCCGTGCGCCGTGATAAAGGCCCATCACGCCCCAGCCGGAGCCGCCGATGTGGAAGATCGGCATCGCCACCAGCGAGACGTCGTCGGTCGTCCATTTGTTCCAGTCGGGCTTTTCGGCCTCGCTGCCGCTCTGTACCAGGTTGAGGAAGTTGGCGTGCGACAGCATCGCGCCCTTGGGCTTGCCTGTCGTGCCCGAGGTGTAGAGCTGAATCGCGATGTCCTTCGGGCTGATCGGCACCTTGGGATCGTCGCCGCTTTGCGCATCGCGCCATGCGACAAAATCATGCCATTCCGGCGCGCCGCCTTCGGTGGTGATGATGGTGCGGACACCGGGCAATTGCGGCTTGATGTTTCGGACCTGGGTGATGAACTCCGGTCCGACGAACAGCACCGGCGCCTTGCAATCCTCGACGATGAAGGCGACCTCGGGGCCGGCGAGCCGCCAGTTCACCGGCGCCATCACCACGTTGGCCTTCATCGCGCCCATCAACAGCTCGAAATAGAAATCGCTGTTCTTGCCGAGATAGGCAACCCGCTGGCCAGGTGTGATGCCGAGCGCGATCAGCGCGTTGGCAACACGGTTGGTCTTGATGTCGAACTCCGCAAAGCTGGTCTGGCGGCCCTCGAATTCATAGGCCAGCGCATTGCCGCGGCTCTTGGCGCGGTCGCGCACCATGTCGGCGAGGTTGGCCGGTGCCTGAGTAGCGGTCATGTTTCTCCCGTGCTGTGTTATTTTCGTTGCGCGGAGTTTGACGCGATCCGGCAGCAAAAACAATACGGGAGACTACCCGCGCGCCGCGCGATCCTTCTCGTTCTGCGCCTTGATCGAATCCCGCGCCGCGTTCCAGTCGTTGTCGCTCCAATCGCGCAGCTGATAGAAATTGCCGCCCATGGCAAGTGCCTGCGCGCCGTCCATGGCGATGGTCTCGCCGTTGATCCAGTCGCAGCCGCCGGAGATCAGGAACACCGCAAGGTTCTGCAACTCCTCCATGGTGCCGACGCGGCCCATCGGGTTCTGCGCCTTGGTGCGGGCGCCGGCCTCGTCACCGGGCTTGATGCGCTTGCTCATGCCTTCAGTGGGGATTTCGCCGGGTGCAATGGTGTTGAGGCGGATGCCGTATTTGCCCCATTCCACCGCAAGCGACATGGTCATGGCGTGGATCGCCGATTTGCTCATCGCCGACGGCACTACATAAGGCGAGCCGTTGCGCACCCAGGTCACCGTGATCGACACTACATTGCCGCGCTGTTTCGCCGCGATCCAGCGCCGGCCGACCGCATGCGTCACATAGAAGGTTCCGTGCATCACGATGTTGGCGACCGCATCAAAGCCGCGCGGGGAAAGTTCCTCCGAGCGCGAGATGAAATTGCCGGCGGCGTTGTTGATGAGATCGGTGAGCGGCCCGCCGGTCCAAATCGATTCGATCATCTCGTCTACGGCAAGCGCGTTGCGGATATCGACGCCGTGGCTGACCACACGCCCGCCATGCAGATCCATCAGTTCGGTGGCGGCTTCATCGCACACGCTTTTGCGGCGGCCGCAGATATGAACCTCGGCGCCGAGTTCGAGGAATCGCGCGGCCATCGATTTGCCGAGACCGGTTCCCCCACCCGTCACGAGAATGCGCCGCCCGGCGAGAAGCTGATCGTTGAACATCGATTTCACCCGAAGGAATTGTCTGTTAATTGGTCGATTGACTAAATCCGGACAACGCCGTTCTGTAAAGCGAGAATAGCAGTGGAGGAGAATACTCATGGAGCAGCGCGTCGCGATCTCGATTTCGGACGGCATCGCCGACGTCCGGCTGGTTCGGGCGGACAAGATGAATGCGCTCGACGCTGCGATGTTCGAGGCGATTGTCGCTGCAACGGAACGGCTTGCCCAAGAAAAGGGCGTGCGAGCGGTAGTATTGTCCGGCGAGGGACGGGCGTTCTGCGCCGGTCTCGATATGGGGCGCTTCGCGGCGATGAAGGAGACCGGCGGTAACGGGATCGCCGGTGGCGAGAAGCGCGACCTTTCCACGCGCACCCATGGCCTGGCGAATTTTCCGCAGCAGGCGGTGTGGGGCTGGCGGCAGCTTCCGGTGCCGGTGATTGCGGCGGTCCAGGGCGTCGCCTTTGGCGGCGGCTTCCAGCTCGCGCTCGGCGCCGACATGCGCTTCCTCACGCCCGACGCGCGGATGTCGATCATGGAGATCAAATGGGGGTTGGTACCCGACATGGCGGGCACGCCAATTCTGGCGAGCCTCGTCCGCGACGATATTTTGCGCGAGCTGACCTATACGGGACGGATTTTCTCGGCACAGGAAGCCATGAGCTATGGCCTTGCCACCCGGATCTGCGACGACCCGCGCGCCGCGGCTTTCGAGGTCGCACGCGAAATTGCCGGCAAGAGTCCCGATGCGATCCGCGCCGCGAAACGTATGCTCAACAATTTGTCCGTCGATCCCGGTCCGGCGCTGCTCGCCGAATCCGTCGAGCAGATGAAGCTGATGGGTACCGCCAACCAGCAGGAAGCCGTGCGCGCTAATCTCGAGAAGCGCGCGCCAAGATTTGCGGACGCATGATAAACCACTCCGAAACATCCCCCTTCCTCGGCATCATCAGCGGCCAGCGCCGGCGCGACCACGCGGAAGTGGCCGAGCGTGCCGATCGCATTGCGAGCGGATTGCATAGGCTCGGCGTCAAGCCGGGCGACAGCGTGTGCATGCTGATGCGGAACGACATTGCCTTCATCGAGTCGGCTTATGCCGCGATGCGGCTCGGCGCCTACGGCGTGCCTGTCAACTGGCACTTCAAGCCGGAAGAGATCAACTACGTTCTCAAGGACTCCGGCACTTCGGTGCTGATCGCGCATGCCGACATGCTGCATCAGCTGCGCGAGGCGATTCCGGCCGGCGTCACCGCGCTCAGCGTGCCGACGCCGCCGGAAATTCTGGCGAACTACAAGATCAATCCGGATCATCTTGCGACGCCGGATTTCGCCATCGACTTCGAGGTCTGGCTCGCGCAGCATGAACGTTACGACGGACCGGTGGTCCCGCAGCCGCAGAACATGATCTACACCTCCGGCACCACGGGCCATCCCAAAGGCGTGCGCCGGTTCGCGCCGACCCCGGAGCAGACCGCGAACGCGGAACGCATGCGGGGGATGATCTATGGCCTGAAGCCGGGAGCGCGCACGATTCTGCCGGGGCCACTGTATCACTCCGCGCCGAACTCGTTCGGGCTGCGCGCGGGGAGGCTCGGCGGCGTGCTGGTGCTGATGCCCCGCTTCGAGCCTGAACAGTTTTTGCGGCTGATCGAAACGCAAAGGATCGAAACCATCTTCATGGTGCCGACCATGTTCATCCGGCTGATGAAGCTGCCGGAAGAAGTGCGCAGGAAATACGACGTGTCCTCGCTGCGCCATATCATCCACGCGGCAGCGCCCTGTCCCGCCGACGTCAAGCGCGCGATGATCGAATGGTGGGGGCCGGTGATCTATGAATTCTACGGCTCGACCGAGTCAGGTGCCGTGACCTTTGCCAATTCCGCGGACGCGCTGAAGAAACCCGGAACCGTCGGCAGGATATCGCCGGGCGCGGAATTGCGCTTCATCGGCGATGACGGACGCGTGCTGCCGCCGGGCCAGATCGGTGAAATCTACTCGCGTATCGCCGGCAATCCGGATTTCACCTACCACAACAAGTCCGAGAAACGTTCCGAGATCGATCGCGAGGGTTTCATTACCTCCGGCGACGTCGGCTATATCGACGAGGACGGTTATGTCTTCATCTGCGACCGCAAGCGCGACATGGTGATTTCGGGCGGCGTCAACATCTACCCGGCCGAGATCGAGGCGGCGCTGCATGCCGTTGCCGGCGTCCATGACTGCGCGGTGTTCGGCATTCCCGACGAGGAATTCGGCGAGGCGCTGATGGCGGTGGTGGAGCCGCAGCCGGGCGTGACGCTCGACATCGCTGCCATCCGCGCCCAGCTCAGGACGCAGCTCGCCGACTACAAGGTGCCCAAGCACGTCGAGATCCAGGCCAGCCTGCCGCGGGAAGATTCCGGCAAGATCTTCAAGCGCCGCCTGCGCGATCCCTATTGGGAGCGGGCAGGGCGGCGGATTTGAACTCCGCCGCCAAAACGCCAAAATAGGCCGCCGTCATCTTTATCTTGCACTGCGGCAAAAAACTTGCACACTCCAGAACAGCCGGGCAAGCCTCTGGAGTAGCCAGCCATGTCACCCCAGACTATGCCGTCCGAAACTGAAATCCGCGCCAATCGTGTCGAAGACGCCGAGGACGCGCGGCTGCGGACCGACATCAGGCTGCTCGGGCGCATTCTCGGTGACACCGTGCGCGACCAGGAGGGCGCCGACGTGTTCGACCTGGTCGAGCGCATCCGGCAGACCTCGATCCGGTTCCACCGCGATGACGACAAGCCGGCGCGGCGCGAACTCGAGCTGATCCTCGACAGCATGTCGATCAGCCAGACGCTGCGCATCGTGCGCGCCTTCAGCTATTTCTCGCATCTTGCGAATATCGCCGAGGATCAGAACAACATCCGGCAGATGCGGGCGCGCTCGACGGCCGGCGGCACGCCGCCCCCGGGCACGCTGCCGCTGACGCTGGCGCATGCCCAGGCCGCGGGCTTCAGTGCCGCTGACCTGCGCAAATTCTTCGCGAAGGCGTTGGTCAGTCCGGTTCTGACGGCGCATCCCACCGAAGTCCGCCGCAAGAGCACGATCGATCGGGAGATGGAGATTGCAGCGCTGCTCGATCGGCGCGAACGGGTGCAGCTCACGCCCGACGAGGCCGTGGCGAGCGACGAGCAATTGCGCCGTGCGGTACTGACGCTGTGGCAGACCAATCTGTTGCGCCGGACCAAGCTCACCGTGCTCGACGAAGTCGCCAATGGCCTGTCGTTCTACGACTACACGTTCCTGCATGAGGTGCCGAGGCTGCATTGCATGCTGGAGGACCGGCTGAACGAGGGCGACAGCGCCCGCGGCGAGTTGGCGTCTTTCCTCAAGATGGGGAGCTGGATCGGCGGCGATCGCGACGGTAACCCGTTCGTGACCGCAGACGTCATGCGTGGCTCCCTGAAACTGCAGTCGAGCCGGGTGCTGCGCTTTTATCTGGAGGAACTGCACGCGCTCGGCGCCGAACTGTCGTTGGCGGCGCATCTGGCCGATGTTTCCAAGGATCTGCGCGCGCTTGCGGAACGCTCACCGGACACGTCGCCGCATCGGAGCGGAGAACCCTATCGCCTGGCGGTATCGGGCGTCTTTGCGCGGTTGACCGCGACCGCAGCAAGGCTGGAGGTGGAAACCACCCGCGCGGCCGTCGGCGAGGCGGCGCCTTACGCCAACGTCGCGGAATTCAAGGCTGATCTCGATACGCTCTATCGCTCGCTGATCTCGAACAATTCCGGCGTGATCGCGCGCGGT
>Ga0310811_10010102_pt1 | contig 12195 bp, 10 predicted proteins | sample YCmetagenome_FD_207642 | JGI IMG/M metagenome (GOLD analysis project Ga0310811, IMG submission 207642) | Soil microbial communities from experimental microcosm in Duke University, North Carolina, United States - YC | ecosystem: Engineered > Artificial ecosystem > Soil microcosm > Unclassified ... | reverse complement strand
GCATCGACGCCGCTTGCTTCGCGGCCGGCGATCGGATGGCCCGGCACGAACTGCCCGATGCGCTCGCCGAGCGCCGCGCGCGCCGCCGCGACGACGTCCGACTTGGTGCTGCCCGCGTCGGTGACGAGCGTCGCGGCGCCGAGAAACGGCGCGATCCGTTCGAGCAGCGGCTGGGTTTGCGCGACCGGCGCCGCGAGCAGCACGACATCGGCGCCTTCGAGCGCGGCGGCCAGCGCCGCATCGTCGTTCAACGCGGCCGCGCCGTCGATCACACCGAGCTGCAGCGCGCGCGCGGTCGATTCGGCCGAACGGCCGACGCCGATCACCTGGCGCGCGCCCGCCGCCGTACCGCGCTCGCGCAACGCGCGCGCCAGCGAGCCGCCGATCAGGCCGACACCGAAAATCACCAGTTTTTCAAAAGAGAACGCAGCCACGTGAATTCGCATTAAGGGCGCGCCGGCAGGTCCGGTTCCGGCGCGCGGATCGAAGTGGGGTCGCTCAGACGGCTGCAAGCGTCTTTTCGAGCGCCGCGAGAAACGCGTCGTTTTCTTCGGGCAAGCCGATCGTCACGCGCAGCCATTGCGGCAGGCCGTAGCCGCCGACCGGACGCACGATCACGCCCTGCTTCAACAGCCCGAGATTGACGCGCTCGCCGGCGCCGTCGTCCTTGCCGACGCGCACCAGCACGAAGTTGCCGTACGACGGCACGTATTCGAGGCCGAGCTTGTCGAACGCTTCGGTCAGACGGCGATAGCCCTGCGCGTTGAGCTGCGCGCTCTTTTCGAGGAACGCCTTGTCGTTCAGCGCGGCCACCGCCGCGGCCTGCGCGAGCGTGTTCACGTTGAACGGCTGACGCAGACGGTTCAGCAGATCGGTCAGATGCGGCTGCGCGATCGAGAAACCGACCCGCAGTCCGGCAAGCCCGTAGGCTTTCGAGAGCGTGCGCGACACCAGCAGGTTCGGATAGCGGCGCACCCAGTCGATCGAGTCGTAGCGATGTTCCGCCGCGAGGTATTCCGTGTACGCCTCGTCCAGCACCACGACCACGTGGCTCGGCACCTTCGCGAGGAACGCTTCGAGGCTCGGGCCGTCGATGAACGTGCCGGTCGGGTTGTTCGGATTGGCAATGAACACGAGGCGCGTATCGTCTTCGATCGCGGCGAGCATCGCGTCCAGATCGTGGCCGTAGTGCACCGCCGGCACGACGATCGCACGCGCGCCGAGGCCTTGCGTGGCGAGCGCGTAGACCGCGAACGAGTACTGCGCGTAGACGATCGACTGGCTCTTCTCGACGAATGCATGCGCGGCCATTTCGAGAATGTCGTTGCTGCCGTTGCCGAGCGTGACCCACTCCGGCGGCACGCCGTAGCGCTCGGACAGCGCGGCCTTCAGTTCGAACGCGTTCGAATCCGGATAGCGGCCCAGCTCGCTCGCGGCCTGCGCCATCGCGCGCTGCGCGGACTCGGGCATGCCGAGCGGATTCTCGTTCGACGCGAGCTTCACGATGCGCGCTTCATCGAGGCCGAACTGGCGCGCCACTTCGGAAATCGGCTTGCCGGCCACGTAAGGCGCGATCGCGCGCACATAGGAAGGACCGTAAGACTTAGTCATGTGTAACTCCGGATCGTCGATTTGACTGATAACTGGTTTGTCTGTGTTCGGGTGCGGGATCTAGCCGTACTTCGCTGCTCGGTGTTCGCTGTCGATGCGCGGTGCGGTGCGCCGCGCAGTTTGGCGCGCAGTTCGGCTTGCTGTCAGCAGAGCGGCGCCTTGCGGTTGCGCCGGCTCGCCTGACCTGCGAGCGATCGGCACCGTCGCGGCATCGCGTCACTTCGGCCGCGTGTGCCTCGCACGCAAACCTGCTGCATGTCCGCAGGACCGCAGCGCGGCGAACCGGCTGCTGCGTGCCTCGCGGCCACGCGCGCGCCGCTACTCACCGCGCGCGCGGATACGAGCCGAGAATCTTCAGCAACGCGGCCTTCTGCTCCAGCGCGACGAGCGCGGCCGCCACATGCGGATCGTCGCGATGACCTTCGACGTCGATGTAGAAGTAGTACTCCCACGTGCCGACCCGCGCCGGCCGCGACTCGAAGCGCGTCATCGACACGCCGTGGCGCGCGAGCGGCTCGAGCAGCTTGAACATCGCGCCCGGCTCGTTCGCCACCGATACGATCAGCGACGTCTTGTCGTAGCCGCTCGCGCCCGACGGCTGCTTGCCGATCATCACGAAGCGCGTGCGGTTGTGCGGATCGTCCTGGATCAGCGAGAACGCGATCTGCAGGCCATATTGCGTCGCGGCGCGATCGCCGGCGATCGCCGCGATGGTCGGATCTTCCGCGGCGATGCGGGCCGCTTCGGCGTTACTCGATACGGCCTGCCGCTCCAGATGCGGCGCATGCGCCGACAGCCAGTGCTGGCATTGCGCGAGCGCCTGGGCGTGCGCGCACACGCGCTTGACGCCCGTCAGATCGCCGCTTTGCGTCAGCAGATTGTGGTGAATCGGCAGCGCCAGTTCGCCGCCGATGACCAGCTGCGTCTGCAGCAGCAGATCGAGCGTGCGCGACACCGCGCCTTCGCTCGAATTCTCGATCGGCACCACGCCGAATTCGGCGGCGCCCGCCTCGACCGAGCGGAACACCTCGTCGATCGACGGACACGCGAGCCCTTCGACCGACTGGCCGAAGTATTCGTGCATCGCCTGCTCGCTATAGGTGCCGACCGGGCCCAGAAACGCGACGTGGATATCCTGTTCGAGCGCGCGGCTCGCGGCCATGATCTCGCGCCAGATCGCGCTGATGTGGTCGTCCGCGAGCGGCCCGTCGCTGATGTCCTGCAGCCGCGCGATCACCTGCTGCTCGCGCTCCGGGCGAAACACCGGCGCATTGAAATGCTTCTTGACCTCGCCCACCTCGAGCGCAACGGCAGCCCGCTGGTTGAGCAGCGCGATCAGCTGCGCGTCGATCGCATCGATCTTTTCGCGCAGCGGTTTGAGTCGTGAGTTGAGTTCGTCGTCCATGCTTGTGACTTGCAGCGGCTTGAGGGCAGATGCGCCGCACATTGCGCAGCGCGCTGCCGGGCAAAATGCGCGTCCAGAGGAGCGCGCGCCCGCGCGGAGTGGGCTCCGCTCAGGCGCTGCGCCGTTCGAATTCCTTCATATACTCGACTAGCGCCTTGACGCCTTCGAGCGGTACCGCGTTGTAGATCGACGCCCGCATGCCGCCGACGGACTTGTGGCCCTTCAGCTGCACCAGCCCGCGCTCTTTCGCGCCGGCGAGGAATGCTTCGTTGCGCGCTTCGTCGGCGAGGAAGAACGGTACGTTCATCCGCGACCGCGCGCCGCGCTCGACCTTGTTCAGATAGAAGCTGCTGGCATCGATCGTGTCGTACAGCAGCTTCGCCTTTTCGACGTTGCGTGCTTCGATCGCGCCGAGGCCGCCCTGCTTTTTCAACCACTTGAACACCAGCCCGGCGATGTAGATCGCGTAGGTGGGCGGCGTGTTGTACATCGAGTTGTTCAGCGCGACCGTCTTCCATTCGAACGCGCTCGGGCACACCGGCATTGCGCGGTCCAGCAGGTCTTCGCGCACCACCACGACCGTCACGCCGGCCATGCCGATGTTCTTCTGCGCGCCGCCGTACAGCACGCCGTACTTCGCGATGTCCATCGGACGCGACAGGATGTGCGACGATGCGTCCGCGACCAGCGGGATATCGCCCAGATCCGGAATCTCGAAGGTCTCGACGCCGTGAATCGTCTCGTTCGTGCACAGATGCACGTAGGCCGGGTCTGCCGACAGCTGCCATTCGGCGCGCGCCGGCGCGCGCGTGAAGCCGTCAGCCGTCTGACCGCTGGCGGCGATATGCACGCTGCCGTATTTCTTCGCTTCGTTGAACGACTTCTGCGACCACGAACCGGTGATGACGAAATCCGCACGCGGTTTGGTGCCGAACAGGTTCAACGGCACAATCGCGTTCTCGCCGAGGCCCCCGCCCTGCAGAAACAGGATCTGATGGCTCGCCGGCACCGCCAGCAGTTCGCGCAGATCCAGCAAGGCTGCTTCGTGGATCGACATGAACTCTTTGCCGCGATGGCTCATTTCCATCACGCTCATGCCGCTGCCGTGCCAGTCGAGCATTTCGTCGGCTGCCTGACGCAGCACTTCTTCAGGTAGTGCCGCGGGGCCGGCGGAGAAATTGAACACGCGCATCGTCAGAGTCCCGGAAAACAGGCGCGCAGAGCAAACACTCCGGATTCGCGCCGGGAAGGAAAACCGCAAAAAAGAAATGGCCGTCTGCGCGCTCGCGCAAACGGCCATTATCGCATCGCTGCCGGCAACCCGCTACGCGCAGGGCTGCCGGCGTTTGCGCAGCAAGCTTACTTGCTGCTCGGCTTGACCGAAGCGACTTCCTTGTCCGCCTGATCGCGCGTTGCCTTGATCGATTGCGGCATGTACTTCTGCATCAGACCGTTGACCACGTCGCGGCCCACCTGATCTTGCACCTGGATGAACTTGCGGCCCGTCGGGCTCTTGTAGAACGCCGTCAGGTCCTTGATTTCCTGCGTGCTGTAGTACTTCGCGTAGGCGTCGTACTGAGCTTGCATCGCATCCTGGCGGAATGCGTCCGTGGCGAACACCTGGCCTGCCGAGTCAACCAGCTTCGGCACCGCGTTCTTCTGCAGCGTCGGCACCGACGCCTGCTTCTGCTTGTCGTTCAGCGTCTTGTTTTCGGACAGCGCGTCCGACAGGATTGCCGGCACCAGTTGCTTGGCTTGCATCTGCGCGCTGTTGCCGATCGCGCCGACCAGCTTCTGCGCGTCGATGGCGTCCAGCAGATCCTTGATCGCAGCCTGCTTGGCCGGATCGACCGGAGCCGCAGCCGTGGCGGCCGGGGCCGCGCCTGCGTCCGGGCTCTGGCTTTGCAGTGCTTGCGCCATCGCGAAGGTCGGCACGAAAGCGGCCAGCATCATCCACAGCTTGAATCGTTTTTGCATCACTACTCCCTAAGAGAAATTGGATCGAACGCTTGCCGCGCAACGCGCGCACCGGCCTCTTCCGAGACCCCGGATGCGCTTGCGCAGCTTGACTCGTTACTTGAAAAGCATCGACGCGGTTCAGGCCGTCTCGCCGCCATCGCCGTTGACACCGCCATCAGAACTTTCATCGTCCTTACTGGCGCCGTTTTCGGCCGGACCCTCGGCGTCGCCGTCCACGTCGGCTTCCGCTTCGGCAATATGCTGCAGACCGGAAAGCTTGGTGCCCTCATCAAGGCTGATGAGTGTAACACCTTGCGTGGCGCGCCCCATTTCGCGAATCTCCGACACGCGCGTGCGGATCAGCACGCCGGTATCGGTGATCAGCATGATCTGCGCTTCGTGATCGACCAGCGTTGCGGCGACGACCTTGCCGTTGCGCTCGGACGTCTGGATCGCAATCATGCCCTTCGTGCCGCGGCCATGGCGTGTGTACTCGGCGATCGGCGTGCGCTTGCCGTAGCCGTTTTCGGTGGCGGTCAGCACCGACTGCTGCTCGTCGCCGGCCACCAGCAGCGCGATGACCTGCTGGCCGTCTTCGAGCTGCATGCCGCGCACGCCGCGCGCCTCGCGGCCCATCGGCCGCACGTCGTTTTCGTCGAAGCGCACTGCCTTGCCCGAATCGGAGAACAGCATCACGTCGTGCTGGCCGTCGGTGATCGCGGCGCCGATCAGATAATCGCCGTCGTCCAGACCGACCGCGATGATGCCCTTGCGCAGCGGCCGGCTGAACTGCTCGAGCGGCGTTTTCTTGACGGTGCCGAGCGCGGTGGCCATGAACACGTATTTGTCTTCGGAGAATTCCTTGACCGGCAACACCACCGTGATCTTTTCGCCGTCCTGCAGCGGGAACATATTGACGATCGGCCGGCCGCGCGAATTGCGCGAGCCTTGCGGCACTTCGTACACCTTCACCCAGTACACGCGGCCGCGATTCGAGAAGCACAGGATGTGGTCGTGCGTGTTCGCGATGAACAGCGCGTCGATCCAGTCGTCTTCCTTCATCGAGGTCGCCTGTTTGCCGCGACCTCCGCGCTTCTGGGCCCGATATTCGGACAACGGCTGCGATTTCACGTAACCGGTGTGCGACATCGTGACCACCATGTCCTGCGGCGTGATCAGGTCTTCGGTGTTCAGCTCGGTCGCGTTCATTTCGATCTTCGAGCGGCGCTTATCGCCAAATTCGCTCTTGATCGACGTGAGTTCGTCGACGATGATCGCGGCAATACGTTCTGGCCTGGCCAGAATGTCGAGCAGGTCGGCGATCTGCGCCATCACCTCGCGGTACTCGCCGATGATCTTGTCCTGCTCGAGACCGGTCAGGCGCTGCAGACGCATTTGCAGGATTTCCTGCGCCTGCGTGTCCGACAGCCGGTACAGGCCGTCGCCCTGCATGCCGAACGCCGCGCCCAACCCTTCCGGGCGATACGCGTCGCGGCCGCCCGCGCTGGCGTTCTCGGCTTCCGCACGCTGCAGCATCTCGCGCACGAGCGACGAATCCCACGAGCGGGCCATCAGCTCCTGCTTGGCGATCGGCGGCGTCGGCGCGGCCTTGATGATGCTGATGAACTCGTCGATATTCGCGAGCGCAACCGCCAGACCTTCGAGCACGTGGCCGCGTTCGCGCGCCTTGCGCAGTTCGTAGATCGTGCGCCGCGTCAGCACTTCGCGACGGTGCGCGAGGAAATGCGACAGCATTTCCTTCAGGTTCAGCAGCTTCGGCTGGCCGTCGACCAGCGCGACCATGTTCATGCCGAACGTGTCCTGCAGCTGCGTCGCCTTATATAAATTGTTGAGAATCACCTCGGGCACTTCGCCGCGCTTCAGCTCGATCACGACGCGCATGCCGCTCTTGTCGGATTCGTCGCGGATGTCGGAAATGCCTTCGAGCTTTTTCTCGTTGACCAGCTCGGCAATCCGCTCGAGCAGCGAACGCTTGTTAACCTGATACGGCAGCTCGTCCACGATAATCGCCATGCGCTGGCCGCGATCGATTTCCTCGAAGTGCGTGAGCGCGCGCATCACGACGCGGCCGCGGCCGGTGCGATAACCGTCGCGCACGCCGGACACGCCGTAAATGATGCCGGCGGTCGGGAAGTCCGGTGCGGGGACAATCTCGATCAGCTCGTCGATCGTCGCTTCCGGGTTCTTCAACAGGTGATGGCAGGCGTCGACGATCTCGTTCAGATTGTGCGGCGGGATATTGGTGGCCATGCCGACCGCAATGCCCGACGAGCCATTGATCAGAAGATTCGGGATGCGAGCCGGCAGAATGCCCGGCTCGTTTTCGCTGCCGTCGTAGTTCGGCTGGAAATCGACGGTTTCCTTGTCGATGTCGGCGAGCAGCTCATGGCCGATCTTCGCCATGCGGATTTCGGTGTATCGCATCGCGGCGGCGTTGTCGCCGTCGACCGAACCGAAGTTACCCTGTCCGTCCACCAGCATGTAGCGCAGCGAGAAGTGCTGCGCCATCCGCACGATCGTGTCGTACACGGCCGTGTCACCGTGCGGGTGGTATTTACCGATGACGTCGCCGACGATACGCGCCGATTTTTTGTACGCGCGGTTCCAGTCGTTGTTCAGTTCGTGCATCGCGTAAAGTACCCGGCGATGCACCGGCTTCAGGCCGTCACGAACATCCGGAAGCGCGCGCCCGACAATCACGCTCATCGCGTACTCGATGTACGAGCGGCGCATTTCCTCCTCTAGGGAGATTGGCAGAGTCTCTTTGGCGAATTGATCCATGTGCGTGTCGAATATGCGGGTCGGGAACCGGTGACCAGCGAATCAGGTAGCCGGCGCGCAGTTTTTGCGCAGTTTACGTTTTGTAAGAAAGCCGTAAAATTGTGGCCCGCGGCGGCGCTGCGATTTCAGCGCATCACGCGATTCTACCATGCGGAGCATCCGCACTCGGGCGCCTACGTATACCTATTAGAGGAATGCCCGGCGAAGCCGTCAGGCGCCGTATTTGCACCATGAGCAGGCCCGTTTTCTGCTCCCTCAGCGCGGCGCCCAGACTACGTGCGACGTCTGTTGCGCATGCACCACATTCGACAGGGGCCGGATATTGGGGGAGGATTTTTTTATCGTCGGAAGGGAACGATATGGCAAAATGCCAACGCAAAACTTAGACGCAGCTGGGTGGTTGGACAGAAACGTCTTTTGTTCCGCACCAATGTTATACTTCGAGCAATGTATGACTTGTCTAGGGTCAACAGGCTCGCAGTAAACCTGCGGTAATCTCAATTTCGAGAGGAGAAATATGAATAAACTTTCAAAGCTCGCGTTCATTGCGGCTACCGCAGTGATGGCCGCATCGGCGTCGGCGCAGTCGGTGCCGGCTTCGCGACAGGCTGTTAACGACAATTGGGTGAATGGTACCGGCGAATACGTGTGGATGAACGGCACGAACGAGCTTTGCTGGCGCGACGCGTTCTGGACGCCGGCAACGGCAAACGCAAAGTGCGATGGCGCACTGGTCGCACAGGCACCGACGCCGCCGGCACCGCCGGCACCGGTCGCTCCGGCCATCACGAGCCAGAAGATCACGTATCAGGCTGACACGCTGTTCGACTTCGACAAGGCTGTTCTGAAGCCGGCTGGTAAGGCCAAGCTGGACGATCTCGCATCGAAGATCCAGGGCCTGAACCTCGAAGTGGTGGTCGCCACGGGTTACACGGACCGCATCGGTTCGGACAAGTACAACGACCGTCTGTCGCTGCGTCGTGCTCAAGCTGTGAAGGCATACCTGGTCAGCAAGGGCATCGAAGCCAACCGTATCTACACGGAAGGCAAGGGCAAGCGCAACCCGGTTACGACGGGTTGCAACCAGAAGAACCGCAAGCAACTTATCGCCTGCCTCGCACCGGATCGCCGCGTGGAAGTCGAAGTTGTCGGTACCGCGAAGCAGTAAGCAACAAAATACCGCAGTATCGAAGCCCCGCTACGGCGGGGCTTTTTTTATCGATTTTTGTATTTTTGTCGTCTTTTTGTCATGCAGGTTGCCGGCGCATGGCGATCGGAGCCGGCACCCCATCGAACAAGAAACGCGCGCCGCAATGCCGAACCAATCGCGGCGGAGCGGTTTTTGCCGCCCTCTGCGACCGCCTATATACTCTGGGCTTGTTCCCCGGGTTCGTTCCCTTACCTCGCTCACCCGCCCCCAGGCCGCCTGCTCATGACCAATGCCGATCCCCACGAACTCCGTAAATTCAGCGAGCTCGCGCATCGCTGGTGGGACCCGAATGCCGAATTCAAACCACTGCACGAACTGAATCCGGTACGGCTTGGCTGGATCGATTCACAAGCTCATCTGCCCGGCAAGCGGGTGCTCGATATCGGCTGCGGCGGCGGCATCCTGTCGGAATCGATGGCGGGGCTCGGCGCTTCGGTGAAAGGCATCGATCTGTCGCATGAGGCGCTAGGCGTGGCCGACCTGCATAGTCTCGAAAGCGGCATTTCGGTCGAATACGAGGAGATCGCCGCGGAAGCGCTGGCGGCACGCGAGCCGGCCAGCTTCGACGTCGTCACCTGCATGGAAATGCTGGAGCACGTGCCGGATCCGTCACAGGTGGTGGAAGCCTGCAAGACGCTGGTGAAGCCCGGCGGCTGGGTGTTCTTCTCCACGCTGAACCGCAATGTGAAGTCGTATCTGCTGGCGGTAATCGGCGCCGAATATATCGCGCGCATGTTGCCCAAGGGTACGCACGATTACGCACGCTTCATTCGTCCATCGGAACTGGCTGGCTTTGTGCGTGCAGCCGGGCTGCTGGTGGCCGACATCAAGGGTGTCGTCTATCACCCGCTCACCAAACACTTCACGCTGTCGTCCGACACGGACGTCAATTACATGATGGCGTGCCGCCGCCCCGCCTGACCAACCTCGTCACCGACTCCTCATGAGCGATCCCACGCCTCTGCCGCAACGCGAAGATGACGACACGTCGGTCGGTCTTTGTCAGGGCATTCTGTTCGATCTCGACGGTACGCTAGCCGATACCGCGCCCGACCTCGCCGCCGCCGTCAACAGGATGCGCCACGAGCGCGGCCTCGAGATGGTGCCGCTCGAGCGGCTGCGTCCGCTGGCGTCGGCCGGTGCGCGCGGCCTGCTGCACGGCGCGTTCGGCATCGGGCCGGACGATCACGAATTCGCGTCGATGCGAGAAGAGTTTCTCGCCAATTACGAAGCGGACCTGTGCATCGAGACCACGCTGTTTCCCGGCATCGCCGAAGTGCTCGACGATCTCGACGCGCGTAACGTGCGCTGGGGCATCGTGACCAACAAGGTCGCGCGGCTGACCGAACCGCTGGTCGCGCAACTGGGCCTCGACACACGCGCCGGCTGCGTCGTCAGCGGCGACACGACGCCGCATTCGAAGCCGCATCCCGCGCCGCTGCTGCATGCGGCGAAGGAGCTTGCGCTGCAGCCCGAGCGTATCGCCTACATCGGCGACGACCTGCGCGACGTGCAGGCGGGCTTTGCGGCCGGCATGGTGACCGTCGCCGCGGCCTACGGTTATTGCGGCTGCGACCTGCCGCCGACGCAGTGGCATGCGAAGCACGTCGTGCAATCGACCGCGGACCTGCTGGCGCTGCTCAAGGAAATCGCCTGAGGCGGTGGCCCGAAGCGCGAGATGTCCGTGACGTGACAAGGCGGCTATTGTAAAATCACCAATCGCCTGCACTTTTTGGGCGATTTCCTACTGCGGGGGCGACCTGGTTTCGACAGGGGTTGTGAAGCGGTCAGGGCATGTCGAGGACCCGTCACCTCGTTAATCAATGGGAAAAACGTAACTGCAAACGACGATACGTTCGCACTGGCAGCCTAAGGGCCGCCGTCCTCTGCCTGGCTCACTGACGGGCTAGCGTCGCAAGACCGGTAGCAATACCGCCAGAGGTCATATACGTCAGTTAAGCCTTTGCGGCGTCACGACGCCAAGGTCGAAAATCTAGTGAATCGCCGTCACGCAGCGTGTTCGTCCGCGTCGTGGCGGTTAAATCAAAAGACAGAACTAAACATGTAGAACTGGTCGTAGAGCGCTTCTGGACGCGGGTTCGATTCCCGCCGCCTCCACCACTTATCATTCGACGTTCTCCGGCATCGGCCGGGGAAGCCTGCCACGAGCCGGTTCTCCGGCTGTTCTGCTGTCCGTCCGTGCGCATCACGCGCGACATCATGCGCATGCATTGCACATGGCTTACGCCTGAACGGAATAAGTCTGCGCTGCGCTTCGTTTAGTCTGCGCGTTGCCGAAATCCGGCGCGCACAGATATCAACGCATACACTCCGATACACAACTTCAGAACAGGAGCAGCATGATGCGCAAGACCATTCTCCTTCTCGCGGCCGCAGCGATCACTCAAACCGCATTCGCCGAAGCGCCGAAAACGATGGACGGCCGGTTTGTCGATGGGCAGGGCAGAACGCTTTACACGTTCGACAACGACAAGACGCCTGGCCAAAGCGCCTGCAGCGGCGGATGCGCGAAAAACTGGCCGGCCGCAACCGCCGACGCAAACGACAAAGCTTCCGGAGACTGGACCATCATCAACGGCGCCGACGGCGCGAAGCAATGGGCCTACAAGGGCAAGCCGCTGTACCGCTTTGCGTCGGACAGCAAGCCGGGCGATATGGCCGGCGACGGCTTCAAGGGTGTCTGGCACACCGCCAAGCCCTAACCGCCGGCAGCCCGGCTGCCGCGGCCGACCGGGCCGGACGCGACCTAGTTAGGATCGTCCGGGCACTTCAGATTGCAGCCATCCGGATCGCCGTCGTCGCCGCGCTTGCGCAGCTTCGACGGCGCGCCGCGCTGAAACTTTTTGGTGGGTGCGGACGCCGCGAATTGCAACTGCGGGTGATCCTGAAAGTGGAACTCGTCGGACAGCACGCCGCCGGGCACGCCCGGCGAGTTTTGCGCAAAAGCGACTGAAACCGTCGCGACCAGCGCACCTGCCGCCGCAGCGGCAGCCAAAGCTTGAATGTGAAATTTCATGTCGAATTCGGCACGGCCCGTAAGCCGCGCATCGGAACGGAATACGAAGTCGTAAAGATTAGCGCAAAAGCACGAGCGAGCGCAGCTTCTGACCCGCGTCGTGCGGCCGCGCAACGCCTGAAATCGTTACGCGCGCTTACCGCGCCGCACGCCTGGCAGCCCATACGCGGC
>Ga0310811_10010100_pt1 | contig 12196 bp, 13 predicted proteins | sample YCmetagenome_FD_207642 | JGI IMG/M metagenome (GOLD analysis project Ga0310811, IMG submission 207642) | Soil microbial communities from experimental microcosm in Duke University, North Carolina, United States - YC | ecosystem: Engineered > Artificial ecosystem > Soil microcosm > Unclassified ... | reverse complement strand
GCACGGCCAGACGGTGATCGCCGAAGGCATCGAAACGCCGGAACTCTGCCAACGCATGCGCCAGTTGGGCGTCACCCACGGCCAGGGCTTCCTGTTCGCGCATCCGCTCTCCGCCGGGGATTTGCAGACATTCCTGCTGAAACATTCGGATGAGACGCTGGAGAGTGCCGGGCTTTAAGCAAGCAGCCGCTTTTTGAAAAAAGCGGCGCAAAAACTTTTGGGTATGCTGGGCCGGTGGCGTTGGAACCAGCACGGCCCAAGTTAACAAAGTTTTTTTGCTACTTTTTGTTCACAAAAAGTAGTGCTTCCTTACCTTACTTGCTCAGTCCAAATCTCCGCAACGCGTCGCGCTGCATCATGGTCACCGCGCTGCCGCTCTCGCGCTGCACCTCGCCGGGCGGAGCCGGGATTTGGGGCGCGTCGGCGGGCAGTTCGGTTGCCGGTTCCAGCTCCACCGCCCTGCCCTCCGCCACCAGCTTCAGCAGATGCGCCAGCACATTGCGCTGCGCCGCCACCTTCAAATACGGATCGGCTTTCGCGTAGAGCCGTTCCGCCAACGCGGCAACGCTCCAATCCTGCTGTTCCAGCTGGCGCAAAATCGTCGCCTCGCGCCGCTGCCGGTGCGCCAGCAATTCCCGCACCAAAGTTTGCGGTTCCGGCAGCGCGGGGCCATGGCCGCTCAAATACAGTTCATCGTCCCGGTCGAGCAGCCGTTCCAGGGAACGGTAATAAGCCAGCATATCGCCGTCCGGCGGACTGACGATCGAGGATGACCAGGACATCACATGATCGCCGCTGAACAGAATTTTGCGTCCGCCATCGCGTAGGGCGAAGCATAAATGGTCGGCGGCATGACCCGGCGTGAAAATCGCCGTGAGTCCGGCCACATTGTCGCCGTCGCCGAGCGGCATGTCCGGCGTGAAGCCGGGCCTGGCGCTGTGCCGATAGGCGGCGACCGGCGCGCCGGTCGCCGCGCGCAGCGCCGCCACGGCGCCGAAATGGTCGCGATGCGTGTGCGTGAGCAGGATGCGCCGGATCGGCGCCCCCGCCCCGGCGAGAATATCCTGCACATGTTGCGCATCATCCGGCCCGGGATCGAGCACGCTCAAACCCTCCGCACCTTCGATGAGATAGGTGTTGGTGCCCTGATAGGTCATGACGCTGGGATTGCAGGCGACGATGCGGCGGATGCCCGGGAGAACGTCCAGGGGCACGCCGCGCGGCGGCTCGGCTTCGGTGAAAAACGGCATGGCCACATCATGCGGAGCACGGCGCCGGCTGTAAACGCCGGCGCCAATCACCGGCTTTACCCCAGGGAATAAAGCAGCCCCAGCAGCCCGAACACGCCGGCGACGCAGATAATGGCGAGTAATGCGGCGGCCACGCCGGGCCGATCATGACGGCGGCGCGGCCTCTGCGGCGCCCGCGGTCTCGGCCTCCGGCCGGCCTCCTGATAATAATCTTTTGTATTCATGACCCTGCACCTTGAAAGGTCGATGTGTGCCGGTTGTTTGGCGGTTTCGTTGTTTTCCCGCCGTAAAGATGCGCCCGAACCAGCCGGCTGTGCAAGAAAAATGCGAGTCGGCGTGCCGCGCCTCGGGGCCTTTTTCCCCATGGCCGCCAGATTGCGCGACCGGCTCAAGACTGTAATTTGGCGCCATGACGACGGATCCGGATGCCAGCCTGCGCGCCTCCCTCAACCGGCACAGGCTCTTCGCCTCCGGCCTGCTCGTGCTCATGGCGGTGCTGACGGCGGTGAGTTACGCGCTGCCGGCGGGCATCTTCTCCCGCTTGCTGGGCGACGCGGCGAAGGCCGGTTTCATCGGCGGCGTGGCGGACTGGTTCGCGGTCACCGCTTTGTTCCGTCGCCCGCTCGGTTTGCCGATCCCGCACACCGCGATCCTGCCGGCGCAAAAGGAACGGCTGGGCCATGCGCTCGGCCGCTTTGTCGCCAATCATGTGTTCACCGAAGCGGATATCCGCAAATTTCTCGCGACCCTCGATTCGCCGGGCATCCTGCAGCGATTTTTAAGCGACCCGGCGGCAACGCACCCCGCCGCCGAGGCGTTGGCGGGCATGATGCCGAAATTGCTGGCGACCATCGAGGATGGCCGCGCCCGGCGCCTGCTGGCGCGCCTTCTGCCGCGCCTGATCGGCGGCCGCGCGGCCGGGGTGGTGGTAGCGCGGGCATTGGGCGGGCTCGTTGAAGGCGGCCGGCACCAGGAAGTTTTTTCCTTCATCATCAACCAGTTGAAGGAAACCCTCGCGGCCCAGGAAGAACCTTTGCGCGACGCGATCAAAGAACGCGTGCGCGAACAGGGCGGCCGCCTGGTCGGCTGGGCGATCGGCGCCAACATTGCCTCCCGCGTGCTGACGGCCGTGAACCACGAGCTGGAACGCGTCAGCCCGGACAGTTCCGAAATGCGCGACGCGTTTGACGAATGGGCCCGCCGGGAGATCCAGAAGCTCGAGACCGATCCGGAACGGGCCGCCGAACTCAGCCACGCGCTCAAAGGCATTCTGGCGCATGATACGGTCAGGGCCTGGGCCTGGGATGTCTGGGCCAGGCTGCGCCGCGCGCTGGAGGCGGATGCCATTCGGCCGCATGGCCGCACCGTGGCGGTCATCGAATCGGCGCTGGCCAATCTCGGCGAGGTGCTAGGCCGCGATGAAGCGGCACGCGCCCGGGTCAACGCCACGGTCGAGCGGCTGGTCGTCAATCTGCTCCCGACGGCCCAGGCGCAACTGGCCGGCTTCATCGGCCAGGTGGTCGGCGCCTGGGACACCCCGACCATCACCGAGAAGCTGGAGCTGCGGGTCGGCAAGGACCTGCAATTCATCCGCGTCAACGGCACGCTGGTCGGGTTCCTGCTCGGCGCGCTGATCAGTCTCCTGCTCCTGCTGCTGCCGGGGCATGGGCGCTGACCGTCTCATTCAATTTCATCGTTACGAAGGGTTCGACCGCGAGATGCATGTTCATATCCACAATGAGCTGGACCAATACGATACGCCGATGGACCATGCCGCATGGGACGCAGCCGGCATTGCCGGCCACCGCGTCACCATCGGCAGCACGCCGGAAGAATTCCTGGCCCAGGCCGAGACCGTCAAGGCGCTGATCGCGCCGACGCGGGGGATGAAGAAGCTCGATCTGTTCGCGGCGCCGAAGCTGCGGCTGCTGCAACTCACGTCCGCCGGCGTGGACAGCCTGCAGCCCTTCGACCGCATCCCGCCCGGCGTGATCATCATGAACAATCGCGGCGTGCACGGCGATAAAGCCGGCGAATACGCGCTGATGGCGATCCTGATGCTGGTGAACGCCATGCCGCGCCTGGCCACGGCGCAGCGCCGGCAGCATTGGCGCCATGAATTATGCGGTGTCGCGCGAAATCATCGGCTCACCGTAGTCGGGCTGGGCAGCCTGGGTGGCGCCGCCGCCATGCAGGCTAGCCGTCTCGGCATGCAGGTCACCGGCGTCAGCCGATCCGGCGCGCCGCACCCGCATTGCGCGCGGACCGTGACCAACGCGGCGTTCGACGCGGTTCTGGCCGAAACCGATATCCTGCTCCTGGCCTGCCCGCTGACACCGGAAACCAGCAACCTGCTCTCCGCCGAACGCATCAAAAAACTCCCCGTCGGGGCGGGCGTGATCAATATCGGCCGCGGCCGGCTGATGGATGAGGAAGCTTTGCTCGACGCGCTGGAAGCCGAGACGCTCGGCGGCGCGATCCTGGACGTGTTCCACACCGAGCCCTTGCCGCCGGGGCACCGTGCCTGGACGACGAAAAACCTGATCGTCACGCCGCATATGTCGTCGGACGACCCCGCCACCTACAACACGCTGACGCTGCAAATCTTCAGGAAAAACCTTGAAGCTTTGGCGGCCGGGGACAAAGCGCCGACGGCGATCGACCGCACGCTGGGATACTAACAGAGGAAGCAAGTAGGCGCTTTTTGAAAAAAGCGCCGCAAAAACTTTTTTATGCTGGGCCATTGGCGTTGGAACCGGCAACGCCCATGGCCCAGATTCATAAAGTTTTTTTGCTTCTTTTTGTTCACAAAAAGAAGCTCTTATTTCCTTACTTGTTCGGCTTCACCGGCCCAGTGCCGGCGCCGGACGAAGCGATCACCGCGCCGATTTCTTCCATGTCGTCGCGGGAAAGCGCCAGCGAGGCGGCGGCGAGCCAGCCATCCACCTGCTTCGGACCCCGCGCGCCGACGATGGCGGCGGTCACACCCGGCCAGGCCAGGGTCCACGCCACCGCCACCGAGGCGGTCGAGACGTTGTGGCGCGCCGCCACCTTCGCCATCGAAGCGGCCACGGCCAGGTTCTTGTCGAGATTCTCGGTGAACTCGGCATTGCGCGAGCGCCAGTCGTTTTTCGGAAGTGCTGCGACACGCTCCCGGCTGAAGGCGCCGGTGAGCAGGCCGGCCTGCATCGGGCTGTACACGATCACGCCGGTGTTGTGCTGGTGGCACCAGGCCAGTTCCTTGTCGCCGACCTCGCGCTTGATGGCGGAGAAAGGCGGCTGCAGCGTGTCGACATGGCCGAGCTTCTCGGCGGCCGTGAGCTGCTCGACATTATGGTTGGAAAGCCCGGCGGCGCGGATCTTGCCTTCCTTCTTCAGGTCCAGCAGCACCTGCCAATATTCTTCGACCGGGGTGCCGTCATTGGCAGGCCAGTGCATCTGGTACAGGTCGATCTGCTCGACTTCCAGGCGCTGCAGAGACCCTTCGACTTCCCGGCGGATGCTGGCCGGGGCGCCGACGCGCTTGGGCAGCTCGTTGGGGTTCGCCTTGTCGCCGATCAGGCCGCATTTCGTGAAAATGAACGGGCGCTCGGACTTCGGAATGTCGCGCATCGCGGCCGCCACGACTTCCTCAGAGCGGCCAAGGCCGTAGATCGCCGCCGTATCGATCCAGTTCACGCCACAGGACACGGCATGCTGGATCGCCTGGATGGAATCCTTGTCCTCCTGGTCACCCCAGCCGACCGCCCAATCGCCGCCGCCAATGGCCCAGGAGCCGAAGCCGACCCGTGTGATATTCATCCCGGTCTTGCCGAACGGAACGGTCGGCAGGCTCGTCTTCATGCTCATTTATCTCTCCATGAACTAATGTCCGTCGTATTTAGGCGTAGAGGTGATATTTCCAACCCTCCAAAGCGACAATCGGATGCTTGTGAGCGTCGACGTCTTTAGGGTATGGGATGGCCCATGAAAACGATCATCCCCGCGCTGTTTTTCCTTGCGCCCACTTTGGCTTTTGCCGCAGGCGGTCCGACGGCTCTGGGGCCGAATAACGGCAAGTTCGGCGACTGGACGGCCGCGACTTACGGCACCGGCGCAGACAAAGCCTGCTACGCCTTCACCAACGCCACGCATTCAGATCCGGCGATCGCCAAACGCGGAACGGTCATGCTCACCGTAACCGAGCGCCATGGCGTGCATGATGAGGTCACGCTGACCGCCGGCTACACCTATCCCAAGAATGCCAAGGTGACCGTCAGCGTAAACGGCCACCCGATCGATTTCTATACCCAGGGCGACACCGCCTTCACCGCCAACGGCCATGGCGCGGTTGAAGCCTTCCGTGGCGGCGCGAGCGCGGAAGCCCAGGGCACCACACCGCATGGCCATATGGTGACCGACGATTTCTCCCTGGGCGGCTTTTCTGACGCCTACAACGCCATCAGCGTGGCATGTCCATAACCGAACTCACCGCCACCGAACGCGAGCGGATTCTCGCCAAGGCCGCTTTGTTCGCGCCGCCTGCCAATGTGCTGCCGGACGGACGGCGGGATCTGGTGGGGCTGTCGCGCGAGGAACTCGCGGCGGAAATGGCGGAAGCCGGCGAAAAACCCTTCCGCGCCAAGCAGCTCTGGCACTGGATCTATCACCAGGGCGTGCGCGATTTCGCGGCGATGAGCACCATCGCCAAGCCGCTGCAGGACAAGCTCGCCAAGCGCTTCGTCATCGGACGGCCTGAGGTGGCGGCCGACCAGCTCTCGCAGGATGAGACGCGCAAATTCCTGTTCCGTTTCCGCGATCACGAAGCAGTAGAGACAGTATATATCCCGGACCCGGTGGAGGATCGCGGCGCCGTCTGCATCTCCTCGCAGGTCGGCTGCACCCTCTCCTGCCGGTTCTGCCATACCGGCACGCAGCGCCTGGCGCGCAATTTGTCGGCGGCGGAGATCGTCGGCCAGTTCATGGCCGCGCGCGACGCCTATGGCGAATGGCCGAGCCCGAAAAGCGAGACCCCGCGTCTGCTCTCCACCATCGTGCTGATGGGCATGGGCGAGCCGCTGTACAATTACGAAAACGTGGCGAAAGCCATGAAGATCATCATGGATGGCGAGGGCATCGCCTTGTCGCGGCGGCGCATTACCTTGTCCACTTCCGGCGTGGTGCCGATGATGGACCAGGCCGGTGAGGAGCTGGGCGTGAATCTCGCGGTCTCGCTGCATGCCGTGCGCGACGATCTGCGCGACGAGCTGGTGCCGCTCAACCGCAAATACCCGATTGCCGAGCTCATCGCCGCCTGCCGCCGCTATCCCGCGGCTTCCAATGCGCGGCGCATCACCTTCGAATATGTGATGCTCAAGGACCTGAACGATTCCGAGGCCGATGCGCGGGCGCTGGTGAAACTCATCGCCGGGCTGCCGGCGAAGGTGAACCTGATCCCGTTCAACCCTTGGCCGGGTAGCAAATATGAGACCAGCAGCCCGGCGGCGATCCGCAAATTCGCCGACATCGTGATGAATGCCGGCTATGCCTCGCCGGTGCGCACCCCGCGCGGCCAGGACATTCTGGCGGCATGCGGGCAACTTAAATCCGCGGTGCAATCGGCGGCGTAAGCAGGCAAGCGCTACTTTTTGTGAACAAAAAGCAGCAAAAAAACTTTATTTACTCTGGGCCATGGGCGTTGTCGCCGACACAGCCCATGACCCAGCATAAACAAAAATTTTTGCGCCGCTTTTTTCAAAAAGCGGCCACTTCCTTATACGGAGTCTCGAAATGAGCGTATTCCTGATTACCGGCGGCGCGCAGGGCATCGGTGCCGGCATCGCGGCGCGGCTGGCCAAGGATGGCGCGACCGTGATCATCGCCGACAAGGAGCGCGCGTCCCTTCCCGGCGCACGTGGCGTCGTCTGCGACGTCTCCCGCGAAGACGAGGTGCAAAGCCTCATTGACGGCATCGTCCGAACGGAAAAACGGCTGGACGGGATTGTCTGCAATGCCGGCTTCATGATCCGCAAGCCGGTTGAGGAATTGAGCCTCGCAGAATGGTCCAGCGTGCTCGCCACCAACCTCACGAGCGTTTTTCTCCTGATCAAGGCAGGCGCACAAATGCTGCGCGCGGCCAAGGGATCGGTTGTCACCATCGCCTCCACCCGTGCGCATATGTCGGAGCCGAATACGGAATCCTATGCCGCCAGCAAGGGTGGGTTGCTCGCCCTCACCCACGCCTTAGCGGTCAGTCTCGGCCCGGATATCCGCGTGAACTGCATCTCTCCGGGCTGGATCGATACCGGGCATTATCGCATCCGTCCCGAGGATCATGCCCAGCATCCCGCCGGCAGGGTTGGCCGGGTCGAAGACGTGGCCAGCCTGGCGGCCTATTTGCTCGGACCGGACTCGGGCTTCATCACCGGCGCGGAATTCGTCGTCGATGGCGGCATGACGCGGAAAATGATCTACGAGGACTGACCGCCGCGCTCTGCCCGGTTCATTGGCAACCAACCTTCCCGGCCTTCGCTTTCCTTCGCGCGAGGCAGATGCTACCGCCCGCCACGTGAAGAAAATTTTGCAATCCGACTGGTTGCGAGCGGCGCTCAGCTGGCTGGCTGCGCATTATCTGTTGCTGGTGGCGAAAACCCTGCGCTGGCGCATCGTGGGAGAGGCAGAACTTCAGGAGATGGCCACCGGCGCGCCGATGATCGTCGCCTTCTGGCATGAGACGATCCCCTCCATGCCGATCTTCTGGCAGCAGGCGAAGCGGCGCGGCCTGATTCGCCCGGCTGTGGCTCTGGCGAGCCGGCATCGCGATGGGCAACTGATCGGCCGCGTCATCGAGCGTATGGGCATCGGCCTCGTGTCGGGCTCCTCCTCGCGGGGCGGCGCCGCCGGGCTGCGCGGCTTGCTCGACGCGCTCAACGCCGGCACGCATGTCGGACTGACACCGGACGGGCCGCGCGGGCCGCGCCGCGTCTGCGCGCCCGGCGTGGCGCAACTGGCGGCCTTGAGCGGGCGGCCCGTGCTGCCCTGCGCCGCGGTGACCAGCCGCGCGAAGGTATTAGGCACCTGGGACAAAATGCGCCTGCCCTTGCCGTTCGGCCGCGGCGTGCTGGTCTGCGGTGAACCGATCAATGTGCCCCGCGAGGAATGGCAAAACGGCGTCGCGGCGGTGACGGCGGCGCTGAACGCCGCGACGGACCGCGCCGCGGGGCTGCTATGATCACCGCCTACCGCGTCGCCGGCCGGATCGCCGCGCCTTATCTGCGCCACCTGCTGCACCGCCGCGCCGCGCGCGGCAAAGAGCTTCCGCACCGTCTGGCCGAACGCTACGGGGTGACGCAAGCGCCGCGCCCGGCCGGAAAGCTCATCTGGGTTCATGCCGCCAGCGTGGGGGAAACGATGTCCGTGCTGCCGGTGATCCAGGCGCTGGCCGGCAAGGCGGAAGTGCTGCTGACCACCGGCACCGTCACCTCCGCCAGCCTCGCCGCCGGCCGCCTGCCCGCTTTTGCCCGGCATCAGTTCGTGCCGCTGGACGTGCCGGGCTGGGGAAAGAGATTTTTCGACCATTGGCGGCCCGACGCGGCGGTGTTCGTGGAAAGCGAGCTTTGGCCCGGCCTGCTCACCGAATGCGACCGGCGTGGCATTCCGCGCCTGCTGATCAATGCGCGGATGTCCGCGAGATCCGCGCGCAACTGGCAACGTGTGCCGTGGCTCGCGCGCCGCGTGCTGGCGCCTTTCCGCCACGTGCATGCGCAGTCTGCCGGAGATGCCGAGCATTTTCGCCGCCTCGGGCTGCGCGACGTGCTGGAATGGGGCAATTTGAAATTCTTCACCCCGCCATTGCCGGTGGACGAGGACAGGCTTGCCGCCTTTTGCGGGCAAATTTCCGCGCCGCTCTGGCTCGCCGCCAGCACCCATCCCGGCGAGGAGGAGATCATCATTCAGGCGCATCGCGCCTTGCTGGCGGGTTTTGCCGGCCTGATCACGATCATCGTGCCGCGCCACCCCGAGCGCGGCGGCGAAATTGCCGCGCTCGCCGGCGATGCGCCGCGGCGTTCTTTAAACGAAGCGCCGCGCGCGGGGCAGGTTTACGTCGCCGACACATTGGGCGAGCTGGGGCTATTCTTCCGCGCTACCCCGTTTGCCTTCATCGGCAATTCCCTGGTCGGTTATGGCGGGCATAATCTGATCGAGCCGGCACAGCTTGGCCGCCCGATCATCACCGGTCCGCATAACGAGAATTTTCTGCAGGCCGAGGCATTGCTGCGCGCCGCCGACGCTCTGGTCGAGGTGCGGGATGCCACGGCCCTGGCCGAAGCGGCGCGAAGCTGGCTGCGGCAGCCGGAGGCGGCGGAAGAAGCCGGCCAGCGCGCCGTTGCTGCCCTGCGCACTGCAGAAGACCTGCCGCTGCGCCTGGCCGGGCTCATCCTTGAGGAAACAGAATGAAGGCGCCGGGCTTCTGGGCGAAACGCGGCTTGCTGGCATATCTGCTCGCGCCGCTCGGCACCATCACCGCCGCCGTCACCGCACGCCGTGTGGCAAAGCCCGGCTTTGTGCCGGGCATCAAAGTCATTTGCGTCGGCAATGCCGGCGTCGGCGGCGCCGGCAAGACCGTGGTGGCGCTGGATCTTCTGGGTCGGCTGCACGGCTCGCGTTTCGCCCTCACCCGCGGCTATCGCGGCCGGCTGGCGGGGCCGCTGCTGGTCAACCCCACCCTCCACACCGCCCGGGATGTGGGTGACGAGGCGCTGCTTCTGGCCGCCGCCGCTCCCACCATCCTGGCCCATGACCGCGCCGCCGGCGCAAGGCTGGCGCTGGCGGAAGGGGCCACCGCCATCGTCATGGATGACGGGCTGCAAAACCCCGCTCTGGCCAAGACATTGTCGCTGCTGGTGATCGATGGCGGCTACGGGTTCGGCAATCGTCTCCCCCTCCCCGCCGGACCGTTGCGCGAGCCCCTGGCCGCCGCTGTTGCCCGCGTGCAGGCAGCGGTGCTGATCGGCGAGGATGAGACCGGCGCGCTCACACATCTGCCCGCCGCGCTGCCGGTGCTGCGGGCCCGGCAGGTGGCGGAAAGCGTGCTGGACCTGCAAGGGCGCAAAATCGTCGCCTTCGCCGGCATCGGCCGGCCGGCAAAATTCTTCGCCTCGGTGCGGGCGTTGGGGGGGGACCTGGTCGCCACCCATGAATTCCCCGATCATCACGTGTATAGAGCGAGCGACTCGGCGCGGCTTCTCGGCGACGCCTCGGCTCAAGGAGCGCAATTGGTGACGACGGCAAAGGATTATGTGAAGCTGCCCGACACGCTGCGGGCGGCCAGCGCGGTGGTCACGGTGCGCCTGCACTGGGACGACGAAGCAGCGCTGGAGCGGCTGCTGGCATGAGCGACCGCGACGTGAAGACCGTGCCTTTGGCGCACAAGGCCGAAGCCGCCCTGGTGCGCGCGGCCTTGGCGATTTTCCGTGCATTGCCGGTTGCCACGGCATCGCGTTTCGGCGGCGGCGTGGCCAGAACGATCGGCCCGCTGATCCCGGTCTCGAAAGTGGCCGACCGCAACCTGCAAGCGGCGATGCCCGAACTCGACGCCGCCGCACGCAAACGAATCGTCGCCGAAGTGTGGGAGAATCTCGGCAGCACCGTGGCCGAGCTGGCGCAAATCGGCAATCTGCATGAGACGGCATCGGGCCCCGGCTATTACGTCACCGGCTGGGACGAGAATGTTGCCCCGGCGCTGGAGCCAGGCAAACCGACGATCTTTTTTACCGGCCATATCGGCAATTGGGAGATCCTCCCCCCTGCCGCCTATGCGCGCGGCGTGGATATCGGTTTCATGTACCGCGCCGCCAGCAACAGCCTGGTCAATGACATCATCCTGCGCCTGCGCGAAGCGAATTTTCAGCGCAAGGTGACGATGTTCCCGAAAGGCGGTAGCGGTGCCCGTCAGGCCTATGCGCATATGATGCGCGGCGAGAGTCTCGGCCTGCTGATGGACCAGAAACTCGATAACGGCATCTCTGTGCCGTTCTTCGGCCGCCCGGCGATGACCGGTCCGGCGCTGGCAAGCTTCGCCCTTAAATTCAAATGCCCGGTCTTCCCGACGCGGGCGCTGCGCGTGGGCCCAGCCCGGCTGCACGCGATCTTCGAGGCGCCAATGCCGCTGCCCGATAGCGGCAACCGCGAGCGCGACATCCTGACCATGACCACCGATATGAACAATATCCTCGAGCGCTGGATCCGCGAGACGCCGGGTGCCTGGCTCTGGCTGCACCGCCGTTGGCCAAAAACGCCGCGTTGAGAAAGCAAGAGGCCGCTTTTTGAAAAAAGCGGCGCAAAAACTTTTTTGAAACTGGGCCCGTGGCAGTGAAACCAGCACGGCCCAAAGTTAATAAAGTTTTTTTGCTACTTTTTGTTCACAAAAAGTAGCCTTCCTTCTCTCTGAGTGGGATCGATCTAAGGTATAGTCGCAGGCGATGGGATTCTGGCACGACAAGACCCTGGCGGAGATGAGCAAGGCTGAGTGGGAATCCCTCTGCGACGGCTGCGGCCGCTGTTGCCTGCACAAGCTCCGCGACGAGGATACTGACGAGCTCAGTTTCACCAATGTCGCCTGTGGGCTGCTGGATTTGAAAACCGCGCGCTGCAGCGATTATGCGCGGCGGCGGACCAAAATTCCCGATTGCGTGCAACTGACCCCGAAAAAGCTGAAAACAGTGGACTGGCTGCCGCCGAGCTGCGCCTATCGCCGGCTGCAGGAGGGCAAGGATCTGCCCTCCTGGCATCCGCTGATCACCGGGCGCGCGGAAAGCGTGATCGAGGCCGGGGCCAGCGCTGCCGGGCGGGCGATCAGCGAGCGCGACGCCGGCCCGCTGGAACATCATCTCGTCGAATGGCCCGGCCAGCTCCCGCGCCGGCCATGAGCGTGCCGCTCGCCACAGAGCTGGTGCCCATCCAAGGTG
>Ga0310811_10010098_pt1 | contig 12198 bp, 9 predicted proteins | sample YCmetagenome_FD_207642 | JGI IMG/M metagenome (GOLD analysis project Ga0310811, IMG submission 207642) | Soil microbial communities from experimental microcosm in Duke University, North Carolina, United States - YC | ecosystem: Engineered > Artificial ecosystem > Soil microcosm > Unclassified ... | reverse complement strand
TAAGGCCCTGGTGCAGAATGGCGCCAGCTGTGCCATCGACACCAGTACAGCCGTTACTATTACCGTGGATCCCAAGAGTGTGGGAGGCCAGCTGGCTCCTTCGGGCATGGTCTTTTGTATGGGGCAGAATAAAGACGCGCTGCTCACTTTATCGGGGCAGACCGGGGGGGTGCAGAACTGGCAGTCCTCCCCGGATGGGATCAACTGGGTGGATTTTACCCCTCCCAACCCGAATCCTTTGTATAGTGTCCTGGGGATCACGCAATCGACGCAGTACCGGGTCCTGGTGAAGAGCGGGGTTTGCCCGGTGGATACCAGCGCCATCAGTGATGTGACGGTGGTGAGCGCCTTATTCCCGCAGGCGGCTATCCGTCCCACGGATACTACCATCTGTTATGGGGCCACGGCGCAGTTGTCCGGATCGATCTCCATCGGAACGGATTATACCTGGTCCAATACGGCTAATCTCAGCAATCCGGGAGACGGGAATATATCTTCCCTTCCCTATTCCTTCCAGACGGGGGCTTCTCCGCCGGCGACCACCAATTATGTGCTGCGTGTTGAAAATGCGGGATGTCCCAATCCGTTGCTGGATACTTTCCATGTACAGGTCATTCCTCCCATCATCGTGAATGCGGGTAACGACACGGCTGTGGTGATCAATCAACCTTTGCAATTACATGCCACCTCCAGTGATTCGACGGCAAACTTCTTTACCTGGACGCCTCCCACGGGTCTGGATAATCCCAATATCTCCAACCCGGTCGCAATCTTAGGTTCTACGATCGATAGTATCCGGTACCTGGTAAAGGCGACTTCAGAGGTGGGATGTTTTGGGGTAGCGACCATCCTGGTTCGGGTATTCAAGACGCTGCCGGACATTTTTGTGCCCAATGCGTTCACGCCGGGTAAGGGCAGCAATGGAGTTTTCCGGCCTATTCCCGTTGGTATTTCCACCCTGCAATATTTTAAGGTGTACAATCGGTGGGGGCAGCTGGTCTATGGTACTTCAGCCATGGGGCAGGGCTGGGATGGACGGTTGAACGGCAAATTGCAGGATGTAGGAACGTATGTCTGGATGGCCCAGGGGACTTCTTATACGGGGAAGACCATATTCCGGAAGGGGACGATGGTGCTGCTTCGATAATACGATGCAAATCATATATTTACGCCATTCTAATGGTATTCTAATACGATAAACATTGCATATGTAATATCTTTGCCCGTTACCAATTTTGACAAAGATATGCCTGGCAAAAGTGATTCTATTCCCCTCTCTACTTCTTTGAGCAGTTGGTTTAAAAAGGGAAGGACCCTAAGGAAAGGGCCCGTAAACAAAAGAGTATTGTATCTGAGTATCCAGGTGATCATCAATGCGATCGTGATCGGTGTGGTGGCCAAGGGCCTTGTATACCTGATCGATCTGATTACCAATCTGTCCTTTTATGGCCGGTTTACTTTTGAGCCGGCCTCACCGGCGGACAATCACCTTGGCGTGCTGGTTATGGTGATCCCTATCGTGGGGGCGATCATCGTGGGTTTCATGGCCCGTTATGGTTCCAAGGCGATAGGAGGGCATGGGATCCCGGAAGCCATGGAGAAGATCATTCTGGAAGATAGCAAGATCCCACCAGCCCTCACTTTTTTAAAACCTTTATCGGCGGCCGTGTCGATAGGCACGGGAGGACCTTTTGGTGCGGAAGGTCCTATCATTGCCACGGGTGGGGCTTTTGGCTCTTTGACGGGGCAGTTGATCCATATTTCGGCCAGCGAGCGTAAGATCGTGTTGGCGGCGGGCGCCTGTGCGGGTATGGCGGCTATCTTTGGCAGCCCCCTGGCGGCCGTGTTGCTGGCGGTGGAGCTGTTGTTATTTGAATTCTCGCCCCGGTCGATCATCCCGGTAGCCCTGGGGTGTGTTACGGGAGCGGGCATGCATCTCTTATTGTTTGGCAAGGAGCCTGTATTTGCCATGCCGGCCATCCCGGTGCCTTCGGACGGGTCACTGGCCGTCTATGTGGTTTTTGGCCTGATCATCGGCGTTATAGCTTCGCTGGTATCCCGGTCGGTATACGCGGTGGAAGACCTTTTTGAGAAGCTGCCCATTCACTGGATGTGGTGGCCTGCTATCGGCGCGGTGGCCATTGGTGTGATCGGTTATTTCGCCCCGCATACCATGGGGGTTGGCTATGATAATATACGGTATCTGCTGAGCGGCTCCTGGTCTTTAGTCTTGATCTTTAATCTTTGTCTGCTCAAATATTTATCCTGGGTCATCTCTTTGGGTAGCGGTACTTCCGGAGGAACGCTGGCTCCATTGTTTACTATCGGCGGGGCCCTGGGCGCCCTGCTTGGGACGGCGGCCCTGCATTTCTTCCCTGGCCTGGGGATCAATATGGCTACGGCCGCCCTGGTTGGCATGGCCGCTATGTTTGCAGGAGCTTCCCGCGCCCTGCTGACCTCTATCGTATTTGCCCTGGAGACCACGGGTCAATCCAATGGGTTGCTGCCATTGCTGGGAGCCTGTGTGGCGGCCTACTTTATCTCCTTCTTTTTTATGGAAGGAAGTATCATGACCGAAAAAATCAAACGCCGGGGTGTGATGACCCCTGATTCCTATCAGCCGGATGTATTACAGGGTGTCACGGTAAAGCAGCTGCTGATCCCCGTCCTGTCTTCGGATAAAAGGACGATGCCTTCTCTTTATGCTACGGATGATGTGGGTTTGGCTGCCGAGATGATGGGGAAATATAATACGGACCGGCTGCTGGTGCTGGAGAATAAGGAGACGGGAAAGGTGAGCGGGGTTATTACGTCGGCGGCTATCCTATCTTATTATAGCCGGCAAAAGCAGAAGGAGCATATTTATCATTCACCTGGCAGGACAAGGCGAATGTTGGTGCAGGGCAGGAAGCTCCTGCAGCGGGGAGCGGGGTTGCGGTAGGGAATCAGGGGCAGGCGGCTGTGCGGTGCCGGCGGTCAGCGGGGTTTATTTAGCGATGATGACTTTTATACCTCTTTCTTCCAATTGTTTGACAATACCGGATGGCACTCCATCATCCGTTACGATATACTGCACCTGTTCCAGGCCGCAGATGCGCCCCAGTCCCCGGCGCCCGAATTTTGTACTGTCGGCCATGATGACTATGATCTGCGCCACATCCATCATTTTTTGATTCAGGCTGGACTCGGCCAGGTTAGTGATCGAGATACCGAAATTAAGATCGATGCCGTCTGCTCCCAGGAACAAGACGCCGGAGGAGATGTCTTCCAGGATACGTTCGGCAAAATTGCCGGCGACGGAGGAGGAGTTGGGCCGGAGCATACCGCCCAGCTGCAGCACTTCTACATTTGGCCGGTTGCATAGTTCCAGGGCCACTTTCAGGGCCGGTGTGATCACCGTGATGCGATGGGTGGGATGAAGGCAGCGCGCCAGGTGAAATACCGTGGTGCCCGAGCCGATAATAATGGAATCATTGTCGCCGATAATGGATAAGGCGGCCTTTGCAATGTGTTGTTTTTCTTTTGCGTTGATCAGCTCCTTTTCATTAATGGGCCGTTCCATGGCGTAGGGGTTGCTGATCGAGGCGCCTCCGCGGGTGAGGAATAACAGGTTTTTATCTTCCAGCAGTTTCAGGTCTTTCCGGATCGTCACACCCGATACCAGCATAAGGTCGCTTAGTTCCTGGATGGAGACCCTCCGGTCTTCTTCGAGCTTCTGTAATATGAGCTGGTGCCTTTCCGTGATGTTTTTGACCGGCTTTCTTTTCATATGCTAACCTGATCGGTTTACGAAAGCAATAATACGTTTAAAAGGCTACATTTTCCTTTAAAAAGACTTAATAATTGTTTCTGTTAATTAAAAAATACTTTATTTTTGTTTCGATTGCTTTAATTTAGTTTGCAATTATTTCTTCCCCAATCCAAAATCAGTAGCCATATGCACTGCAAACTTTACACTGGACGGCCGGGCTCCAAGGCCAAGAGGGAAAGCCTATTAAGAGAAAAAGTTAAACTGAAAAACCATGAGTAATATGCAAACAGCGACGGCTCTCCCGGAGGCTAGCCTGACGGAGCGGGTCGGTATTCCCAAACAGCTGGTCTGGGGTTATGCGGGCATCCTTCTCTTTATGATGGGGGATGGTATGGAGCAGGGATGGCTGAGCCCTTACCTGATCGAACATGGCATGAGCATGCAGCAGTCGGCGACGCTGTTCACGGTGTATGGGATCACCATTGCCCTGTCATCCTGGTTTTCCGGGGTGCTGTCGGAAGGGTTTGGCATCAAAAAGACCATGTTGATCGGGCTGGTTTTATACCTGCTGGGTACGGTAGGTTTTATCGCGTATGGGATCACGGGCCTTCATTATTTCACCATGTTGTTCACTTATGCTCTTCGGGGGTTTGGCTATCCTTTATTCGCATATTCTTTTTTGGTATGGATCACGTATGTGAGCCCGCAACGGGCGCTGGGGAGGGCCGTGGGATGGTTCTGGTTTGTGTTTACAGGTGGGTTAAATGTCCTGGGGGCTTATTATTCCAGCTGGGCCATTCATCATCTGGGATATATCAATACACTATGGAGCGCCGTCATTTGGGTATTGATCGGGGCCTTCTTTGCGCTGGTGCTGAATAAGGATACGCTACGCCCGGATAAGGGAAATCTGAATGCCCGGATGCAGGAGCTGGTGAAGGGGCTGACCATCGTGAAGGAGGAGCCAAAGGTGTTGCTGGGTGGTATCGTCCGGATCATCAATACTACCGCTCAATTTGCCTTTCCGGTGTTCCTGCCTACGTATATGGCCTCCCATGGTATCGGCACTACGCAGTGGCTGGAGATCTGGGGGACCATTTTTACCAGCAATATTCTTTTCAATTTAATCTTCGGGTTTGTGGGGGATAATATGGGCTGGCGTAATACGGTGATGTGGTTTGGAGGAGTAGGTTGCGGGATCAGCACCCTGCTGTTCTATTATGCGCCCCAACTGGTGGGCCATCATTTCTGGCTGGTCTTACTGCCGGGGGTATTGTGGGGAGCCTTGCTGGCTGGTTATGTACCCCTTTCGGCCCTGGTGCCATCCCTGGTAAAAAAAGACAAGGGGGCCGCCATGGCCATTCTGAACCTGGGTGCGGGGCTGCCGGTTTTTGTCGGTCCTGCTATTGTCGGTTTGTTCATCGGTCTTGTAGGGAATGGGGGAGTGATATGGATCCTGGCGACGCTGTATTTTATCAGCGCCATCCTGACGTGGTTCATCACGCTGCCCGACAATGCGAAAACGTCCTATCATTAAAAAAGTATAAGAATGAGAGTATTAATTACGGCGCCGTACCATGAGCAGGCCCGGCAAAAGTTAACGGAGGTATTCGGAGAGGTGATCTACAAGCCCTGGAAGCCGCAGGGGCGGGCCTATAACGAAAAAGAACTGATCGGTTTATTAAACGACACCGGGGCCGGGGCCCTGATCACGGAGCATGATCAGGTGACGGAAGCAGTGATCCGGAGTTTCCCGGACCTGCAATTTATCGGGGTGTGCCGGGGCACCCCTTCCAATGTCAGTACAGGCGTTGCTTCTGAAATGAACATCCCGGTTTTTTATACGCCGGCGCGTAATGCCCAGGCGGTGGCCGAAATGTTCATCGCCAATGTCATTACCCTGATGAGGAATACGATCCCGGCCCGGCAGTGGCTGCTGGATGAAAAATGGGAAGTGGGTGCGCACACTTCCTATCTGCAATTCAAGGGGAGTGAGTTGTCGGGAAAAACGGTGGGTATGATCGGCTTTGGGGCCATCGGTCAGCGTATTGCCGATATGATAAAGGATTTCCCCTGTAGTATTCAATATTATGATCCTTTTATTACCTTTCCCCGGACGGATTTCAAGAAGGTGTCCCTGGAGGAGGTGTTTGCAAGCAGTGACGTTGTCTCCGTGCATTTGCCGGCCAACGAGGATACCCGGGACATGATCGACGTGACCTTATTCTCCCGGATGAAATCCGATGCTATTTTTGTCAATACGTCCCGGGCGATGGTGGTGAATCGGAAAGATATGCTGGCTGCCCTGGAGAGTAACCAGATCCGGGGAGCTATCCTGGACGTCTTTGATCATGAGCCGCCGGATGCGCTGGACTATACCATCATTCATCATCCTCACGTGCTGGCCACTCCCCATATAGCCGGGGCTACTTTTGAAGTGGAGGATCATCATGCGGATATCATGAACGCCGGGTTGTTCAGCTGGTTTGTGCAGGGGCGGCGCGAGACGCGGCAACTGGCCAACAAGGACATTCTAACTGTTAACGAAAAATAAGAACAGCCTTATGGAAGCTTACCTGATCATTGATATCGGTACGGGGAATGCCCGGGTAGCTGTTGCGGCGCCGGATGGAGAAATCCTCAGCATCGAGCGGGAGAATGTTGGGTATGAAAAGGACGATGCTTACCCGGATTCCATCTATTTTAATCCCGATGAACTCTGGGGGCAGATCAAACGGTTGATGGAAGTCGCGTTGCAGCGACTGCCGGGCGTTAAAGTGACGGCCATTACGGCCACCAGCCAGCGTGAAGGCATCGTATTGCTGGGGAAGAAGGGGGAGTCGTTGATCGGTCTGCCCAATATCGACCACCGGGGGAGGGAATGGGAAGACCTTATCGCAGATAAAAGCCATGTATATACCTTAACGGGCCGCCGTCCCACCAGTCTGTTCAGCGCCTTGAAGCTGGTGGGCATCCGTAACAGGAGGCCGGAGATCTGGGACCGGTTCTCTACCTTTCTCAGCATCAGCGACTGGGTGCAGTATAAACTGAGCGGGGTAGTGCGGTATGAACATTCGCAGGCCTCCGAGACCTTGTTGTATGACGTGGCGGGTAAGAGCTGGTCGAAGGAGCTATGCGGGCTCTTTGAGCTGGACCCGTCTGTATGCCCGGAGCTGCAGTGTTCGGGTACGGTGTTGGGAGGAGTATTGCCTGAATATACAACCCGGTTGCCCTTCTCTTCCGCGGCGGTGGTGATCATTGGAGGGGCGGATACGCAGCTGGCCATTAAGAGCACGCGGCCGTCCGTAGACGATAGAGTGATCGTATCGGGCACGACGACGCCGATCATCCAAATAGTGGATACCTATGTGATCGATGACCGGGAGAGGACCTGGACCAGTCGTCATACGGAGGGGGGAAAATTCATTTTGGAGGCGAATGCCGGGGTTACGGGTTTGAACTATCAACGGTTAAAGGAGATCTTTTACCCCAATGAAAATTATTCCGTTATCGAAAAAGAGCTGGCGGAGGTGAATGATTTTTCCTGTGTTGCTGCCCTGGGTAGCCTGCTTGCAGATGAAAAAATGCCGTTGACGAGAGGAGGGTTTGTGTTTAATGTGCCCGTGACCCACCAGCTGCATCGCGCCCATTTTGTCTGGTCGACCCTCTGGGATATAACCTGCAGCATCCGGGAGAATTACCGCACCTTATGTTCGGTTTCTTCCTTTGAGGGGGATGTTGTATGGGCCTGTGGGGGCGGGATGCAAAGTCCCCTGTTACGGCAGCTGATTGCCAATCTGCTGAATAAAAAGGTGCAGATCCGGAGTAATTACCGGCAGTCTTCCGTGGCAGGAGGAGTGGAGATCTGTAATACCGTCCTGAACAAAGGTGGTTATGAGACTTCCCCTCCGGAGATCATTTATCCTGAGGATCCGAAGCATTTTGCCGCTCTTTATGAAGAGTGGAAAACAGCTCGCGCCGTCTTCCGGCGGGTCTAAAAAATCAATTTCTTACTATGAGTTATTTCCTGGGAATAGATATCGGGACGCAGGGCGCCCGGGTGGTGTTGATCGATGCGGCGGGGAACCTGATCGGGAGCAGCGAGGAGCCCTTTGTGTTGAACGAACGGTCCCGGATAGAGCAGTTACCGGAAGAATGGTGGGAAGCTTGTCAGTTATGTTTGATGAGGGTGACCGGCGGTGTGAAGACGATGGACCTTCGTCAGATAAAAGCGATAGCCGTTACTTCCACTTCGGGCACGGTGATACCGTTGGATTCAGCACATAAACCCTTGTATGATGCCATCATGTACAGTGATCCGCGGTCTGCGGCGGAGGCGGTTCTTTGTAAGGAAGCGGCCCTCCGGTGGTATCCCGGCGGGTATTCCGGGTTTAATGCCAGCAGCGGGTTGTCCAAAATGGTATGGTTTGTCCGGCATTTTCCGGAGAAGGCCCAACGGCTGTCCAGGTGGGTCCATGCGGCGGATTATATAACGGGGAAGCTCAGTGGACGATGGGGTGTCACCGATTATACCAATGCCCTGAAGTCGGGGTATGATGTAAAGGCCGGGCGATGGCCTGCCTATCTTTATGAGCAATTGCCGTTGAAAGAAGCCTGGCTGCCGGAAGTAGTCCCTTCCGGACAACCGATAGGGGTCCTATTACCTTCCCTGGCGGCTAAGCTAGGAATGAGCGATGGCGTGCAGATAGTGGCGGGCATGACGGATGGCTGTGCTTCACAGATCGCCGCGGGCGCGGTGAATCCGGGTGATTGGAATACTACCATCGGTACTACCCTGGTGATAAAAGGAGTGACCCGGAAAGAGATCATAGACCCGGAGGGCCGGCTCTATTGTCACCGGCACCCGGAGGGATTCTGGATGCCGGGGGGCGCCAGCAATACGGGTGCGGACTGGATAACCAAAGAATTCAATGAGGACCTGTCTCTTCTGAACGAACAAGCGGGAAAACGGATACCCACGGGTCATATCGCCTGGCCACTTTGCGTGCCGGGAGAAAGATTCCCCTTTATCGCGCCTCAGGCCCGGGGATTTGCTCCTCCGGGCCTGTCGGTGGGGGAACGATATGCGGCCAACCTGGAAGGGGTGGCTTACCTTGAACGTTGTGCTTATGACCTGATCCGGCAGCTGTCAGGGGAAACGATAAAAGCGGTCTATACGGCGGGCGGCGGCAGCAACAGCGATGTCTGGTTAAGGATCCGGAGCAGTGTCCTGAACCTGCCCATCTATAAAATGAAACACGTGACGGGTGCTGTGGGAGCGGGCATCCTGGCTGCCTCCAAAACACATTTTTCTTCCATCCTCGATGCCGGACGGGCGATGACACAGATCGAGAAAGAAGTTCTTCCGGTGGCGGAGCTGGTGGGGGAGTATGCCGTCTATTATAAGAAATTTATCAGCACCTTGCAGGAAAAAGGATATATCCGGGAGGAATACTATGCTTAATGTCTATTTACTACGTCATGGAGAGACTCCATGGAACGCCGATGGGAACCGTTATTGTGGGAGAACCGATGTGCCTTTGACAGAGAAAGGGCTGGGGCAGGCGAGGGCAGTGGAAGAGCAGTTACGGAATATTGCGTTTGATGCCATCTATTCCTCTCCGCTACAGCGGGCCTGGCATACCGCGAAGATAGCCGGTGGCGGGAGGGAGGTTGTCCTTGAGCCAAGGTTGATCGAGGCGGATTTTGGCGGCTGGGAAAAGAAAAGGAAAGAGGAGTTTGTCCCCGAGAATGAAAGTTTGTGGGCCGACTGGTGCAGGGATCCTGCTACTACCCGGGCGGGTGGCACGGGAGAGACGGCGATGGAAGTGATATTGCGGGTACATGATTTTTTTGAAGAGACCGTCAGACGTCAGGCTTCCGGGAATATTCTCGTGGTCGCGCACAATGGGGTGAACCGGTTCTATTTAGCCTGGAAGCTGGGCATGCCTCTCCGGCATTACCGCAGACTGGTGCAGGAAAATTCGTCGGTGACGATGTTCAGTTTAGATGCGGAGGGGGAGTTGACCCTGAAGCTTTTAAATGCGCGATTGTAAGGTGTTGGCTAAGTATTGGGCAGGTCGGAGTGACGGCGGAGTTTGCGGTGCCAGGCAGTTCGCCGGTAGATCTTTTCTCCTCCTATGAGGGCCCCTAAGGGTTGGAGTTTTTCGATGTTGTCGAAGATTATTTTGGCGATGCCCAGGATGGGGATAGCCAGGATCATGCCCGGGATGCCCCAGATCAGTTCGCCGGTGATGAGGATAAGGATGGTGAAGAGGGGGTGTATGCTCAATTGGGTTTGCATGACCAGGGGGGAGATGATATAAAATTGCAGGAACTGGATAAAGGCGTAGGTCAGCAGTACTTCCAGGACCATGGTCGTTCCTCCGCCCTGGGTCAGGGCCATCAGGCTGGTCAGGGCGCTGCCCGTGAGATTGCCGACAAAAGGAATGATCTCCAATACTCCGCAGAGGATAGCAAAGAAGATGGCATTCTTAACGCCAATCGCGGAGAAGCCGATGCTGTACAGGATCCAGAGACAGCCGATCACGAAAGACATGCCCGTCAGATATTGCTGGACGACCCGTACGCACCGGGCCAGGATTGCATGGGTTCTGGACTGCTGGTCGATGGGGGCTAACCGCAGGATAAATTCTTTGATCCTGGGGCGGAGGCAAAGCAGCATGATCATATAAACGAGGATGAGGAGGAGATTGACCAGCAGGCCGATGAACATTTCAATGGCAAGGGAGGCGGTGCGGCTGACATCTCCGACGGAGATGGCGTCCGGGGAGGTGATGAGGTTCTTTGTTTTTTTCGGGCCGATGCCCAGGCTGTCATGCAAAAGGTGTCCCCAGCCGTCTGTCAAACGGGAAAAATTTGCCCTGATCTCCGACAGGTCGTTCCCGATGTTCTTTATATGCCAGGCCAGCAGCGTCCCTATTCCTGCCATGATGAGCGCCAAAAGAAAGCCGCAGACAAGGGCGGCTCCTGTAGTACGCATTCCCTTTTTTTCCAGCCAGTTGCAAAAAGGCATAAATACCAATGCGAGGATGGCAGCGATGGCCAGGGGTTCAAGGACCGGTTTGGCCAGGTACAGAATTGTCCCGGAAAGGACAAGCAGGAGGAGGACCTGGACCGTTCTGGACAAGAGCTGAGTTTGCATGGATAGCTGACTATAAAAATCATGCCACGGCGCGGGGACGCCAGGCGACAGAGGGGCCGGCGATGAACCAGGAGGAGGTCAATGGATTCAACCTTTTTATGGGAAAGGCAAAATGCGCCACCTGTCATTATATGCCTTTGTTTAATGGGACCTTTCCTCCGAGGTTTGTAAAAACGGAGGCGGAGGTGATCGGCGTGCCGGAGGATACGAACCACCGGACAATCGACCCTGACAGAGGGCGATACGACATCGTGAAGATCGAATCTTTTCGCCTTTATCAGGAGTTTGGATAGCCGGTGAGCGTGTGGTATATTTAATACCACAACGTAATAGTCATATGAGATATTCTTTGTATTTATTAGCCATAACCCTATTATGCGCACATACGGGCAAAACGCAGACTACCCCTGGTACCCAGGTCAGGATTGCCGATGGGGCGTTGGAAGGGGTCATAGAAACCAATGGTATCCGTTCGTTCAAGGGTATTCCTTTTGCCCAGCCCCCGGTAGGCGATCTTCGTTTCAGAGAGCCCCAGCCTGTTAAACCCTGGAAGGGGGTCCGCAAAGCCAATGCCTTTGGTCCCCGTGCGATGCAGCTGCCCTTGTTCAGTGATATGAACTTTCGTTCGAACGGGATGAGCGAGGATTGTTTGTATCTGAATGTGTGGACGCCTGCGAAGTCTTCCGGAGAAAAGCTTCCGGTACTGGTATATTTTTACGGAGGCGGGTTTGTCGGGGGGGATGGTTCGGAATACCGTTATGATGGGGAGAGCCTTGCTACGAAGGGCATTGTCACCATTACCGTGAATTACCGTCTGGGCATATTCGGGTTCTTATCGCACCCGGACCTGACGAAGGAATCGCCTCATCAATCTTCTGGTAACTATGGGTTATTAGACCAGCATGCTGCCCTGGCCTGGGTACAGAAGAATATAACCGCCTTTGGCGGAGATCCCAGGAGAGTTACGATCGCCGGCGAGTCGGCCGGTTCCATTTCTGTCTGCGCGCAAATGGCTTCACCGTTATCGAAGGGTTTGTTTGCCGGCGCCATCGGGGAGAGTGGAGCGCTGCTGGGGAATATCAAACCTGTTGTGTTGGCAGAAGCCGAGAAGGTGGGGACTGCCTTTGCTGCCAAATCGGGGAAATCCCTCGCTGAGCTGCGGCTTATGCCTGCCACGGAATTACTGGCTGCGACGAAGATGAGTCATTTCCCTACCGTCATTGACGGTTATTTCCTGCCTCAATCTCCCTCGGATATTTTTACCGCGGGAACCCAGATGCCG
>Ga0310811_10010097_pt1 | contig 12199 bp, 12 predicted proteins | sample YCmetagenome_FD_207642 | JGI IMG/M metagenome (GOLD analysis project Ga0310811, IMG submission 207642) | Soil microbial communities from experimental microcosm in Duke University, North Carolina, United States - YC | ecosystem: Engineered > Artificial ecosystem > Soil microcosm > Unclassified ... | reverse complement strand
AGCCGCATGATCTCGACCTTCGAGTGGCACCAGGCCAGGCGCTGGCGCACCAGCGGGTCGTCGCGGCGGCCCTGCTCCACGACGAGGTCGATCAGGCGCAGCAGCTCGTCGTGGTGCTCGATGTACTTGCTGCCGTCCACGCCGCCGCGCTCGAAGCCGAGCAGGGTCATCGTGACCGAGGCGCCCTCGCCCCGTTCGCCGACGATGTTCTCCACCGAGGTGCGGGCGTCGTCGAAGAACACCTCGCAGAACTCGTTCTCACCGGTCATCGAACGGATCGGGCGGACCGTCACCCCGGGCTGGTCGATGGGCACCAGCAGCATGGAGATGCCCTTGGCCTTGGGCGCGTCCGGTTCGGTCCGGACCAGCACGAAGATCCAGTTCGCGGCGTCCCCCGAGGTCTGCCAGACCTTCTGCCCGTTGATCACCCATTCGTCGCCGTCGATCGTGCCCCGGGTGCGCAGCCCGAACAGGTCGCTGCCCGCCTCCGGCTCGGAGAAGCCCTGGGCGAACCGGTACTCCCCGGAGAGGATCTTCGGGATGAAGCGCTTTCGCTGGTCCGGTGTGCCCCGCTCCATCAGGGTGGGCCCGATGAGCAGGAACCCGAACAGATCACTGGGCATCGGCAGGGTCGGCACGCCCACCCGGGCGAACTCCTCCTGCACGACGTAGAGCTCCATCGGGCCCAGCCCCGCGCCGCCGTACTCGGTCGGCCATTTCAGGCCCAGGTATCCGTTCGCCAGCAACAACTCCCGCCAGCGGGGCATGAACTCCGCCCGCTCCTCGGCCGTGAGCGCCCCTTCACCGGCCCAGTCCGAGGGCAGGTTCTCGGTCAGGAACGCCACGACCTCGGCGCGATACTTCTCGGTTGCCTCGCTGGGCGACAGGTCCATGCGAATCGCTTTCGGCTAGAACGTGTTCGGTTGTCAGGTCGGGCTCTGCTGACTGTAAGAAGGCTGGCTGTAACAAGCACGTTGACACAAGGTTCACCGGTCCGCGCGGGGAACCCGTCCAGCAGACGACTATAGGTGGCTCTCAGCCCGTCATCCCGCTACCTCGGTCACATCCGGAGTCCCACAGCGGACCTCGTATGGACCAGCTCGACACCCACGAGGGTGAACCCACAGTGGCCAACCAGTGAACGAAAAGAACACTCTCCGCATCGCGACCAGATTGATCGGGTCTCAAACCGCGACCTTAGGGGTCTCCCATCGTTGTTCTTCACGGAAGAGTTAACGGCGTGCGCGGGCCGCTACGGGTCGCGGAGGCACGAAAGGGTGCTGAGTTGAGCGTTCAGGGCATGGGAAAGCGGCGTCGGGTCGCGATCGTGACTGCGGGAGTGTTGTCGCTCTCCGGTGCGTTCGGCGCGTATCTCGCCCTCCCCGCGATGGCGGCCGGCAGTGACAAGGTCGCCGGAACGCCGTGTACCGCGACGGCCAAGGCTTGCGTGGACCTCGACGACCAGAAGGCCTGGCTCATCAGCGGCGGCAAGGTCACCAAGGGCCCGATCCGCATCAGCTCCGGCGGACAGGGCAAGGAGACCCCCAAGGGCACCTTCCACGTCTATTCCAAGGACAAGGACCACACGAGCAACGAGTTCCCGCTGCCCAACGGCCAGCCGGCCCCGATGCCGAACTCGGTGTTCTTCGCGCCGGGCGGGATCGCCTTCCACGGTGGCGACCCGAAGCGCGCCTCCGCCGGCTGCGTCCACGTCCCCGCCGCCGACGCGGCCACCTTCTTCGACACCCTGAAGGTCGGCGACGAGGTCCAGGTCACCGAGTCGCTGGACAAGGTCAAGGGCGGCTTCTACGGCGTGAACAAGATCGACCCGCCGACGAAGGCCGAGCAGGAGGCCGCCGCCAAGCGGCTCGCCGCCGCCAAGGCGAAGGCAGCGGGCATGCCGGCCCCGGCCGCGAAGAAGGACGATGACAAGAAGTCCGACGACAAGGACAAGAAGGACAAGAAGAAGGACTGACGGGCGGACGAAAGTCCGAACGGCGGGTGTGCACAGGCACACCCGCCGTTCGTCGTTCGCCGTCCTTCGTTCCGGCCCGCCCGTTTACGCCGGGGGCATCCGGATCGCACCGTCCAGCCGGATGGTCTCACCGTTCATGTAGTCGTTGGTGAGGACCTCGAGGGCCATCGACGCGAACTCGTCGGCGGTGCCCAGGCGGTTCGGGTACACCACGCTCTCGCCCAGCTTCGCCTTGAAGGCGGCGGGGTCGGGAACCTTGTCGTAGATCGGGGTGTCGATCAAACCGGGGGCGATCGTGTTGACCCGGATGCCGTGGCGGGCCAGGTCGCGCGCCATCGGCAAGGTCATGCCGACCACGCCGCCCTTGGAGGCCGAGTACGGAGTCTGCCCGATCTGACCGTCGAACGCGGCGGCCGACGCGGTGTTCAGGATGGCTCCTCGGGAGGTGCCGTCGGCCAGCGGCTCGGTGGCCGCCATGGCGGAGGCCGCGAGGCGGCTGCAGTTGAAGGTCCCGACCAGGTTGACCCGGATCACGAACTCGAAGTCCTTCAGCGGGATCGGCTTGAGGTCGCGGCCGATGATCCGGCCCGCCTTGCCCAGCCCGGCGCTGTTGACCAGGATCCGCAGCGGCCCGAGCTCGGAGGCGGCCTCGACCGCCGCCTGTACCTGCTCCTCGTTGCTCACGTCGGCCTTGGCGAACACGCCGCCGATCTCCTTGGCGAGAAGCTCGCCCCGGTCCTCCTGCAGGTCGAGGATCACGACCTTGGCGCCGCGCTGGGCCAGCAGGCGCGACGTGGCCTCCCCGAGACCCGACGCCCCTCCGGTCACGATCGCGGATGCACCCGTGATGTCCATGCTCGTCCTTCCTCACCGCTCCAGTGCGGCATGCTCGTCGTTGCTCGGAGGTCAGTCTGGCCGACGGGCGCTGGGCGTCGTCGTCGGCCCGGCCGTGGCGATGCTCACAGCCGTCGATCAAGAGCACGATCGGCGTGCGACCCGCTCAGGCCCAGACAACCGGCAAGGTCTCCCAGGAACGGGTGTGGAACCGGCCGAGGTCCCGGTGGGCGGGGTTCTCCGGGTCCAGGCGCAAGCCCGGTAGCCGGGTGAACAGGGTTCGCAGAGCCGTCTCCATCAGCGCCCGTCCGAGCGCGGCGCCCACACACGCGTGGATGCCGTGGCCGAAGGCGAGGTGCTTGCGGATCTCCTTGGGCTCCCGGTCGATGCGGAAGCTGTCCGGGTCGCTGAACACCTCCGGATCGCGGTTGGCCGAGGCGAACAGCATCCGGACCTTGGCGTCGGCCGGGATCGGGCAGCCGGCGACCTCGGTCCCGACCGTGGTGTTACGGAACAACGCCTGAGCCGGGGCCTCGAAGCGCAGGATCTCCTCCACCGCCACCGGCCAGCGCTCCGGCTCGCGTTCGAGCAGCTCACGGGCCTCCGGGTGGGTGAGGATCAGGTGCACACCGTTGCCGATGGCGTGGTTCACCGTGTCCGAACCCGCGACCAGCAGCACCTGGACGCAGCTGATCAGCTCGGCGTCGGTGAACGGCCGCTCCCCGTACTCGGCGTGGATGAGCCGGTTCAGCACGTCGTCGGGCGGCGCCTCACCTCGCGCGAGCGCCGCGCGGCGGTCGCTGATGATCGCGGTGAAGTACTCCTGGAACTCCACCAGGGACCGGTAGGAGCGCTCGTAGGCCTCCGGGTCGCCACCGAAGGCCTTGAGGGTGTCGTCGGTCCAGCGCTTGAACTTGTCACGGTCCTTCGCCGACACCCCCAGCATCAGCGAGAGCGCCTCGATGGGCGTCGGAGTGGCATAGCGGGGCACCAGGTCCACCCGTCCGTCGGCCTCGAAGGAGTCAACCAGCTGCTCGCAGATCTTCTCCAGCTCCGGGCGCAGCGCCGCGATCGCGCGGGGGTTGAACGCCTGCACCACGATCCGCCGCTGCCGGGCGTGGTGCGGCTCGTCGGCGCTGATCAGCATGCCGACGCCGTCCGGCGGCATCGCCCGCTCCGGCCCAGGACCCTGCCCGGAGGCGAAGGTCGTGTTGTCCTGGACCCCCGCGAGCACATCGGCATACCGGGAGATCGAGTAGAACTCACTCGTCGGGCGAGCCACGATCGGGTTCGAGTTGATCTTCTCGACCTCGACCGCGGGCAGCTCGTATCGGTGCACCGGGCACTGCTCGCGCAGCTGCTCGAAGGCCGGGTACGGATCCTCCCGGAACGCCGGATCGAAGGGGTCGTAGATGGCCGAAGTCGTCACAGCGGATCTCCTAGCAGCGATCGTCAAGCATTCATGTAGCGGTCGATGACCTCGTGCATGTGCCGGCAGCGGGCCTCGATGCTCGACAGGCGACAGCCCTTGAACGCCGGCGACTTCTGGCCCAGCTGCTGGACCGGGATGTTGGAGAAGTCCTGGTCCATCACAGCACCACACGACCCGCCTTCCGGAATCACCTCGGTCTCCACCGGCGGCGGGACCTCGGCGCCGTCGGGCACCCGGTGGGCGTACCACATGTCGAAGGCCGAGTACTCCGAGTCGATCGGACGGACCCGGAAGAGCCAGTAGCCGAAGCTGTACTGGTTCACCAGCACGTTCGGGAAGATGTGGAAGTGCCAGTTGTCCACGATCTGCGAGTCGGTCAGGCCTGAGACGTCCAGCCCGCCCTGCTCGTAACCCGCCTTCATCATCCCGAGCAACGTCTCGCGCAGCTCCGGGCCGGGCTGCAGGCCCTTCATCTCACGCAGGACCCCGACCGAGGTGGTGTCCTCGCCGAACGCGTTCAGTGACCACTCCATGGCGTCCAGGGCATCGTCCATGTCCGGGGGCTCGGTGAAGCTCAGCGAGTCCGACAGGCCGAACGGGGTGACGTTGAGCGAATGGTCGTCGACCAGCTCGACCGGGGGGTTGGTGTACTCCACGAACGGTGTGGACTCCGGGTGCACCGTGCGGCCATGGTAGTTCTCGGTGAACGCGTCGACCACGTTCTTCCAGTTACCGCGAAGGGTGGTGGTCATGGAGCGCCACCGGTACATCCGCTCGTAACGGTAGGGCTCGATGATGTCGGCCATGCCCGCGAGGTGCTTCTCCAGCGGCGGGGCGTCCGGGTCGGGATTGATGAACACAAAATCCTTGAACACCCCGACCGAGACCTCGGTGAGCCGGACCTCGGAGTCGGCGAACGGGCAGAACGAGTCGCGCTCGGGGATGTAGGTGATGTCCCCCTCCAGCGACCAGGTCCAGCCGTGATAGATGCACATCAGCAAGGCGGCGTTGCCCGAGCCGGTCTTGACCTTGCGACCCCGGTGGTGGCACACGTTGTGGTAGGCCTTCACGTCCTCACCACCTGTGCCGGTGCGCACCACCAGGAACGACCATGGGCCCACCACGTACTCGCGGTAGTCCCCCACCGCCGGGATCTCGCTGAGCAGACACCCGACCTGCCACACCCTGCCCCACAGCTTGGTCATCTCGGCTTCGAACACGGCCGGGGACTGGAAGCGTTCGACGTCGATCAGGCCGGGACGGGGCGCCGGGCGGACCGGGGAGAAGACGTCGATTCCGGACGCGATCGGGTTCTCCGCGACGGTCATGGTGATGGCATCCTTCCAGCGCGGTTTGTGACGACTACCACTATAAGATAGCCACTGCTATCATGCGAGGTCAAGGCCGTGCGATCGGGTAACGAGGGACATGAGATGACTGGCGGTTCGGCGAGGTTGCGTCGCTCCAGCGCCGAGCTGCACGCGCTGATCCTGCGGGCCGCCGAGGAGCTGTTCGGCGCACGCGGCTACGAGGCCACCACCACCCGCGACATCGCCGTCGCCGCCGAGGTCACCGAGGCCGCCATCTACCGCCACTTCGGCACCAAGGAAGCGCTGTTCGAGGCGGCCATCGCCCGCCCGTACCGCGAGGTCATCGGTTCGTTCCTGCGTTCGTGGCAGCGGCGCGCGCCGGGCAGCAACACCAACAACGAGGTGACCCGGGAGTTCGTCGAGCGCTTCTACGACTTCGTACAGGAACACCGCCGGCTGCTGAAGGCCTACCTGACCTACCGCGAGTACAACCCCCAGGAGGGCGACTCGGCGCTGAGCCGCGAGCTCGATCACATCGAGTCGGCCATGCGCAACGAGTCCGCCAGCCGCGGCTTCCCCCAGGTCGACATCCCGATCGCGGTGCGCTGCGCGGCGGGCATGGTGCTCGCTCTCGCGCTGCACGACGACCTCCTCTTCCCGGCCGGCGCCGCCCGACCGCACCGTGACCGGGTGGTGGCCGAGGCCGTGGCCTTCGCCCTGCACGGTGTCAGCGCGCGGTAGCCGGATCCGGCCGCCCGGAGCCCGCCGATCAGTACCGGCTGCGCAGTACGCGCCGCTCAGAACGTGGGCACGGTGATCGGCCCGGCCACCCCCAGGATCCCCGGCACCGTGTTCGGGTCCTTGTACGAGTCCGCGACCGTCCGCCCGGCCCCATCCACTCCAGCACCTTCGTGATCAGCGACTGGCTCATCAGCTCCTCGTTGGCGAAGAACTGCACCGCGTAGCGGAACGCCCGGCCGGCCTCGGCGTCCTCACAGGCCAGCTCGCCCATGGCGCGAGCCATGGCCGGCATCTCCTCGGGCAGCGGGTCCAGCCCGATCCACTTGGCCTCGGGGTAGCGTCCGTCGATCCCGCGGACGACCTGGAACACCCGCTCCACGATGGGGTCGGACCGATGGGCGGGCCGGTCGGGCAGTTCGTCGCTCTCCACGATCACGACGTCGTCGAATACCTCGCGGAGAGCGGTCGCGGTCAGCAGGCCGCCGAAGTCGGCGCCGATGATCGTCGCGCGGTGGGCCATGCCCGTCCTCTCGGAGGTGACCTCTACCGCAGACTAAGATAGCTGTCGCTATCATGAAGGGCAAGCGCAACGTCACAACGCCCGATGCCGGGCGGCCTAGCAAAGTGAGCGCACACTCCATACAGTGGGACCTCGGGTTCCGGTGGACCGGTACCGACCGTCCGATTCCAGCTGCAGTGGAGATCGTTCATGACCAGCGACGAGGCCCTACGCGCCGAGCACACCACGACCGCCGCCCGGGCGCTGGCGGCGATCTCCCGGCTGGACATCCCCGCGGTGCTCGCCGAGACGCACCCGGATCTGGTGATGGAGCTGCCCTACGAGAGGGCCGTCGCCCCGATGGACCGCGAGCGGTTCGGCGAGTTGCTCACCGGGCTGGCGGGCAGCTTCCAGCGGTTCAGCATGGAGATCGTCGAGGTCATCCCCGCGCTCGACCCCTCGACGCTGGTGATCCGCTATGACGGCGACTGCCTGTCCAACGACGGCTCGGTCACCTACCGGAACAACTACATCGCGATCATGAACTTCACCGACGGGCTGATCAGCCGGTGGCGGGAGTACGACAACCCCGTCATCAGCCGAAAGATGAACGAACGTCTGGCGGCGGTCGGGACATGAGCCGCCGGCGTCGATCCGTGGAGCGCGCACTGGACGACCGCCGCGTCCGCGACGTGCTCATCTCCGCCGACGTGCTGCACTCCGCGGTGCGCACCAAGCGGGGGCCGCACCTCACCCCGACCGCGGTCAGCTGGGAGGCCGACCGGCTCTGGGCCGTGGCCCCGAAGGACTCGGTGAAGGTCCGCACGCTGCGGCGCGACCCCCGGGTCGGGGTGCTCCTGGGCGCGGACGGTCGGCACGTGGTGGCCACCGGCCGTGTCCGCCTGGTCGACCCGCTGGACCTGCCCACCTCGAGCCGCGTGGGCGACCTGCTGCGGCTGCCCTTCGGCGCCGCCCGCTACCTCACCGAGAACTCCCGGCACGCGATCGGCGTCGTCCTCGACGATCCGAACCCGCTCGCGCTGATCGACCGCGTCGGGTTGAGCATCCGGCTCGACCGGGTCGCCCTGCTCGACGACGGGAACCTGCTCGAGTCCTGGGGCGAGTGGCCCGGGAGTTCCCTGCTGCCGGCGGGGCCCCCGGTCCCCGCGCGGTTCGCGTTGCCGGGGTCCACCCCGGCCTGGGCGGCGCGCCTGCTCGCCCGCGACCGCACCGTGCAGGTCGGGTGGCGGACTGTGGACGGCCCGGTCGCGCTGCCCGCGCGGTGGTCGGCCGACGAACAGCTCGCCCGGACCAGCGCGGACCTGATGGCACTCGTCGGCGCGTTGCCCAGCGGCCCGGCCTGCCTCACCAGCTCCCGCAACAGCTACCGGATGAGCGAGAAGACAGGGGTGCTGCTGCGCGGCGACGCGGCGGCCACCGTCGCCGGCGACGGGCTCGCCACCATGAGCCTCAACCCCGGGACCGTGACCCACTGGCGGGGGAAGAATGCCGCCTCCGAGGTCGTGACCACCGCCGATTCCAGCGCCGATTCCGGCGCCGAGACAGGAGCAACCAAGTGATCCCCGCACTGAGTTTCGACGAGGGGGCCGTGCTGGTGATCGGCGGCAGCGGCGGCATCGGCTCCGAGATCGCGAAACTGTTCGCCGACGCCCGGTTGCCGGTGGCGATCACCTACCACCGCAACGCCGACGCCGCCGATGCGGTCGTCAAGGAGATCGAGGCCGCCGGCGGTGTCTGCGAGGCGCACCGCTGCGATCTGAGGGACGCCTCGGCCGTCGACGCCCTGGTGGAGGACCTCCGCGAGCGTCACGGCCGCCTCGGTCAGGTGGTGTACGCGGCCGGCCCGTCGTTCAGGTTCAACTACATCGGCGCGATCCCCGATGACGACTGGCACCGTGTTCTCGACACCGACGTCAACGGCGCCTTCCACCTCATCCAGGCCGCCGTGCGGGCGTTCCGCAAGCAGGACGGCGGCAACCTGGTCGCGGTGATCACCGCCGCCGTGGAGCGGGTTCCCAGCGGGGACATCATGTCGGCCGCTCCGAAGGCCGCCATCGAGATGCTGGTTCGTGGGGTGGCCAGGGAGTCCGGCCGGTTCGGCATCCGCGCCAACTGCGTCGGCCCCGGCTGGATCGATGCCGGCCTGGGCTCCGCGGCCATGGCCGAGCAGCTCGACGAGGCCACCCGCGACAAGATCATCAATCAGACGATCCCGCTGCGGCGGATGGGCCAGGCCGAGGACATCGGCTGGGCCACGCTGTTCCTGTGTTCCCAGCAGGCCGGATTCATCTCCGGGCAGAGCCTCGCCGTCGACGGCGGCGCCCAGGTCTGAGCCTCTCCAGCCGCGGGAGCCTCAGGCGCCCGAGTCGATCGACACAGCCGCCGGCGAGGCGGCGGTCCGGTCCAGCTCCTCGCGCCGGTGCAGGATCCACCGCCCGAAGGCATCCAGCAGGACCAGCCCGATGAAGCAGGTCAGCAGCGCGCCGAACCAGCGACCGGCCGCTCCGACCGCCTCGGTGTGCAGCACCGTGTACACGGGCAGACCCACCGCGATCGAACAGGACGCGTCGGCCACCACCGGCAGCAGAACCAGAAGCCCCTTGCGCCAGCCCACGAAGTAACCCGGCACCGCGTAGAGGACCGCCGCGCACAGCACCGGCCCGGTGGTGTTGATGAACAGCCAGTAGATCGGGAACCGCGCGATCGTCATCGGGGTCTCGCCGTAGCTGTAGTACTGGTACAGGTCGGTCTGCAACAGCGGGAGCTCGATCGCCAGGTCGGCGGCGAAGGTCGCGAACAGGCCGATCCAGTAGGTGCGCAGGGTGAAGCCCTTGTCCTGGATGGTGCGCAGCAGCAGGTACGGGATCGCGCCGAAGAAGATGATGTAGGTCGGCAACCCCCACATCGGCAGCGGGCCGATGGTGTCCAGCACGATGTTCAGCCCCGGGCGGGGGTGGTGCACGAGCCCGAGCACGTCGTCCACCGGCTCGTTGAAATAGGCGAGGCCGCCGCCCACCATGAGCACCAGGCCCAGCGGGGAGCCGGTACGCCGCCAGTCCAGCGCGCACTTGCCGGCCAGCGCGATGGCGACCGCCCAGATCACCAGGTCGGCCCACACGTGGTGCGCCGGGAACACCGTGTCGGGCGGGGTCGGGAAGTTGAAGTGACTGGGCACCGTCATGTCAGCTCCCGACCTTGGATGTCGCCGTCGCGCCGAGCGCGACCAATAGTTCGCGGGCGCTGCGCTCGCCGGCCACGGTGGCGGTGTTGAGATTGCCCGAGGAGTTGTACGAACCGGCGTAGTGGATGCGGCTGTCCAGCGACCGGGCCGCATGGAAGCTCTTCATCTCCTTGTAGAGCCCGGGGTGGCTGTAGACCAGCACCGGGTACCACCGGTTGACCCGATAGAACTGGATCATCTCGCCGAGCTTCGGAATGGCCTTCTCCGCGCTGGGGAGCAGCCGCTCCACCACCTCCTCGTCGGTCGCGTCCTGGTTGGCGACCGACCACTCGTTCATCGCGTACATCGTGGCCAGGCCCTTACCCTCGGGCGCGCGGCCCGGGGCCATGTTGTGCCCCACGATGATGGCGAACATGTCCGGGGTGACAGGTGCCGGCATCACGATGAACGAGCCCGGACAGTCATCCGGCTTCCGGGTCAGCGCCATGTTGACGTTGATGCACGAGGTGTAGGTCAGCTTGCGCAGGAATGCCGCCCGCTCCGGATCCATGTCCGGGACGATCTCCGGGACCCGGTTACCCATCGAGGAAACGATCGCGCCGGACCCGGTCTCGACGTGCTCGCCCTCGGCGTCGGTCCAGGTCACCCGGACCCCGCGTGCCCCGTCGACGCCGTCGAGCTCGATCACCTCGGTGACCTGGGCACCGAGCCGGACGTCCAGCTTCGAGGCCAGCCGCTCGGTGAACGACGAGTAGCCGTCCCGGAAGGCGTACAGCTTGGTGCCCAGCACCTTCTGCCACAGGAACATGAACTCCACGTTGGAGATGACGTTGCCGGGCACTCCGGCTCCGCCGCGCACCGTCGGGTCGATCAGGAAGTCGAAGACGTCGCCTTCGAGGCCACGTCTCTTCGCGTACGCCGCCGGGGTCTCGGTGTCGTACTCGGCCGCGATCGAGATGTCCTCGTAGCTCATCAGCTTGCGGACCTTGAACGCGTCGACGGCCAGCTTGGCCACCTTCAGCTTGTCCTTGAGCGACAGCAGCTTGGTGCGGGCAGCGTCCAGGGCCAGATGGTCGGCCCTCAGGTAGTGGGTCTCCCAGTGGTCCTGGTCGCCCTTCATGAATCCCATCAGCGAGTTGGCCTCGATCAGTTCGTCGATCATGCCGACGTCGCGGACGAGCCCCATCACGCTCTCGTAGGCGCCGGGCAGGATCGTCGTGCCGGCCTCCATGACGAACCCGTCCTGCTTGAGCGTCAGCAGCTGCCCGCCGGGCCGGTCCCGTTCCTCCAGCACCACCACGGCGCGTCCGGCCTGCTGCAGGCGCAGAGCGGCGGCCAGACCGGACGGGCCGGCCCCCACCACAAAGACAGGTCCTTCGTCGGCTGCGCTGCTTGTCATGGAGGGATCGTACAAATTGTTCGACATGCCGACAAGGTGTACGTATTTGCCGACAGGTTGTTCGAGACCGGCGTACTCTGGTGGGCGATGACCACCGTCAACCCCCTGCGCAGCACCCACGACGACCGCCGCGGTCTGCTCAGCAGGCACTTCATCGGAGTGCTCGAACCGCTCATGGAGCAGGGCGAGCCCTACCCCGGCATGAGTGTCGAGCGCATCATCCGGGCCGGCGGGATCGCGCGGTCGACGTTCTACGCCTACTTCGCCGACAAGGGCGAGTTGCTCAGCGCGATGGCCGAGGACGTCATCTCCGACCTGTTCGAGGCGGGCCGTACCTGGTGGGCGCTCCCCCACGACGCCACACGGGCCGACCTGCGGGTCGCGCTGACGCCGGCCATAGAGGTGCAGCGCACCCACCGGGCCGTGCTGGAGGCGGTGGCGGACACCGCCGCCCACGATCCCCGGGTGCGCGAGCGCCAGCTGCTCCTGATCAACGAGGTGGTGGCCAACCTCGCGCGCCACATCGCCGACGCGCAGGCCGCCGGTTCGGCCTGCCCCGATCTGGACCCGCTGCACACCGCCCAGTGGCTGATCTGGATGCACGAGCGCGGCCTGCACCAGCTCGTCGGACGGGCCGGCGAGCTCGAGACCGAGAAGCTACTCGCGTCCTTGACCGACATCGTCTGGCGCACCCTCTACGAGGGCTATCGGGACGCCGGCCCGGCCTGAGCCGGACACGACCGGCCCAGCACCGGGTCCGGGACGAAGTCGATCTCCCTGCGGGTCGTCACGGGCGCCGACCCTGAT
>Ga0310811_10010096_pt1 | contig 12199 bp, 11 predicted proteins | sample YCmetagenome_FD_207642 | JGI IMG/M metagenome (GOLD analysis project Ga0310811, IMG submission 207642) | Soil microbial communities from experimental microcosm in Duke University, North Carolina, United States - YC | ecosystem: Engineered > Artificial ecosystem > Soil microcosm > Unclassified ... | reverse complement strand
TTCGGAAATTGACCTCCAGAAGCAGGTTGAACTTCCGGATGACATCCATCCGGTCATCCGTGAACCGCTGGTAACACTCCGTCTGCTGTTTGGCGATTCGCGTTACATTGATGATCAGCCTTTTCAGCAGGGTCCGCAACATCTCCCCCTGCATCTTGTCCCTCACCTCCATATCTTCCACACACTGCATCTCGATGATCGAAATGCTTTCCATTTCCTTCGACGACAGCGGAATGAACATCGGATGCTGAATGCCATAGAAAAGAAAGCCGACACAACCCACTTCCGCGTCATGGTCGGCAATACAATAAAAGTCGCGGTTGAACTGCCAGGCGACCAGATTTTCCGGCGACGCAAACTGAAAATGCTGGTTGGCGACCAGGGGAAGGACTGACCTCCCGGGCATCGTATACGAGATCTTGTCTATGACTACCTTCTGCTCCTCTCCCATATTATACACGATCGTATTGATCATTTCCTTTTTCCCGTTGACCAATCCTTCCCCTTTTAACGTCGGGTCGCCGACCCTGATCACAAATTTCCCCTGTGTAAGCCGGTCTTCGAATTGCCATTTCATAGCCTCTTCGTCGAACCCCGGCCCGATTCCTTACAAGCCTTTTTGTTAATTTACTGAAGGGTCACTTTAACAATATTGGGTACCGGAGGCAACGTGGTGAACGCATTCGGGTTAGGAACCACCGAAATGGGAACATTCTCCGTCAGCGGCGTTCCCGCAAGATTGAACTGGGTGACACCAGCGCCAGGGAATTGATCGACAGCCGTTCCATCATTATACAACTGGATGGAGGACGAAAGATCACCGGTCACCGTCGCGTCGACGCCATTGCCCATGGTCGCAAAGAACCAGTCATTCGAGAACCCATACATGGTCGCGATAGCCAGCCGGTCGCCCTTCACGACTTTGATATCCTGGGAAACCTTGCTGCCCGCAGCCCCGTTGATCACCGGCAGCAGGACCCTCGTACCGGAAGCCGCCAGATTATACACCGCCTTCACTCCCTTCAGCCCCTGCAGGTAGTTGGCCAGCGTATCGGGTACGCCCCGTTGCGCAAGAAATTTAAGCCCCTGTCCGCGGTCGGCCTCGCCCAATTTGTATATCGGATTGTCGATACCATTGTAGACCACCACCAGCACCGGCGACAGCGGTGTAAATATACCGGTAACGGTTTGCACATAGGCCCAAAGCTTCGAATTATCCCCCATCTCCGCAATACTGGTCAGACCGTTTGCCGTAGGCTGCCCCGCCGTATACAGCGGATCCGGCATCAGCAAATTGCCGCCAACGATATAGGAAACAGTCCATACACCGGGACTCAACGGCGTCGGATTGGTCGTACCACCCGAAGTATTGGTCAGCGTAAGGGTAAATGTCGAATTGCCATTGTACTTCAGGACAGCACTGACGAGCTTCGATGCCGCCGGATAGGTATTGCCCTGGGCATCGGCGCCGCTGACCTCGGCAATAGGCTGACTGTCGGCCGTACCCGGGTGATTGACACTGGCGCCAGGGGCCTGGTTGATGCGGGTACCATTGTCCCACAGCTTTATCTGTCCGGACACATCTCCTTCGATGGGAGTGCCATCGCTGCCATATACGGATATACCGGGATTGGCCGGTGCAAAGAACAGGTCGTTCGACCAGCCATACATGGTCGCAAAAGACAGCGCCTCCCCTTTAGCCGCAGCAAAACTAATGGTTACCGACTGGCCAGGCAGGATCAGCGCGGGCGACCCCGTCCCCTGAAAAGTACCGGACTCGACCAGTGGTTTGGAATTTAGTACGTTCTCGACCGTGATGGTCTCCATCTGAGGGGCCGCACCGCCCGGATGATTGTCCTTCTTACAGGCGCTCATGAAAAAAGGCAGCAGCGCCGCCGCCGGCCATATGCCGATTCTGGTCAACTGATTCATGTGATTATCATTTTTTTGTAGGACAAATCTACCAGTGACACTCCTCCCGAACAATGCCTGTAGTTCCCGAAGGCTTGTCTAAAGTTCCCATAGTCGTATTTCTCCCCTTCTTTGTCGGAATTGCCCATTCTTTCCCAGTGACAGGCTCGATAATTTTGTCCTATGAACTTCCCGATCACCAACATATCGATCGCACGCGCCGGCCGGCGCGAATGGACCGGTCTGGCCGCCTTGTCCCTGCCTACGCTCCTCTTGTCTATCGACACCAGCGTGCTGTATCTCGCCCTTCCCCACCTCAGCGCAGACCTGAAGGCGGGCAGCCTTCAACAGCTGTGGATCATGGATATTTACGGCTTTATGATCGCCGGCTTTCTCATTACCATGGGCACCCTCGGCGACCGCATTGGCTACCGGCGGCTCCTCCTAACCGGCGCCGCAGCCTTCGGCGCAGCATCCACCCTCGCAGCCTTCTCTCACACCGCCGGCTGGCTCATCTTCGCCCGCGCCATGATGGGCATCGCAGGCGCATCCATCATGCCCTCTACCCTCGCCATCATCCGGAATATGTTCAGCGACCAGCACCAGCGGAATACCGCCCTGTCCATCTGGCTCAGCTGCTTCCTCGTTGGCATGATCATCGGCCCGCTCGTCGGAGGACTCGTCCTGGAGTCCTGGTCCTGGGGAACGGTTTTTCTGCTCGGCGTCCCCGTCATGCTACTCCTGCTGGCGGCCGGTCCCTTCCTCCTGCCCGAATACCGCGAGAACAACACCCACCGTCTCGACTGGCTCGGCGTAGCCCACTCGCTCGCCGCCATCCTCCCGCTGACCTATGGCCTCACCGAACTGGCCCGCAACGGCTGGGACGGCCTTTCCTTTATGGCCGTTATCGCAGGCCTCGCATTTGCAGCCATATTCGTCTTCCGCCAGCTGCGCATCACAGACCCCCTGCTCGACCTTCGCCTCTTTGCCGGCCGGTCATTCAGCGCCACCCTGCTGGTAATGCTGTTCACCGCGATCATCATGGGCGGCACCGCCTTCTTCTTCACCCAATATCTGCAGGTCGTAAAAGGCCTTACACCCATGACCGCAGGATTATGGCTGATACCGCAGGCCATCGGTATGATCGCCAGCTCGCTGCTGACTCCGGTAATAGCCAAACGCTTCCGGGCCGCCCATATCCTGACAGCTGGCCTGTTGCTGACAACCCTGGGATTCCTCCTTCTGACGCAGGTAGACGGATCATGGGGATGGACCTGCCTCATCACGGGCATGATCGCCACAGCCTCGGGCGTGGCCCCCGTAGTGGTCCTTGGAACAAACCTCGTCATCAGTTCGGCTCCTCCCGAAAAGGCCGGCGCCGCAGCCTCCATGTCGGAGACCAGCAATCAGTTGGGTATTGCACTGGGCGTAGCGGCTCTCGGTAGTCTGGGGACGATGGTATATCGTTTGCATCTGTTGCCCAGGCTGCCTGAAGGCCTTCCGGGAACCGTACTGTCCGCCGCAAAAGAAAACATTACAGGCGCCCTGACCGCAGCAGGAAGCCTGCCCGCACCTGCAGCCAACGCACTCATACGACAGGCGCGACTGTCATTCACCGCCGGAATGGAAGCGACATCCCTGCTCGCGGCCGTAGGAATGGCCGGCCTGGCCGTCGTCTGTTTCACAGTATTAAAGAAAAAATAAAATCTTCGCTTATGTTCAACTACAACAAGTCATTCAGCAGCTTCTCCGTCAACGACCTGAAAAAGGCAAAGGACTTCTACCACCAGAAGCTCGGGCTCGAAACCAATGAAACACCCGAAGGGCTCTCCATCCGTATCGGCAGCGAAGCCAACATCTTCCTATATCCCAAAGAAGACCACAAGCCGGCGACGTTTACCGTTCTGAACTTTCAGGTCGGCAATATAGAAGAGACGGTAGACAAGCTAACGGCATCGGGCATATCCTTTCTTCATTACGAAGGCGACCTGAAAACAGACAAAAAAGGCATCTTCCGCGGCCCCGTCGGACCGAAGATCGCCTGGTTCACCGACCCTGCAGGAAATATTTTGTCTGTCGTGGAAAGCAACAACTAATCCACCAGCAAACTGTGCTGGGTTGCAGTATGGAGGTCTCTCCAAACCCTGTTTATCTCCGTATCCGGCCGCGCAGCGGCCATACCGCCATACGGATATAACCCATCGACAACCCCACGGACTCCGGCTGCAAGAGCGCGGCTGAACCGGCTTACTGCGTCAAAGGAACTCCGTCCTGTCCAGGAATCGTCCAGGGCCTGATAGAACTGTACCCTCAGTTCATCCAGCTCGCCCATCCCCTCCTCCAGTTTCACCGTAGCGGCCAGCCGGTCGCGCTGCCGGAACAGTTCGTCACAGCAGTCGAGAAAATGCATCCCCATACCGGCAAGATTGGCAGCCAGCGTGGCCTCCGCCAGCTGCAGAAAAGGGAAGCGATAGACGGGGTCTCCGTCTTTCGCCTGCGAGGGTTCGATCGCAAAACACCTGTCGGCCGGGATCTCTATATCCCTGACCTCGAAGGAATGACTCCCGGTGGCAACAAGCCCGATAGTATTCCATGTCTTGTGCACGACCACCTCCTCCGGTCGGAAAAGAAAAGGCCGGATCTCCCGCTGTCCCTCACCTGAGACGACCGCACAGTTGGCCGTGAACGCCGTGGCGTGCATCGCCCCGCTGGCGTAGTCCCACCTCCCGCTGATCCGGTAACCGCCGGGCACGGGGTAGGCTTCACCCGAAGGCGCTCCGCTACCGGCAATGCACATCCGCCAGTCGGAAAAGATATCCGTATAGATCCCGGCAGGAAAGAAACCGGCAAACCACCCCGCACCGCTGCACAGCGTCACCGTCCAGCCCACCGCGCCGTCGGCCCAGGCGATCCCCTCTTCCAGCCGGACCAGTTCAGGCAATGACAGGGGACTGCCCGGCGCCAGCACCTTCCACCACCGGTGTTCGTATATCGTCTGCAGTTGATCCGGATGCAGATCACGCGCCGCCTCGGCCCACGCGGACCCTCTCCTCAGAACATCCGCCACACCGGCGGGCAAAAATGCCGAAGGATGCTGTATCATGCAGATTGAAGTTTATACTTTTTCCGCCAATCGATATATCCAAAGACAGCCACGATAAAAAGAATGATCGTCAGACCGGCAAACATCGGCAGCTGTTTGTAGAAAAGAAGAGGTATCGCGAACAGGTTGGAGATATTCAGCAGTATCCAGTTCTCAACCTTCCTCTTCGCCAGCAGCCACATCCCCGCCCAGGCCGTTGCGCTGACCCAGGCATCCGCCAGAGGAACCGTCGAAGGCGTCAAAGTCTTCAATAAGAAATACAGCACGACGAACCCGCCTCCGGCAATAGCCGCCACGATCCCCCAGTCCGTCCGGCTACACACCGAAACTGGCACCGGCGGCCGGTCTTTTTTCTTTGCCCAGTACCACCACCCATAGACGCTCATGATCATATAGTAGGCATTCAGCAAAGAGTCGGCATAAAGACCCGATACAAAAAGAATATACATGGTGAGCAGCGTACTGATAATACCCGCCGGATACAGCAGGATATTGTTGACCCGGGCCAGAAGAACCTCAGCGACCCCGGTGACGATGGCGACCCACTGCAGTAGATCGGTCTCCGCGATCTGCTCTTTCAGTAGCTTGAAAAGTTCGCTTGCCTGCATAGCGGGCGAAGATAAGATATCCCGCTTATTCCGGAAGAGCGACCCCCGATATCCGCCGGCATTCTTCCAGGAACTTGTCCTGGACGGCAGCCCTGCCGGCATCGGCCAGCGCACTCCGCTGCTCCATATGATAAAAATACCGGCCCGTCACCATCGCCTCCGGATCGTTGCTCACCGCCAGCCATACCTGCGTCCTGGGCGCTTCCTCCAGACTATCCGGAGCGCCCGGGCCACCCATCCTTGTCGCGACCCATCCTGGCTCTATCGCATTGGACAGCACATCCGGCCAGCGCGTCGCTATCGCAAACGAAAGGATCACGTCGTGCAGCTTCGAGTCGGAATAGGCAGCAAAGCCGTTCCACGGCCGGTCTCTCCAGACCAGGTCCACCAGCGAAGGGTCTCCCTGCTGGTGCAGACCCGAACTGACATATACCAGGCGCCCGGGCTTCCGGATCAGACAGGTCAGAATATATGGCGCCAGAGAGTTCACGGCAAATACATGAGGCAGACCATCCGGCGTTCGTATCAGCCGTTCGCGATAGCCCACAGCCGCATTGTGAATGACAGCGTCAAAATCACCAAGCTCGTTCACCTGACGGGCGACGTCTCTTGTCTCCGCGATCACCGACAGATCACCAGTAACCGCCGTCGCAGACCCGGGCACCGCCGCCATAGCCTCCGCAGCCCTGTGCGCGTCCCTGGCATGCAAAACCACTTCGTGCCCCTCCGCCACCAGCAGCCGGGCAGCCATCCTGCCCAGCCCATCGGCCGAGCCCGTGATAAATATTCTTGACATATTACAATATTCGGCAATTAGGAGAATGTCCGGCTAAATAGTTGGTAAAAAACAGTATATTACACAAAACGCCTATTCCATGCTGGTCGTCTACATTCTTGCTGCTCTGATCATTCTTTTTCTGCTCGTCGCTGCCTTTGTCGGGACACAATGGAAATTCGAAAAGTCGATCCTCATTCAGGCGCCGCTGGACAAGGTCTGGCCCCATATCAACACCTTCAGAGCCTCCAATGAATGGAGTCCGTGGATCGGCCTGGACCCCAATATCCGTCAGCAGATTACCGGCGAGGACGGCACCCCCGGCGCCACCTATTCCTGGGAAAGCGAAGAAAAGAATGTCGGCGCAGGCAACCAGACACTGCGTACCATCACCGACCATTCGGAAGTTACTTCCGTGATCAATTTCCTTCGCCCCATCAAAGGAAGGGCAGACGGCTATATCCGGATCGCTCCCGAAGGAGGAGGCACCCGCGCCGAGTGGGGCATCGCCAGCGCAACCCCCTACCCGATGAATATCATCAAACTCTTCGGCGTGATAGAAAAGAATCTGGACCGCGACTTCACAAAAGGACTCAACAAACTGAAAGAACTCAGCGAGAGATAACCCTCTCCGGCAACCCTCCTTCGACGCCTCCCTCTCCGGCAACCCTCCTTCGGCGCCTCCGTCTCCGGCGACCCTCCTTCTTCGAATTCCCGCATCCGCCAAATTCCGCCTGGTTTCTATCAAAAAATGCGAACTGTTCTTCCCACGAAAGCCTGACCTTGGAAGGGATGAACACAAGAAGAGAATTTCTGAGTCAGCTGGGATTGCTGCTCGCCGCTGCCAAACTAAATATCCCGACCACCCCTCCATTCGTCGGCATCCAGATGAGCCCCCACTCCATGCTGTATGAAGACATCGGCCCCTGCCTGGACCTCATTCAGCGGACCGCAGCCGTCAACTTTGTCTTCCCCTACAGCCACGCCTTCCATACCAACAGCCTCGGCCAGCCCATCGCAGAACAGGCGCCGGACCACGGCGCACCACCCGTCGATTTTCGCGGCCGGCTCCCCATGGTCTGGGTCAGACACAACGACGACTACTTCAAAGACACCCGCCTCCGCATCAGACCCACCAACCCACAGCTCGAATTTTCCGGCCGCGACCTCTTCAAAGAAATGGTCGCGCCCGCACGCCAGCGCAATATAAAGATCGGCGCAAGGATCCTCGAGGGCTCGGGTAAGGCCATCGAAAATTTCGATCTGGTTCGGACCGTAGACGTATATGGCAACCGGGGCAGCAAAGCCTGCTGGAGTCATCCCGACTACCGCGGATTTTGGAATGCAGTCGTTGCCGACCTGTTCCATCACTATGACCTCGACGGCTTCCAGTGGGGAGCCGAACGAATGGGACCGCTGATGAACGTAATCCTCCCCTGGAACAACGACCCGCCAACCTGCTTCTGCCAGTACTGTTCAGAAAGAGGAAAGGCCGCCGGCATCGACCCCACCCGCGCAAAAGAAGGCTACCGCCTCCTCTTCGAATATGTCCAGCGGCTGAAAGCAGGCGGCCCCAAACCACCCGAAGGCGTATACACCGTTTTTTTAAGACATATCATCCGCTATCCCGAAATACTGTCCTGGCAATACCAGTACCGGCTATCCCGCGAGGACGTCCACCGCGGGATGTACACGACAATCAAGGCCATCAAACCTTCGGCCTTCGTCGGCTGGCACGTCGACCAGCAACCGGCCAGCTGGGACATCGTCTACCGCGCCGAAATGAGCTACGCCGAAATGGCGCCATATTCCGACTTCATCAAGCTGATCCTCTACCACGAAGTACTCGGGCCACGCATAAAGTCCTGGTACCTCGACCGGTTCAAAAGCACCATTTTGGGCGAGCTCTCACTCGAAGAGTCGCTGAACCTGTACTATGATATCTTCGGCTATGACAAGACGGTAGAACCGAAGGTCGGCGAACTGACCAAACGCGGATTCTCCCCCGACTTCGTAGCCCGCGAGACCCGGCGCAGCGTCGCGTCAGCAGAAGGCAAAACACAGATCATCGCCGGCATCGGCTTCGACGTCCCCGGAAGTCCTCCCGACGATCTGGAAAGGATCTATCAGGCCACGATAAATGCACTCCAGGCCGGCGCCACCGGCATCATGGTCTCGAGAGAGTACGAGGAAATGCGTATCCCCCACCTCGAAGCAGTAGGCAGGGCCGTTAGAGATTGGCACTAATATTGCCGTCCAATGTCTCGTAATTAATCCGTTAGCTATTAAAAACCACCCAAAGACCCGCATTTATCCCCAAACATCAACTACTTCCAATAGCAAAGAAGCCCGGCAAAACCGGGCTTCTTCTTTTTATATCCATATCTGGGTTAGTCCTTTTTCTTTCCCCCACAAGGGGTCCGCTACCGGAACCGGCAGCGCAGATAAAAACGACAATCCGGTAAAGGATAGGAATTTCTTGCGCTGCATGGGAAATTAACCGCAATAAAAATGCCACTATTTTTTCTTGTACAATACCCAGACATCGTTGATGGTATTGATCCCCATCCCCTGCAGCATCGTATTCAGTCCCCAGAGTATCGGCGACGAACATATCTTGCGCTCATAGCCGAGACTGTCCAGCAAATGTTTGCGGTCTTTTACGTCGTTATAGGTAGTGGTAATATACTCCGCGCTGTTGCCGACATAGCGCAGGGAGTCGACAACCGACAGCTTGTTCCAGGTAAAATTGCGGACCCCTTCCTGATAGTAGACAAAGGGAAGATGGCCATCCGTTTCCAAAGGCGATCGGGGAACGGTATAGATCGTCACCGGCTGCCCCCTGAACTCCCGTTTCACCTGCGACGCAAAATGCAGCGCCTGGCAATAGGGCGTAAAAATGAACAGCACCAGGACCAGCAAATTCAGGCTAAGACTGAAAACGGCAATACCCTTTATCCATTTCCGGAAGCCGGAACGTCGTGTCTCATACCAGCGGATCATATCCGGCATTCCCCAACCGATCAGTATCGGCATGAGGCCCAGAATGGGGAAAAGAAAACGGTCTTCCTTGTGCGCAACGATACAGTGCCCGATGATAAACAGCAGCACCGGCAGCGACAGCGGGTCGGACAGCTTCTTTACAAAAGCAGCCCTGAACGCAAACCAAAGAAGCAAAATGCTGATCGGCGGGGCAAACACGATACCACACAGCTCTCCGATATATACGATAAACGGCGAGGTCCCAAAATGCGCCGCCGTACCCTCGATGATATTGACCTTATAATAGGTATAGGGCGTGAGCACCCACTGGTGATAGAATTCGTAGTCGAGTCCGACATTCAGCGCGAAGCCCAGGGCAAACCCGATGGCCATCGGCAACACCATCAGATATCGCTTTTCGAAAAAAAGCATCCAGCAGCCAAAACCCACTATTGCAAACGCCGTCTGAAAACGGGCATAGAAGGACAAAGCGAACAAAAAACCGACCAGCAGCGTAAGCAGCCAGCCGGGACGCCTGGTTATATATATCCACACCCCCCAGAAGAACAACAACGAAGACAACATCTCCGAGCTGAATAGCGTCCTGGTATAGGGTACCCACCATGAAAAATTGAGGATGAACAACACCCAGTAAAGCGTACGCCGGTCACCGTTCCTGAAATACCACAGCGCGAACGCATTGTAGAGAACAAAAAGCGCCAGACCAAAAACGATCTGTAGCAGCTCCATCTGCGTAAATGGATCGGTGATCCCCAGCCACCCGCAAAACAACCGGTAGCCCGAAAAAATATAGACCTGTAGCGTCGGCCGAATATGGGCGTCGTATTCCCACACGTAACCGAACGGCTTGTGCAGCTGGGCGGAAGAAAATTCGATGATCTGAAAATGCTGATCGGGGTGGTAGATACCGATAGCTGTTATACACACGATGACCTGTACGATCAACGAAGCCAAAAGCAACAGCCTTAATGTCTTATCCTTTCTAATAGTTTCTCTGAATTCTCCAAATAGCATAATGGTCAGGTTAGCGGCGCGTGTAAAGATAAGTGCTATACTTTCTTTCAGCAAGTTTCAGCGCTTTTTCAACCGTCGGGGCTACCGGGTGAAACCATTCTCTTACAATCTTGACGTCGCCCTTCTTCTCTTCCGGCCGCCAGCCACCCACCGCCAGGCCATTACTGACTATTACCGGCCGGAACAGCCCGTTGACAGTGATGATCTTTCGCTCGTGCTCCGTGGCAAACAGCCCTGCCCGGTCCGCATAGCCGATGATCCACTCGTCAAATGCCGGCAACAACAGCGCCGCAGGCATCCGGGCTCCCGCCTGCCCATCGATGAACCGGTACTCATTCTCCCCTGTTTTCACCGACCGAAGCTCGCCGCCCAGCGACGCGATCCCTTTCTTAACGTCTCTCACCAAAAGGCCCGACCACCAGGAAAAGTCGTTCAGGGTCGCGGGACCATGTCCCCTAAAATATCGCCGGGTCAGCTCTGCAAGTGCCTCCTCCCGCGACACCCCCCGCGCCGACGGCGCCCGCTGGTCCAGCAAAGCATAGCTGCCCTTGCCGGGCCCGCTGCAGATCAACCCTTCCAGCTCCGCGTCGATCAGGATATGCGCGCTCCGGTTGTCATCCGTCGCTATCCGCGCTTTCTTCAATACATCCACAATATCCGCACGCTGCAAAGGCGCTTTCTCCAGCGCCGCGCCGATCAGCTTGCGGCAACGCGCCAAAATTTTCTTATCCAGTTCGAGATACCGTTCCCTAAACGCCATCTTCGCCCTTATCTGCGGGGCAGTCAGCTCCAGCATCCAGCGGATATCCGCCGCAGCCACGAGATGCCAGGTCGGCCTCAGCACGTGCGTCCGCAATATCTCTCCCCGTTCTAAAGCAGCTTCCACCACGCCATGTCCCCCACCCATCCGAAGCCCCACCGCCCATTTGGACATTCCATAGTCCTGGGACTGCATCGCCCCAAAGCGCGAGACCACGTCAACCGGGTCCGCCACAGCAACATCCGCCAGCCGCTGCGCAACCAGCCGCATCCGTAAAATATCTTTAAAGGTCATATCGGGCGAAAGTTAGTCATTTTGCTAAACGGCAGATCGTGTAGTTTTACGGCATGAAGAACAATATATTAACAGGGATTCTTCTTGCAGCCCTTTCTCTCAATACCCACGCCCAGAACCTCACCGAACTCAATACCGGCTGGAAATGCCAGTCCATCGGCAAACTAAAAGCCGACGGGTCAAAACTCTCCACCCCCGACTTCTCCACCAAAAACTGGCTGGACGCCACTGTCCCCGGCACCGTGCTCACCACCCTCATCAACAACAAACTCGCCCCCGACCCCTTTTACGGGATGAACAACGAGCAGATACCCGATATCTACAAGACAGGACGCGACTACTATACCTATTGGTTCGTAAAAGACTTCTCCGAACCCCAAAAGCCAGCAAAAGGCCGGCAAATATGGCTCAACTTCCGCGGCGTCAACTACGGCTGCGACATCTGGCTCAACGGACACAAGCTCAACGCCACGACCCACTTCGGCATGTACCTTCGCCAGACATATAATATTACCAAATTCGTCAATGCCGGCGCCAACCGTATCGCCGTCATCGTCTATCCCCCCGACCCCGTCGGCAACCCCAACGGCGGCCAGGGCGGCGACGGAGAGATCGCCCGCAGCGTCTCTCACCAATACGTTGCAGGCTGGGACTGGATACAACCCATCCGCGACCGCAACACCGGCATCTGGGATAAAGTAACCCTCGAACACACCGGCTCCGTCCATATA
>Ga0310811_10010095_pt1 | contig 12200 bp, 10 predicted proteins | sample YCmetagenome_FD_207642 | JGI IMG/M metagenome (GOLD analysis project Ga0310811, IMG submission 207642) | Soil microbial communities from experimental microcosm in Duke University, North Carolina, United States - YC | ecosystem: Engineered > Artificial ecosystem > Soil microcosm > Unclassified ... | reverse complement strand
TTTCGCAGGCGGACCTCGCGCTCGCGCTGGATCCCAAAAATGGCGCCCGTCAGCGCGGCTTGCCGACGCAGTGGCCGCAGCTTTCGGCCCCGCAGGTCGCCAGCACCGATACGGTGCTGCCGGTGCCGGCGGCCGACGTGTTCGACGTTCCGGAGAACGCGCGCGCCGAGATCCAGCCCTTCCCGGTGACGATGCATCATTACGCCGAAGGCGAACTGCCGCCTTACATGACGGCAGCCGCACATGCGCGGCATGGACGCGGTGGCCGCGTGGCGGCTCGTCGACAGGCAAGAGCCAGCCGCGTGGCGCGCGCCGCGCCGGCTGCTGCCGCAAAGCATCAGGCCGCGCGTCCGGCGGGAGCCGCGACCAAGCGCTCCGTGCATGTCGCAAGCCTGAAGAAGCGCAAGATCTGACGCGGGCCCACTCGGCCCTGCCGGGTTTCACTCCGGCGTGAGCGTAGGCCGAGCCCCTAGTCCAGTTCAAAGGCAGAGCTGTAATCCTGCTTTAGCGCCGGATCCTGCTCGGACTTCTTCAGCACGCAGTTGCCGATCACGAGCAGGTCCAGCTCATTGCCCATGAAGCAGCGAAAGGCGTCCTCCGGCGTGCATACGATCGGCTCGCCGCGCACGTTGAAGCTGGTGTTGACCAGGACCGGGCAGCCAGTGAGCTGCTTGAACTGTGATAGCAGCCGATGGAACAGCGGATTGGTCGCGGGACTGACTGTCTGGATGCGCGCGGAGTAGTCGATGTGGGTCACCGCCGGAATTTCCGAGCGTGAGATGTTGAGCTTGTCGATGCCGAACAGCGCCTGCTCGGCCGCCGTCATCGCGCGGCGCTTGTCGAGGCGGACGTCGGCCACGATCAGCATATATGCGCTATCCGAATCGAGCTCGAACCAGTCGGCGACGTCCTCGCGCAGCACTGCCGGCGCGAAGGGACGAAAGCTCTCGCGGTATTTGACCTTGAGATTGAGGTTCTTCTGCATGGCAGGCGAGCGAGAATCGCCGAGGATCGAGCGTGCGCCGAGCGATCGCGGGCCGAACTCCATGCGCCCCTGAAACCAACCGATCGCCTGCTGATCGGCTAGCGCCTTCGCCGTGGTTTCGATCATGGCAGCTTCATCGAGCACAGTGAAGCGCGCGCCCGCCGCCGCGAGCCGCCGCTCGATGTCGCCCTGCGCGAACTCAGGCCCGAGATAGGCACCGGACATGCCGTCGCCGTTGCCGACGGTGCGCGGCTGGCCCTTAAATTGGTGATAGGCGGCAAGCGCCGCCCCTACCGCTCCGCCGGCATCGCCCGCCGCCGGCTGAACCCAGATGGAATCGAATTTGCCGTCGCGCAGCACCTTGCCGTTCGCGACGCAATTCAGGGCCACGCCGCCGGCCAGACACAGATTGCGCGCACCGGTCTTGGCCGCCAGGCTGCGCGTCAACCTCAGCACCGCCTCGTCCAGCACCGCCTGGATCGAGGCCGCGACGTCCATGTGAAACGGCGTCAGCAATTTGTCGGGCGTACGCACTGGCTGCCCGAACAGCTTGGCAAAGCGCTCGTTGGTCATGGTGAGACCGGTGCAATAGTCGAAATAGGACATGTCGAGCCGGAACGAGCCATCCGGCTTCAGATCGATCAGATGGTCCAGGATCAATTGCGCGTATTTCGGCTCACCATAGGGTGCCAGCCCCATCACCTTGTATTCGCCGGAGTTGACCTTGAAGCCGGTGTAATAGGTCAGCGCCGAATAGAGCAGCCCGAGCGAATGGGGAAAATGAATCTCCTGGAAGATTTCGAGGCGATTGCCCTCGCCCATCGCCGCCGACGTCGTCGCCCATTCGCCGACGCCGTCCATGGTCAGCACGACAGCTTTTTCGAACGGCGAGGGAAAGAAGGCTGACGCCGCATGACTCAGATGATGCTCGGTGAACAGCAGCCTGTCGCCGGCAATCTCCTCATCGAGCTCTTTCAGCTTCTTGCGCAACAGACTCTTCTGAAACAGCTTTTCCTTGAGCCAAAGTGGCATCGCCATCTGGAAGGAGCGAAAGCCCTGCGGCGCGAGCGCGATATAGGTCTCGAGCAGCCGTTCGAATTTCAGGAACGGCTTGTCATAGAAGGCGATGTGGTCGAGCTCAGTAAGCTTCGTACCCGCCGCTTCCAGGCAATAATTGACGGCATTGCGGGGAAACGAGGCGTCGTGCTTCTTGCGCGTGAAGCGCTCCTCTTGCGCCGCTGCAATGATGCGGCCGTCCTCGACCAGCGCGGCGGCGCTGTCGTGATAGAAGGCCGATATGCCGAGGATGCGCATGACTTTTGCGAGCTAGAACAGCGTATAGATGAACGGCGCGAACACCGTGCCCTTGGTCAGCACGACCAGCCCGCCGAACACCACCATCATGACCAGGATCGGCAGCAGCCAGAATTTCTTGCGCACGCGCATGAAGCGCCAGAGCTCGGCGACAAAATCAATCATCAGAACTGGTCTCTCATGGTTTCCGGCTGCGGACCGGGCACGCGGGCGATCCAGTAGGTGTCGGAGGAAGGCTCGCGCTTCAGCCTGAGCAGGTCCCTGCCCCGCATCCGCATCACGAGCCCGGTCGGCCAGATCGTGCCGTAGAACAACAGGCCCATGACGATCGGGTTGACGATCCGGTGCAGCACGAGGCCGAGCTTCATCCACAGCCGATTGAGCGGATGAAGCATCGACGGCTTTGCCAGACTGGCCACAAGAAACAGCGCGGCCAGAACCAATTCCCACCGCCACAACCGCCCGGAATGGTGGAAATTGATGGCGCCAATCAGCGCAAGGGCGGCCGCCATGACAAGGCCGAACGTCCGGTCCGAACCGGGCGAAGCCGCCTCATCCCGGTTAAAATTCTCGTGGGTTGACTGGTTCATCACAAGTGTCGACAAGAGCCCGTCCAAAGCTGGGGTGCTTTATCAGGTGGGAGCGGCAAGGTCCCGCTTTTTTTGACCTTTTCGGGCCGACCGTCATGCAGAAGAGCATTGATTCATGCAGGAAGTGATGCCGGACCGGTCGGGTCCGCCGCCGAAGGCCAGCTTCTGGAAGGCCGCCTTTGCGCCGAGGCGGGTCCTGCTCAATGCGCTGATGGTGGTCTATTGCCTCGCGCTATTCCTGGCGTTCGATTTCGCCTATTCCACGTTTACCCGCGGACAGGAGCAGGCGCGCGCCGCCCGCGTCTACGACCCCATCTATGACCACGGCTTTGCGCCCAAATTCGACGGCTATGATGTCTGGGGCGAAGCCCGCTACCGGCTCATAACCGACAGCCTCGGCTTCAAGGATGCCTCGACGCGCGACGTGCCGCTCAAGTCGGATGCGCGCCGCATTCTCATCATCGGCGACTCCTTTGCGGAAGCAATCGGCATGCCCTATGAGCGCAGCTTTGCCGGCCTGCTCAATGCCGCCGGGCAATCACGACAGGAGAAGGTCGAGTTCCTCGACGCCGGCGTCGCTTCCTATTCGCCCAGCATCTATTACAACAAGATCAAATATCTTCTGGGTCGCGGCCTGAAGTTCGACGAGGTCGTGCTGCTCTCCGACAGCTCCGATGTCGAGGACGAAGCGACCTCCTATTTCTGCATCGACGACGATCCGAAATATCATCAGTACTGCACCACGCCGCCGGGCGTGGTGCCGCAGCCCACGATCAGGCGCGACTTCTTCATCGACCATTTCGTCGTCACCAACCGCGTCCGCATCACCGTCAAGCGGTGGATCCAGAGGCAGCTTGGCAATCGCCGCGCCTCGATCGACAGCGATCACAATCGCATCGGCTGGACCACCAAGAATCCGGATCCGGCGAGGTACAAGCCGCTCGGAGTCGACGGCGGCATCGCGCGGTCGCTGGAAAATATGGGCAAGCTCTCGGACCTGCTCGCCAGCCGCGGCATTCCCCTCACCATCGTGGTCTATCCATGGGCGCAGCAGATCGCGCAGGACGACCGCGACAGCCGCCAGGAAAGACTATGGCGGGATTTCTGCCCCGGTCGCTGCAAGGCCTTCATCGACCTGTTCCCGGTGTTCTTCGCCGCCGCCGATCGCGACAAGGATTGGTATGAGCACCTCTACATCCTCGGCGACGATCATTTTTCCGCTGCCGGCAACCGGATGCTGTATGAGGAACTCGCCAAGCGCCTGCTGCCTTGAGGCTGCCGCGGCTGGCGCACCGCCAGATCGCAAGAACTAAGCGACCGCCGCGATCGGTCTCGGCTTGACCAGATATTCCTTCAGCAGCGCATTCGTTGCATCGACCTCCGCCAGCGAAACGTCGTAGCCCCAGAGATCGGCGAGGTGTTGCAGGACGTGTCTGGCGTCGACTTCCTGGAGCTGGGCTCCTCCCACTACCGTGTGTTGGAGCATCAGGCGGCGATCACCGGCGAGATCGACATCGATCACCTCGATGTTCGCATCGAGGAAACCGACGTCGAATTGCCGCGACAGCTCCCGCCGAATGCGGCGATAACCGCGCTCATTGTGAATGGCATCCACCCTGACGCCGGCGCTTACCTGCGGATCGTCATGCACATGGAACAGCCGCATCTGCCGGATCAGCCGCGGACTGATAAACTGGCTGAGGAAACTCTCATCGCGATAATTGGCCCAGACATCGCGCAAGACACCCATCGTGTCTCCCGTCCCCGCAATCTCGGGAAACCACTCGCGATCCTCCTCGTCGGGATTGGTCACGATGCGCTCGATATCCTGCATCGCCGCAAAGCCCAGCGCATAGGGGTTGAAGCCTGAAAAATAGGGGCTGTCGAAGTCAGGCTGGAAAACAACGTTGGTGTGCGATTGCAGGAATTCGAGAAAGTTGCCATCGGAAATCTGGCCCTGCTCGTGCAGGCGTGACATGATGCGATAGTGCACGTACGTCGCCGTGCCCTCATTCATGACCTTGGTCTGCCGCTGGGGGTAAAAATATTGCGCGAGATTGCGCACGATCCGCAGCAGCTCACGCTGCCAGGGTTGCAGCCGCGGCGCGGTCTTCTCGAGAAAATAAAGCAGGTTTTCCTGCGGCAGCATGAGCAAGGCCCGACGCCGTTCGCCGGTGAGCGCAGCGGCGCTCTTGTGCGGCCCGCTCGGAACCGTTCGCCAGAGATCGTTGAAGGCACGCTCTTCGTAGGACCTGCGCTCTTTCGCCCGCTGTTCTTCGGCACGAAGGTCGAGCGACTTCTTGCCGGGATAGCGATCGATGCCATGCGACATCAACGCATGTGCCGAGTCCAGCGTGTGCTCGACCATCGCCTTGCCGTGACGATCCTCGCAATGCGTCACATAGCCCTTGGCGAATTCGAGGTAATCGAGAATGCCATCGGCATCCGTCCATTGCTTGAAAAGATAATTGTTCTTGAAGAAATGATTGTGGCCAAACGCCGCGTGCGCGATCACCAGCGTTTGCATGGTCGCGGTGTTTTCCTCCATCAGGTAGGAGATGCACGGCGAGGAGTTGATGACGATCTCGTAGGCGAGACCTTTCAAACCCCTGCGGTACGAGGCCTCCTCGTGCGCGAAGTGTTTGCCGAACGACCAGTGCTTGTACATCAGCGGCAAACCGCCGGAGGCATACGCATCCAGCATCTGCTCCGAGGTGATGATCTCGATCTGGTTGGGATAGGTGTTAAGCCCGAGCTCAGATCGTGCGATCTCCTCGCAAGCATCGTGAATGCGTTGCAACGTGGCAAAGTCCCAGTCCGATCCGCTGAACAGGCGTTTGGCACTCGCAGTCATGGCACTCGCAGTCATGGCACCGCCTTTACATGGCTCTGGCGACGATGAAAGAGATCGCGAAAGACCGGGAAAATCTCGGAACGGTTGTTGACCTTGCGGATCGACAGCGGCGCTCCGGTTTCGTGCAAGCGCTGGTACAACGTCCACAGCGATGAATCGGGCATCTCGAAGGTGCTGCCATTGGCTTCGCCCACTTCGAGATAGGCGAAGAACTGGGTGACCGGGAGGATCATTTCGGTCAGCAGACGCGCCACCTCTGGTCCGTCCGAATGGGCATTGTCGCCGTCGGAAGCCTGGGCCGCATAAATATTCCAGTCGGCAGGGCGGAAACGCGCCCGGACAATGTCGTTCATCACCTTCAGCGCGCTCGATACCAGCGTGCCGCCCGATGCCGGGTCATGGAAAAAGATGTCTTCGTCGACTTCCTCGGCCCGGTCGGTGTGACGGATGAACACGATCTCGACGTGCCGATAGCGCCGCTTGAGAAACACGTAGAGCAGCATGTAGAAGCGTTTGGCGAGGTCCTTCATATGCTCGGACATCGAGCCGGACACGTCCATCAGGCAGAACATGACGGCTTGCGTTACCGGTTTCGGAACGGCTTCGAAACGCCGGTAGCGTATGTCGAACGGATCGATGTAAGGTATCCGGCGAAGCCTCCTCTTGAGTGCCTCGATCTCCGCGATCAATTCGCTGCGCCGCGCTTCCTCCTCGCAATCGGCCAGCTCGGCTTCAAGCTGCGCGATGGTTTCCGGCCGCGGGCGCCTCAAGGCGACCCGCCGGGCCATGGCCAGGCGCACCGTCCGGCTGACCGAAAGATTCGCGGGCGAGCCCGAATTGGTATAGCCGGCGCGGTGAACGCTCTCGCTCTCCGCGCTCGTCAACCTTCGCTTGGCGAGATCCGGCAATTCGAGATCGTCGAGGAACAGGTCGACAAACTCGTCTCGGCTGAGAACGAACCTGAACGCGTCCTCGCTGTCGCCTTCACCGGCGCCGGACGGCTTTCCGCCGCCCCCTTCTCCGGACCGCGGCAGGATATCGCCTTCGACGAACTTCTTGTTTCCGGGAAGCACCATGTCGCGAATGCCGCCCTTGCGGGAAAAGCGCGGCTCGCCCGTCCCGTCGAGCGGAATGCTGATCTCGCCGCCCTCAAGGATATCCTTGATGTCGCGGTCCTTCGACATGTTCTTGACCGCGTCCTGGACCTGCGCCTTGGCACGGCGCAGGAACCGCTGTCGATTTTCCAGGCTCTTGCTGCCTGGATTCAAACGCCTATCGACGATGTGCATGGCCATGTTTTACAGCGGCTTCAGCCGGCCTGCTTGACGCGCATGTACCATTCGACCAGCCGCCGAACCTGACGTTCGGTGTAGCCGCGCTCCACCATTCGCTGGACAAACTCTCCGTGCTTCTTTTCGGTATCTCCGTCTTTCTTCGATCCGAACGAGATGACCGGCAAGAGATCCTCCACTTGCGAGAATATCCGCTTCTCGATCACTTCCCGGATCTTCTCATAGCTCGTCCAGTTCGGATTCTTGCCGTTGTTGTGGGCCCGCGAGCGCAGCGAGAATTTAACGACCTCGTTGCGGAAGTCCTTCGGGTTGGCGATGCCGGCAGGCTTCTCGATCTTGCTGAGCTCCTGGTTGAGGAGCTCCCTGTTCATCAATTGACCAGTGTCGGGATCCTTGAAGTCCTGATCCTCGATCCAGGCGTCGGCATAGTCGACGTAGCGATCGAACAGGTTCTGACCGTAATCCGAGTAGGATTCGAGATAGGCCTTCTGGATTTCGTTGCCGATGAACTCCGCATAGCGCGGCGCCAGCTCGGCCTTGATGAATTCGAGATAGCGCTTCTCGACTTCCTCATTCAACTGCTCGCGCCGGATCGCCTGCTCGAGGACATACATCAGATGGACGGCGTCTGCGCCGACCTCGGCGGTGTCGTGATTGTAGGTCGCAGCCAGCACCTTGAACGCAAAGCGCGTCGAGGCGCCGTCCATGCCTTCGTCCACGCCGGCCGCGTCCCGATATTCCTGCACGCTTCTGGCCTTGGGGTCGGACTCCTTGAGGCTTTCGCCGTCATAGACCCGCATTTTCGCAAACACCGTCGAATTCTCGTGCTTGCGCAGGCGAGACATGACCGAGAAGCGCGCCAGCGTCTCCAGCGTCGCCGGTGCGCAAGGCGCCGAAGCGAGCTCGGAGCCCTGGATCAGTTTGGTATAGATCTTCTGCTCCTCGGTCACCCGAAGGCAATACGGTACCTTGATAACGCAGATTCTGTCGATGAAAGCTTCGTTGTTCTTGTTGGCCTTGAAGCTCTGCCATTCGGCTTCGTTCGAATGGGCAAGGATGATGCCCGTAAACGGAATCGCGCCGATGTTCTCGGTGCCGATATAGTTGCCCTCCTGTGTCGCGGTGAGCAACGGGTGCAGCATCTTGATCGGCGCCTTGAACATCTCGACGAATTCGAGAATGCCCTGGTTGGCGCGGTTCAGACCGCCGGAATAGCTGTAGGCGTCGGGATCGTTCTGCGCGAACGTCTCCAGCTTGCGGATGTCGACCTTGCCGACCAGCGAGGAGATATCCTGGTTGTTTTCGTCGCCGGGCTCGGTCTTTGCAATGGCGATCTGACGCAACCGCGAGGGCTGGATTTTCGCAACCCTAAACCGCGAGATGTCGCCGCCGAACGCTTCCAGCCGCTTGTAGCACCACGGACTCATCAGGCCGGTCAGGCGACGGCGCGGAATTCCGTACTTCTCTTCGAGCATGGGTCCGAAGGTTTCGGGATCGAACAGGCTGAGCGGGCTTTCGAACACGGGACTGAGTTCGTCGCCGGCCTTCAGCACATAGATCGGATGGACTTCCATCAATGACTTCAGCCGCTCGGCGAGCGAGGATTTGCCGCCGCCGACCGGACCCAGCAAATAGAGAATTTGCTTGCGCTCCTCCAATCCCTGCGCGGCGTGCCGGAAGAAGCCGACGATCCGCTCGATCGTGTCCTCCATGCCGTGGAATCCGGAGAAGGCCGGATAGGCCCGCATCGTTCGGTTGAAAAAAATACGGCCAAGGCGCGCGTCCTTGGCCGTATCGATCATCTGAGGCTCGCCGATCGCCGCCAGCAGTCGTTCGGCCGCGTTGGCATATCGCATCGAATCGTCTCGACAAGATTCGAGATACTCCGTCATCGACATGTCGGTTTCGGTCCTTGCCTCGAAGGACCGCGCGAAGGCATTGAACAGAGAGTCATTGTACATGATGCAGCTCCCCCATCTCCTCGGCTAAGCTGAATTCAATGCACAGCGGGCTGCAGTTTAATCCGTGCGAGCGAATCAGCGGCGCCATATGGACCATTGGGCACCAGGTCAACCATGGTGCGCAATGTGCAGCGCAGGCATCACGAGGATGATAACTGTGCATTATGTTGAATTTCTGTGCTGACTGCGAAAGCTCCTATCGATTTCCGCGCGATGTATCTGTTCAGCAACAAGCAAAGAACTACGAAAGTTTCAAATTGTGGCGGAGTTTTTTCGTCGCACACTAGGAACATTACGGTGAGATGCCGACACCGATCGAACACTTCTCCGTAATTCTCCGGATATCCGTTCGGCTAAGCTGGATGTTGAAACGCCGCATCGCGCGCTGGCGCGGAACTCCGCTTCACTTCACAACTTCGATAGCGAAGCTGCAACGCTGCAAGCACAGTCGCTAGTCGTTCACGATCTTGGCAACGCAGAGCAGCACGACGGCCGCGAGAAAGAACAGATCGATATAGGATTTAATCTCGCCGTCACGGCGCAGCACGGTGACGTCAGCGACGGTCTTGGTCTTGATCGGCGATTGCGCACCGCCTTGCGTGACGAGCGCGATCACTCTGCGGGACTCGATCTCGAGCCGCTCGATGCGCTGAAAGAAATAAAACGTACGCAAGGCGGACGCCGCGCGCATGCCGGCATAAATCAAGACCGCAATCGCGAGGATCGCGCGGTTGTTGTACTTCTCGATGTAGCTCAGGCTGAGATAGACCGTCGCCAGGAAGCCGAAATTGAGAATGAAGCGGTAGGCGAAGCTCAGGAATCTCATGCGTGTGTCCGTGTCGATGCCTTCTCAGGCCGGGTTTAGATCGAACGCATTATGTTGGATTTTCCAACCCACACAGGCCGCAAGCGGCCACGGTTGGTCAGCAGGCCTATGCTGTACGCCGATGTTGTAACAGGAAGGCAATGGATGCGCCGCCTTGCGCAGCGCCTCGACCGCAAAGTGCCTCGACCGTTTAGACGCCACCGCGCCCGGTTTCAACCCCGATCTTCATGGTGCGGTCGGTGGGCGGCTCTTCCGGCGCAGAGTCGTTGCCGTTACGATGGATCGGTCAATCCGGGGACGCGATCATGAAACGGCGCCAGTTCTTGCGATCCATCACAGGCGCAGCCGGACTCGCCGTCTTGCCGCGCGCGCGGGCGCAAGACGCCTACCCCAACCGGCCGGCGCGGATTCTCGCCGGCTTCGCTGCCGGTGGCGGCGTCGACATCACCGCGCGGCTGATGGGGCAATGGCTCAATACGCGAGTCGGCCAGCCCTTCGTCGTCGAGAACCGGACCGGCGCCGACGGCAACATCGCAACGGAAGCGGTCATCAAGGCGCCGGCGGATGGCTACACGCTGCTGCTCGCGACGCTGCCGAACGCCGTCAATGCCTCGCTCTATCCCAGGCTGAACTTCGTGTTCTTGCGCGATATCGCGCCGGTGGCCGGCATCATCCGCGTGCCGATGGTGGTGCTGGTGCATCCGGCGCTGCCGGCGACATCGCTCGGCGGGCTGATCGCTTATGCCAAGGAAAATTCCGGCAAGGTCAACATGGCTTCCGCCGGTACTGGCAGCGCCCCGCACGTGGCGGGCGAACTGTTCAACGCCATGGCCGGCGTCAACATGGTTCACGTCCCCTATCGCGGCCAGGGACCGGCCCTGACCGACCTCATCGGCGGCCAGGTGCAGATTCTGTTCGCCGCCGCGCCTGGAACCGTCGACTTCATCAAAAGCGGGAAGCTGCGGGCGCTCGGGGTGACCAGTCCAACGCAGGCCGAGGTGCTGAAGGAGCTGCCGACGGTGGCAAGCGCGGTGCCTGGTTATGAGGCAAGCCAATGGTACGGCCTCGCCGCGCCGACCAGGACGCCGGCGGATATCGTCGAGCGGTTGAACAAGGAGAGCAATGCCGCCTTTACCGATGCCGCAATGAAGGCGCGTTTTGCGGCCATCAGTGGCGAGCCGATCGAGGGAATGCCGGCCCAGTTCGGGAAGTTGATGGCCGACGAAACCGAGAAGTGGGCAAAGGTCGTGAAGTTTGCGGGCCTCAAGGTAGAGTAGCCGCAAGGCGCAGCACCTTGGGACAAACGCTCGATGGCGGGCGCCGCGAGATCGCGATAGGATATGTCCGCCACGGATTGGGGTGAGCTGATGCCGAAGAAGGGTGTGACCGGCCACGACGCATGGGTCGTCACGGAAGCGTTGGCGACGGCGCTTGTCGCTCTCGAGCAGCTTCCGCCAAAGCACCAGCCGCAGGCCCACATGGAAGATATCCGCAAGCTGCTCGCCAATGGTCGCGAGCCCGCCGCCGTCAGCCTGCATCTTGCGCAGGCCAAGTGCCGGCTATTTCCCGATCTCGACCGGCTCGAGATCTACCGGGAGTACGGCATCAGCAGCGACGAATATGGCTAACCGCTGCTGGCCTCCCCTTAGCCGCAGCAAACCCCGTTAAGCTTGAATAGAATCTGAAGTTGCCTTGCCGCGCGTGTGCGACATTGTGCCGTGCGAAACGACACGGCGGATTCCATGGTCGCGGTTTCGGAAGAGACGGCGGTTGACTACGAGCTGACCGCCAAGGTTGCCATCGAGGCCTTTGCCCTCGGCGATACGCGCTGCCTGTCGTCACTGGAAACATGCCCCCTTCGTCTATGCCGGCGCCAACAGCCGCCTGCCCAAGCTGCCGGGCACTCCCCTGCCCGCCAGATTGCGGCGACCGATCCTGGTGCAACTGCGCGATGTCAGCACGGATGCCCATGGCGTCAGTTTCGATCGCTTCCAGCTGATCGATTCTGACTTCGCCTGACCGTGAGGCGCGCTCGACCAGCGTAGCGCACCTCGCTACTCGCGACCACCGGGATTGCCTCAGCTCACGCCGTGTCGAACACCAGGACGACATCGCAGTGCTCGACAAGATCTCGACCGGCGTCGCCGAGAGCGAGATGGCGAAGGGCCGATGCGGTCGATCAGCCTTTTTCGACTTCGTTGAACGCCTCGCGCGCGTTTCGGAAGGCGTCGATCCCGGAGGGAACGCCGCAATAGACTGCGACCTGAAGCAGGATCTCCTTGATCTCCTCCTTGGTGAGCCCGTTCTTCAATGCGCCTTTGACGTGCAGCTTCAATTCATGGGGCCGGTTCAGCGCGCCCAGCATGGCGAGGTTGACG
>Ga0310811_10010094_pt1 | contig 12201 bp, 12 predicted proteins | sample YCmetagenome_FD_207642 | JGI IMG/M metagenome (GOLD analysis project Ga0310811, IMG submission 207642) | Soil microbial communities from experimental microcosm in Duke University, North Carolina, United States - YC | ecosystem: Engineered > Artificial ecosystem > Soil microcosm > Unclassified ... | reverse complement strand
CGCGTAGAGATAGTAAAGAACGCGCCCCACTCGATGTACTGGGAGACGCCACAGCTATTCAACGACGCGATAGCGAGTTTTTTGAAGGATGTCGCGACGGCGTAGCCCCGCTCTCACGCGCAGCGGGGCGCACCGTTTCGGTGCGCCCCGCTGCGCGTCGCAAGCCAAACGAATCCCTGGCGGGACATATCTTGAGACTCCGCACAAATTCCCGCAGAGGCCCGTAACGAGCGTTCTACCAGGTGTTCGCGACCTGCTGGCGGTTCGTACGGTTCCGGCCAGAAATCCGTCACCCGGGTGATCAGCCCGTCGGCGAACTCGAAGAACGCCATCGCGTCGTCCACGCGCCCATCGAGACGCCATTCGAACCAAACCACCCCGTGGCGCTCGTCGGCAATCGTGACTTTCGGCCGGAGATGCCAGTCGCCGGGATACTCCTGGTTGAACTGCAGGTATCGATCACGCCCACGGATGCGCTCGCGCGACTGCGGGATCTCATAGATCACGTCCGGATGCAGCAGCCCTGCCCAGGCTGTCCAGTCGCGCGCTTCGAGGGTTGCGATGAAACGCTCCGCCAGCTCACGGTTGCCGCCCATCCTGGCAGGCTACCGCTCAGTCCTTGACCATCGCGTCGGCAGCCGACAAGTGTTCCACAGTTTCGCCTGTGTCGTAGAAGGTGCGGGTCACGTACGCGGAGCTGTAGACCCACAGGATCTTCATCGGCACCGAGTCACTGATGTTCGTGAACTTGTGGAAGATGCCCGCCTTTACGTAAGTCGTGTCATGCGGCACGAGGCGAACGGTGCCCGCGCCCTCGATCTCCACCTCGGCCAAGCCCTCAAGCAGCGTTACGTGCTCATCGCAGTTGTGCGAGTGATAGGGCGCGCCAGTCCCCACCGGGTACGTCGAAATCCCCGTGGTGATCAGGTTTTCTTCCACAGCGGACTGCCGGGTGATCAGCGGGATCGTGACCACGCCGCCACCACGGCCAAGCCGCTCCACGTTCTCAACTTTGATGACCGTCATGGCGCCAAGCTACAGCGGCGCCGTCGGCGGGCGCCCTGCTCAGCCTGCATTCTTAGCGTTCGTCGCAGGTAGCGGCAAAACGCACAGAATGTGCGTGAACAACGGCCACCGACGAAGGAACGACAACATGCGCCTGCCTGCCCTCACCGAACTTACCCCGCGCCAGCAGGAGGTCAGCGACGCGATCGCCGCCAAGCGCGGCGCCACCCGCGGGCCGTTCCTCATCTGGCTGCGCTCACCCGAACTGGCCGCGAAGGTCGACGCGCTCGGCGCCTACTGCCGCTTCGATGCCAGCGTCAACGAACGGCTCCGCGAGCTGTCGCTGCTGATCGCGGCCAGGCACTTCGACGCGCAGTACTCATGGAACGCGCACTACAAGAAGGCCATCGAGGCGGGCGTGACGCCGGAGTCCGTCAAGGAACTCGCCAGCAACGAGGTGCCGCACTTCGCGCACGCTGACGAGCAGCTGCTTTACGGCTTCGCCACGCAGATCCTGCGCGACCACTTCGTCGACCAGGAGACGTTCGACGCCGCGCTAGCCGAGTGGGGCGAAAACGGCCTCGTCGACATCATCGGCTGCCTGGGCAACTTCTCCATGCTCGCCATGCTGCTCAACACCTTCCAGGTCGACCTGAAGCCCGGCGACCCGGAGCCGTTCCCCGACGTGCGCGGCTTCGCCAAGGTCGACCCGGCCGCCGTCGCGGAGTAGTCCGGGTCGCGCGAAGCACGCCGCCGTTCGGACTGAGCAAGAAATTTCAAAAGAAAACCCGCTACCGGTCGATAATCAGCGGCCCGCACCGTAGGTATGGGGAACCATATGCACGAACCTTGTTCTTTTCGGCCCTACCTCCAAGGTTGGTAGGCCGGATCCGTCGAAAATAACAAGGTTCGCAGGGAGGCGACGCATGAAGTACGCACTGCTCATCTATTCGCAGCTCAACGCCGATGAGTACGGCGCGGTCCTGGATGCGACCCGTCAGGCGGACGACAACGACGGGCCGTGGGTGAAGTACACCCAGGCTGCGCGCGACGCGGGAGTGCTCGTCGGGGCGGAGCAGCTGACGCACGACGACACCGCCACCAGCCTGCGCCACCAGGGCGATGACCGGATGATCACCGACGGGCCGTACATGGAGACCAAGGAGCACCTGCTCGGGTTCTACCTGTTCGACGTGGACGACCTGGACACCGCGCTCGACTGGGCCAGGCGGATGCCGACGCACCCTGGGCAGACGATCGAGGTCCGGGCCGCGCTTTCCGGGCTGCCGTGGCAGCGGGCCCTGGCGGGCTAGCCGGGACAACCCGGCTTGAGCGGGCGTTCCGCGAGGAATGGGGCGCGGTCGTCGCGACCCTGGCGCGGCGGCTTGGCGACCTGCAGGCGGCCGAGGACGCGGCGGCGGAAGCATTCGCCGCCGCCTCGGTCACCTGGGCGCGGGACGGCGTGCCGCCCAACCCCGGCGGCTGGCTCACGGTGACCGCGTGGCGCAAGGCGGTGGACGCGCACCGGGCGGCCGGCCCGCGGTCGACCAGCGTCGACCCGCAGGTCCTTGGCAGTGTCACCGCCGACGCGCGCACCGCGCCGGACATCGCGGAGACGGACATGACTGAAACCCTGGGCGATGACCGGCTCGGCCTGATCTTCGCCTGCTGCCACCCCGCGCTGGCGGAAGACGTCCGCGTGGCGCTGACTCTGCGCTTTGTCGCGGGCCTGACGACGCGGGAGATCGCCGCGGCCTTCGTCGTGCCTGAGGCGACGCTGGCGCAACGGCTCGTCCGGGCCAAGCGGAAGATCCGCGAGTCCGGGATCAGGTTCACAGTGCCCGCACCCGAGCGGCTCGCCGAGCGGCTCCAGTCCGTCCGCGCGGTCGTGTACCTGGTGTTCAACGAAGGGTTCGCCTCATCCAGCGGTGCGTCGCTCATCCGCGACGACCTGTGCGACGAGGCGATCTGGCTGGGGCGGCTGCTGCACCGGCTGATGCCGGGCGACGCGGAAACCGCCGGGCTGCTCGCGCTCATGCTGCTGCACGAGTCGCGCAGGGCCGCCAGGCTCGCCGCCGACGGACGCCCGGTACCGCTCGCCGAGCAGGATCGCTCCACCTGGGACAGCGCGCTGATCGCCGAAGGCACCGCCGTCCTCGACGAGGCACTGGTGCTGCGCTCCCCCGGGTCGTACCAGCTGCAGGCGGCGATCGCGGCGCTGCACGCGGCCGCGGGCTCCTTCGACGCAACCGACTGGCCGCAGATCGCCCTGCTCTACCGGGCCCTGGCACGGGTTGACCCGTCGCCGGTCGTCGAGGTCAACCGGGCCGTCGCGGTCGGGATGGCGGACGGTCCGTTGGCCGGCCTCGCCGTGCTGGCCCCGGTGCTGGCATCTGGCGCGCTGGCTGAGTACGGCCCATTGCACGCGGCGCACGGGTTCCTGCTGGAAAAAGCGGGGGATTCAGAACGGGCGCGTGGTGCCTGGATGCGGGCCACGGAGACTTTGGACAACGTCGCAGTCCGGGAAGAGCTGCTTCGCCGCTATGTCGAACCGCTGACAGAAAATCCTGGGCGAGGTGTCGAGAACGGCGGCAGCGCTCCGTAGGAATGGTGAGCCGGCCAGTTCCGAGGTAGCCGCGATGGCGGCGCCGCTGGCCGGGCATCGGAGGCGGACGTGGGCATCACGTCGGATACTGCGGGGTCCGCCGCGACCCCGGTTACGGGCTCGGGCGCACGGCGGCGAACGGGATCGCCGGGGCTGGTGCTGGCACTCACCTCGGTCGCGTTCTTCATGGTGTCGCTTGACGCGCTTGTCGTGGTGACCGCGCTGCCGGCCATCCACCAGTCCATCGGCGGCGCGATCGGCACACTCGAATGGGCCGTCAACGGCTACGGGCTTACCTTCGCGGCTGGCATCATCACGGCCGCGGCGCTCGGCGAACGGCTCGGGCGGCGGCGGGTCTACGTGGCCGGCCTCACGATCTTCACCCTTGCCTCGGCCGCGTGCGCGGTGGCACCCAACGCAAGCCTGCTGATCGCGGCCCGCGCGGTCCAGGGACTAGGGGCCGCAGCGGTGACGCCGCTGGCCTTGACGATCCTCGCCGCGGCGTTCCCAGTCGAGCGGCGCGGGGCGATCGTCGGGATCTTCGGCGGGATCAGCGGGCTCGCGGTGGCCGGCGGGCCACTGGTCGGCGGTGCCGTCACCCAGGGGCTCGACTGGCACTGGATCTTCTGGATCAATGTGCCGTTCGGCGTGGCCGCCGCCCTCGGCTCGGTGCTGTTCCTGCCGGCTGGCCGGCCCGCGAGCGCCGCAGGCGCCGGAACCCGCCGGCTGCGGCTTGACGTGCCGGGAGCGGTCCTGTCGGCGGGCGGCGGCGCGCTCCTCGCCTGGGGTCTGGTACGGGTCGGGGGCTCCGGCTGGAGTGACCCCATCGGGCTCACGGGGGTGGTCGGCGGGCTGGCGGTACTCGCCGGGTTCGTCGCATGGGAGCGACGGACGCCGTCGCCGATGCTGCCACTGCGGCTCTTCAGGAAGCGGACCTTCGCGGCGGCCAACGTCACCGGGTTCATGTCGTTCGGGGCGATCATGTCGGCGGCCTTCCTCACCGCGCAGTACTTCCAGCTTGGCCTCGGGTACTCGCCGCTGACCGCAGGGCTGCGGATGCTGCCGTGGACCGCGACGCCGATGGTCATCGCCCCGGTGGCCGGAGCGCTCGCGGACCGGATCGGCACCAGGCCGCTGCTCGCCACCGGGCTGACCCTGCAGGCGGCCGGCCTCGCTTGGGTCGGGCTGCTCGCCTCGGCGGGCTCGTCCGGGTACGGGCAGTACGTAGTGCCGTTCGTGATTGCCGGCGTCGGAATCTCGATGGCGATCCCGACGGTGCCGACCAGCGCGCTCAGCGCGGTGCCGCAGGCCGACGTCGGGCTTGCCTCCGGGGTGACCAACACCATGCAGCGCTTCGGCGGCGCCTTCGGGATCGCCCTCGTCAGCGCGGTGTTCGCCGCCAACGGGCACCTGGGCACCGCGGCCTCGTTCACCGCTGGATACCGGCCGGGCATGCTCGGCGCGGCGGCTCTTTCCCTGCTCGGCGCGATCGCCGCGCTCGCCATCGCGCGCCGCCGACCCGCCGCCGCAGCGGCTATGGCGGACGCGGAAATGACGGCCGCGACGGATGTGCGCGCTGCCAATGACCAGGAAGACGGCTTCGTCGTAAAGTTCGGAGCATGACGACTCCTGAGATTCCTGAATCGCACAAGGACCTGCTCAGCGCGCAAGTCGGCGTCCTTGGCACCGTTGGGGCGAGCGGGCGGCCGCAGTTGTCCGCCACCTGGTTCCTCGCCGAGGGCGAGACCGTGCAGATCTCGCTGAACACCACCCGCCAGAAGGTGAAGAACCTGCAGGCCAACCCCAAGGTCAGCTTCATGATCATTGACCCGGCCAACCCGTACAAGTACGTCGAGCTGCGCGGCGACGCGGAGATCACCTCGGATGCGGACTACGCGTTTGCCACCAAGCTGGGGGCCAAGTACGGCGGCGCGGACCTGCGCGAGCGGGACAAGCCGGGCGAGTCGCGCGTCGTGGTGACGATCAAGCCCGCACGGATTGTCACCTGGGGCTAAGCGAGCCCTGACCGCGGTTAGCCGCACCTGTTTGCACGCGAGGGCCCCGGGAAGCCGGCGGCCCTCGCCGCGTTAATCGCCGTGTTCGCCAAGCCAGTGGGCGAGCTTGCCCGCGCGGCTGACCGCGCGGAGGCGGCGCTCGGTACGGCCGCGGGCGGCCGCGGGGACGACGATGAGCAGCCGGTCGCCGGTGCGGAGCACGGTGGTGGGCCCGGGGACCAGGCCGTGGCCGTCGCGGACGATCAGCGCGATGTTCGCCTCGGCGGGCAGCCTGAGCTCGAAGATCTCCACGCCGTGCAGCTTCGAGTCGTCGGGGATCTGCGCCTGGAGCAGGTCGGCATGAAGGTCGTCGAGGGGTGCGGCGTCCACGACGATCTCAAGCGGCTCGGCGGGGGCGGTGACGCCGAGCTTCCTGGCCACCCAGGGCAGGGTTGGCCCCTGCAGCAGGGTGAACACCACGACGATAACGAAGACCTGGTCAAAGATCCGGGTCGCGCCTGGGAAGTGCGCGCTGAGCGGGATCGTGGTGAGGACGATCGGGACCGCGCCGCGCAGCCCGGCCCAGGAGAGGAACACCTGCTGGCGCAGCGGCACGCGAAACGGAAGCACCGACGCGAGAACCGCGACCGGACGGGCGATGACCACGAGGATCGCTCCCACAGCCAGGGCGGGCAGGATCTGGGCGGGCAGGCGGGACGGAGAGTCGAGCAGGCCCAGCATGACGAACAGGCCGATCTGGGCGAGCCAGCCCACGGCTTCGGCGAAGCCCCTGGTAGCCGGGCCGTGCGGGAGCCTGACGTTGCCGAGGAGGACGGCGGCGGTGTAGACGGCGAGGAAGCCGCTCGCCTTAGCCAGGTCGGCGGCACCGTAGCCGACTACCACGAGGGCAAGGACCGCGACCGGGTAGAGACCGGTGGCGGGCAGCGCCACCCGGCGCAGGAACAGCATGCCGAGGAGGCCGACCGCCACGCCGATCGCCGCGCCGCCGACCAGTTCCCAGATGACCTCGCCGACGATCTGCGCTGGCCCAAGGCCGTGTCCGCCGTGCTGGCTGAGCAGCGTGACGGCGAGGACGGAAGGGGGGTCGTTCAGGCCGGACTCGCCTTCGAGCATGCCCGACAGGTACGGCGGCAGCGGCAGCCGCCGCAGCACGGAGAAGACCGCGGCGGCGTCTGTTGGCGCGAGGACCGCGCCGAGCAGCAGGGCTTCCCGCCAGCCCAGGCCGAGCAGCCAGTGCGTGCAGGCGCCGACCACGCCGATGCTGACGATCACCCCGATGGTCGCGAGTGCTATCGCGGCGGGCGCGGCCCGCCGTGCGTGTTCCCAGTTGGTGGTCAGGCCACCTTCGGCGAGGATCAGCACGAGCGCGCCGAGGCCGAGCGTCTCGGTGAGCTCCGCGTTGTCGAACCTGATGCCGAGGACGCTTTCGCCGAGGAGCAGGCCGAGCCCCAGGAAGACAAGCAGGGCGGGCAGGCCGACGCTGTGCGCCAGCCGGGCCGCCACAATGGCCGCGAGGACCGTGGCGGCCCCGACCAGCAAGTCGAGTCCGAGGGTTCCCGCTGTCATCTAGTAATTATCGGGGTTATCCAGACGGGCTGCGCCGGGGAGCAACCACCGGATGGCCGTCGCTACCTGTGATGACGCTCACCCGGGCCGCGTAGACGGACTCGATCAAGGGCTTGGTGAGCACCGTCGCCGGGCTACCCGCGGCCACGACCTGCCCGCCGTCGAGCAGGACGAGCGTGTCCGCGTACTGGCCGGCCACGGTGAGGTCGTGCAGGGTCGAGATCACGGTAAGCCCGGCGTCTTTCCGCAGGGTGTCGACGAGTTCCAGGACCTGCTGCTCATGGCCGACGTCGAGCATGGAGGTCGGCTCGTCGAGCAGCAGCACCCGCGGCTCGCTGGCAAGGGCGCGGGCCAGCACGGCCCGCTGCCGCTCGCCGCCCGACAGCCGCGCCAGGCGCCGGGTCGCGAACCGTGCCACGTCCAGGCGCTCCATGGCGGCACGCGCGCGTTCCCTGTCGTGCCGCCCCGGGGTCGCGAGGTAGCCCAAGTGCGGGGTCCGGCCGAGCGTGACGTACTGGCCGACCGTGAGATCCGGCGGCAGGACCGGCTCCTGGGGGACGTAAGCGATGACCTTGGCGCGTTCCCTGGAGCTCATTGTCCTCGCGTCAACCGCGTCGAGCGTGACTGTCCCGGTGTAGGCGACGAGGCCAGCGATCGCCCGGATCAGGGTGGACTTGCCCGCTCCGTTCGGGCCGAGAAGCGCGAGCCAGCCGCCGCTGCGCACGGCGCAGCTGACCGTTTTGACGACTTGGGTGCGGTCGAGGGCGACGGTCACGTCGGCTGCGGCGAGGGCGGTCACCGTGCTCACGTCTCCACGTGGCTGGTGCCGCGCAGCACCCAGACGAACGCGGGCGCGCCGATGAGCGCGGTGACCACGCCGATCGGCAGCTCCGCCGGGGAGAGCACCGTGCGGGCCAGGGTGTCCGCGAGGACGAGAAAGCCTGCCCCGAGGAGCGCGGACAGCGGGAGCACGCTGAGGTAAGACGGCCCGGCCAGCCGCCGGGCGACGTGCGGGATGACGATGCCGACGAAGCCGATCAGGCCGCTTACCGCGACCGCACTCGCGGCGGCGAGGGCGCTGGCCGCGACTACGACCGCCCTGGTGACGCCCGGGCGCAGGCCGAGTGCCTGGGCCTCCTCATCACCGACCGAGAGCACGTCGAGGTGCCTGCCATGCAGCAGGATCGCGAGCGAGCTCACCGCGGCATAGGGGAGGATCGTGGTCACCTGCTGCCAGGACGCGGCCGACAGCGAGCCGAGCAGCCAGCTGTAGACCGTCGCGATGTCGGAGGCGGAGCGCTGCAGGACGAACGTCTGCACAGCGGTGAGGAAGCTGCCGACCGCGATCCCGGCCAGCAGCAGTGTGGCGACGCCGTCGCCAAGGACGGTGCGCTTGCTGGCGGCCGCACCCGTGGCGTAGGCGGCGGCAACCCCGGCGAGCGAGCCGACAAACGCCGCCACCGGGACGGTGCCTGGTCCGGTGCCCCCGAGGTACACGATCGCCAGCGTCGCGCCGAGGCCGGCCCCCGCGGACGCCCCCAGCATCCCCGAGTCGACCAACGGGTTGCGGAACACCCCCTGGTAGCCGGCGCCCGCCAGGGAGAGCAGGCCGCCGACCAGCGCGCCGAGTACGACGCGGGGCAGCCTGATCTGGAACAGGACCGCCCGGTCAAGCGGGTCGAGGCCGCTGGGGAGGTGCAGCAGCGCGGCGGCCGTCGCCAGCGGGTTCAGGTCCGCCGCGCCCACGAACGCGGCGACAAGCACCGCGACGGCCAGGAAGGCCGCCGCGGCGACAAGCGCGATGCGTCTTCTCACAGGGTGGGCGACGCGGTGGGCTGCGCCGCAGCCCGTTCAATCGCCTGGGCAATCTCGGCCACCAGTTCGGGCAGGCGCGGCCCCCAGCGCGAGGCGACGTCGTCGTTCAGGCCGACGATCTCGTGGTCCTGCACCGCCGGGATGGCCGACCAGCCTGGGCGCTTCGCGACGATGGCCGTGCTCTGGCCGCCGTCCCCCGCCTCGTTGTCAGCGAGGAAGATGACCTGTGGCTTCGCGGTGACGATGTACTCCTGCGTGAGCTGGGGGTATCCGCCGTCGGCCGCCTTGTCCGCCTTGTCGGCGATGTTCGTCAGCCCGAACAGGCCGACGATCTGGCCGATGAATGTATTGGACGTCGCCGAGTAGAACGGGTTCGCGCTCAGCTCCCAGTAATACGACAGGCCCTGGTGGGCAGAGCCCGCCTTGGTGACGGCGGCGAGGATCTGCCGCTTCATGCTGGTGGTCAGGGTGGCCGCCTGGGCGGCGTGCCCGGTCACCTGGCCGACCTGCTGGATCTGGGCGTAAGCCGCGCCGAGGGTGGTGACCGCGGGCTCGATCAGCACGGGGATCCCGAGCTTGGTCAGCCCGGCGACCAGGCCGCCGTTGTCCTGCGCGGCGATCACCAGGGTCGGGTTGTACTTCGCGATCGCCTCGATGTTCGGGGTGATGCCGGACAGGCTGGTCTTCGGCGCCTCGGCGGGGTAGTTGGAGTCGTTGTCGACGGCGACTACCTGGCTGCCCGCACCGACCTGGTACAGGTCCTCGGTGGCGGTCGGGGATAGCGAGACGATCCGCGTCGGCTTGGTCTTAATCGTGACCGCGCCGTTTCCGGCCTTGACCGTCATGGGGAACGTGGCCGCCGCTGACGGGGTGCTCGCGGCGGCGGACGCCGCGGTCGATCTGCTCGCGGTGGACGTTGTGTCGCTTGCGGTTGACCCGCAGCCGGCGAGGGCGGCGGCGCAGGCCGCCGTCATGCCCAAGATAGCCGCGGTACGGAGGGGGGTTCTCACTGAGGGTTACTTCCTCCCGATGAGGCGGGAAGGAAGGCGAGACCGCCGGCGCCCCATGAAATCGGCACTGGGACGGCCGGGACGGATCGCCCTTCCCACGAGGGCTGATGTCGTCTGCCGCGCCGGAGTCGACCTGGCTTAGACCCTCCCGGGGGCGGATCGTCACAGTTGCGGGACAGCGCCGGAATAGTCGCACTCGCGTGCGACGTCACCGGCTTCGCTACCTGGCGCGATGTCAGCCTGTGGGGGGATGCCCCATTGGCTGGCGCCTTGTAATGTAACACGCGGTTCACCAAGCGCGGCGCACTAGCCAGAGCGCACGGGCCGGCAAGGGCGGCGGGCGTAAGTAGAGGGGCCGGTACAACAGGATGCGGGAGCGACTCAAGCGGCGGATGATTCCGCTGATCGGCTCGGTGCTCTTCGTCCTCATCGGGATGTTCACCACCACGTGGGGGCCCACCCACCTGATGGGACGCACCGAGTGGGCGCTCCCCTATGACCTGTGGGGCACGCTCATCGGCACGGTCCGGCTCGCGCACGGGAACATCGGCGGCATCTACGCGGCGGGCACCGGCCTGATCTCACTGCCTGGCACGGCCATCATCCTGCTGCCGTGCGCCGCCCTGATCAACGCGCTTGGCTTGTCGCTGCAGATCCCCGGCCCGCATAACCTGCACCCGGCGGTCTGGCTGGTCGCCGGCCCGTACCAGATGGCCGTGTCCTGCGTCGTCCTGTTCGCCGCCGACGCGCTGGCGGAGCGGCTCGGCGTCACCCGCTGGAAGCGGGCGCTCCTCACCGTCGCCAGCCTGGGCATCCTGTGGTCGCCTTCCCCGCGCTGGGGGCATCCCGAGGACGCGTTCGCCCTTGGCATGCTGCTCTACGCAGTGCTCGCCCAGAGCAAGGGCAGTTCTCTCCCGGGGGGACGACCCCCCGTACCCCCCGATGTCCGGTCAGGCGGGCCTGATCGCAAAAACCGCGATCGTATCAGGCCCGCCCGACCGGACGGGATCGTCGTCGCTGCGTGGCTCACAGGGATCGCCGTCTGTGTGCAGCCGCTCGTCTTGCTTGCCCTACCGGTGCAGCTCGCGCTGCTCCCGTGGCGGCGAATGGTCCCGTTCTTGCTGCGGGGCGCGGCGCCCTCGGCGGTGCTGCTCGGCGTCACCGCGATCGCCAACTGGCATGACACGTACCACTCGGTGACCAGCCAGCCCAACTCCCCGATCATCAACCATCCGACGCTGTGGACGTCGCTCGCCCCGCAGATGGCCGGGCAGAACGTCGCCGCCGGCCCGTTCCGGCTGGCCACGATCCTGCTCGCCTGCCTGTGCGCGCTGGCCGTCCGGCGTCGGTGGCAGGCACGGCTGGCCGAGCCGTCGGATCATGAAATATCGGATATTTCGGGCGCATCGGGTATTTCGGGTGCACAGCGCCCGTGGTCGGCCGCCCTGCTCACTGACGTCCTCTGGTGGGTGGCGCTAACGCTGGCGCTGCGGTCGTTCTTCGAGCCGGTGATGGTCTCCTACTACCCGTGGCCCCCGATGGCCGTCGCCCTCATCGCCGCGGCGGCGCTGGGCTGGCGCCGCCTGTGGGCGGCCGGCCTCCTCGCCGGCGGCCTTACCGCCGCCGCCCAGGGCCCGTCGCACGCGCTATGGATCTGGTGGGTCCCGATCGTGGCAGGCCTCGTTGTGCTGCTAGCCCTCGCTCACCCCAAACGGGCCCATCGTGAGGGGCGGGGCTACCGGCTCGAGGGCGGGGCGCTTGGCGCTGAGGCCGTCGCCCGATGACGTGCCGTGCAGGCGGCGGTTGATCCACGGAGCCAGGTATTCCTTCGCCCAGCGGGCGTCTTCGCGGCGGGCAGCCAGCCAGGCGGCCCGCGAAACCGCGTCCACCGCGCTGCGCGGCTGGTCGGCGGCTACCATGGCGCGCCAGTCTTCGGTGACCGGGACGCCGAGGACCTCGCACGCGCGCAGCGCGATGCGCTGGTGTGACTCCGCGGTCAGGTGCAGCCGGTCCTGCGACCACGCGCTGGAAGCGCGCAGGAACTTCATGGACCACAAGTCCACCAGGTAGCAGCCGTGCGCGTCGGCGATGCCCCGCAGGTGCATGTTGTACGTGCCGATCCGGCCGCGCAGCATCTTGATCACCGGCGCGCCCACCGGGTCGAAGCCGGTGAACATGAGCACCT
>Ga0310811_10010093_pt1 | contig 12202 bp, 14 predicted proteins | sample YCmetagenome_FD_207642 | JGI IMG/M metagenome (GOLD analysis project Ga0310811, IMG submission 207642) | Soil microbial communities from experimental microcosm in Duke University, North Carolina, United States - YC | ecosystem: Engineered > Artificial ecosystem > Soil microcosm > Unclassified ... | reverse complement strand
CGCGCCCGTTCACCACGAGCGGCGGGATTGAGGATCACGAGAATCTTATTCACATTCAGGCCGGGATGCGTAGGTTGCCCGCGTGAAACGATTTGCCAAGATCATTCTGGGCATCTTCGCCGCACTCTTGATCTTGCTGGTTGTCGCTCTCGTCGGCATCAACCTCTATCTACAGTCCGGCGACGTCCAGCAGCGCATTCATCTCGCCACCGAGCAGGCGCTGGGCACCCCGGTCGCCGTGAAGCGCACGGTCTATACCCCGTGGAGCGGACTCACCCTCTCGGGCCTCTCGCTTCCCGACCCGACGATCCCGGGCACCAACGTCATCGAAGCGCCAAGTTTCTCCGTCCAATTTCAATTCCTCCCGCTGCTCGGGAAACGGTTGGTCATTTCCACGATCTCCCTGAACTCCCCGCATCTGGCTCTGCGCCAGACCGCGGATAAGAAATGGATCCTTCTGCCGGCACGAGTCGCGACGCCACCGAAAGAAAAACCAGCCCCCGGATCTGCCAAGCCGATCATCCGCGCTCCCATGTTCACAGTCGAGCTGAGCAACTTCTATATCTCCGATGCGAGCGCCGACATCATCGACAACAAGGGAGTCTATCTCGGTCGCATCCGGGGCCTCAGCGTCGAAGGTCGCCTCACCGGCACCCGCCGGGTGGACGGCAGCGTCTGGATCGAGGACATCGACATTGGTGGGCAACTGCACCCGAACCGCCTCCGCGCCAGCTTTGCCTACGAGGACAACCTTCTCTCGATCTCGGAGGCGAAATTCGCCATCGCCGGCGGAAAGGTTCGGGCTTCCTTCACCGTCGTCACTCCGAAGAAGGGCGATCCGGCCTTCCAATTCCATAGCGAGATCGACGAAGTTTCGCTCGCGACCCTGATCTCCGAGGCCCACGGCGACGAGCGCGGAACCTCTGGTACGCTTCTTGGCCACGTCGACCTGCGCGGAAATCCGCTCGACTCCTCCACGCTCGTGGGCAGCGGCGAGGTGTCTCTCGACTCCGCGCAGATCCGCCCCTTCGACGCCATCCAGCAGATCGGCACCTTCCTCCGTGTGGACGAGCTGCAGCTCCTCAAGCTCCACGACGCGAGGATGAACTTCGAAGTGAAGGATGAGAAATTCTGGGTCAACGACCTCACCCTCCGCAGCGAAAACCTCATCATCACCGGCAAGGGGCCGATCAAATTCAACGGCAAGATGAATCTCGATGGCCGCTTCCAGGTGAACGAGAAAATCCAGCACGAGCTTTCGATGTTCATCGGCGATCAATTCACTCCCTCCACCGAGCCCGGCTACAAGGAAGTCGCCTTCTCGGTCACGGGACGCATCAGCCGCCCGGAGACCAACCTCCTCGACAAGATCACCGGCTACCACATCGGCGGGAGCCTCGGCGGCTTCCTGAAGGGGCTCTTCCGCATGCCGAAGGCTCAGGACCCTTCCGACGATAAATCGCCGAACCAGGCCACTGGCAACTAGTTCCGTATGCGTGTCATTTCCGGCTCCGCGGGTGGACTCGCGCTCTCCGTGCCCGACCAGGTGGCCCGTCCCACCATGGACAAGGTCCGCGGGGCGGTCTTCTCCAGCCTGGGCGACGCCGTGCCCGGCGCACGGGTCCTCGATCTCTTTGCCGGCTCCGGTTCGCTCGGAATCGAGGCCCTGAGCCGGGGCGCCGAGTCCGCAGTCTTCGTGGACAACTCGCGGCACGCGGCCGAGTGCATCCTGCGCAACCTCCGCAAATGCCACCTCACCGCCGCCAGCGTGCAGACGATGGACGTACCACGATTCCTGAAAACCTACGCGCATCCCGGCGCATTCGATCTCATCTTCGCGGACCCGCCGTACGACAAGCTTTCCGGCGACACGGACCATGTCTCGCCCCTGCTCGCCTCGGAGGAACTGGCCTCCAGCCTCACGGAGCACGGCACGTTCGTCCTGGAGGCTCTTGCCACCAATCCCCTGCCAGAGCTCGACGGCACCCCCTGGCAGCTTTTGCGGTCCCGCACTTACGGTGAATCGGGCATCCATTACCTGATCCACCGCGCATGAGGCTGCTGAGATTTTTCTACAATCTCGCCTATCCACTGGCGCTCATTCTCGCACTGCCATGGCTCATCCGGCGGATGGTCCGCCGGGGCAAATACCGCCACAAATTCGGCCAGCGTTTCGCCATCTATTCCCGCCGCGTGCGCAAGCGCCTGCAGGACGGTGGGCGCACCTGGGTTCACGCCGTGAGTGTCGGCGAGGTCCTTATCGCAATGAAGCTCATCCGCAGGCTGCGGGAGCGCGATCCGCAAAGACGCTTCGTCCTCTCGACGACGACCTCCACCGGCTTCGCCCTGGCGAACGAGCAACGTTGCGACTGGCTCGAGCCGATTTACAACCCGCTCGATTTTTTCTGGTTCACCCGCAAGGCGCTCGACCTCATCCGCCCCGACACGATTGTCCTTATCGAGGCGGAGGTGTGGCCGAATCTCGTTTGCCAGGCCCGCTATCGCGAAATTCCTGTCGCGCTGGTCAATGCCCGCCTCTCTCCCCGGTCGGAAAGCCGGTTCCGAGCCTTCCGCATCATCACCAGCCCGATCTTCAATCAACTCGACGTCATCTGCGTGCAGGAGCCCGAGGATGTCGACCGCTGGCAGAGCCTCGGCGTGGCGGCAAGCCGCATCCGGCATACGGGCAGCATCAAGTTCGACGATGAAGCTTCCTCGGCCCGCGAGCCGCGGGATTTCCTCCCTCTACTGGCCGGCATCGGTATTCCATCCGGGGCTCCGGTCTTCCTCGGCGCCAGCACGCACAAGGACGAGGAAGCAGCGCTCGGGAGAGCCTATCTGACGCTCAAAAAGGACTTCCCAGACCTGTTGTTCATCTCGGTCCCGCGCCACGCCGAACGGGCAAAGGAAGTGCGAGCCGATCTGGAGGCTCTCGGCCTGCGCGTGATCAACCGCACGGAGATTCAGAATCCACCGCCGGAAGCCACGCGGCCTGACGCATTGCTGGTCGATTCCACGGGGGAACTGCGCGACTGGTATGCGTGCGCGACAGTCGTATTTGTCGGAAAGAGCCTGCTTTCCAAAGGCGGCCAGAATCCCGCCGAACCAATTGTCGCCGGGCGTCCGGTCGTCTTCGGACCGAACATGCAGAACTTCGCCGTGCTCGTACATGGCCTACTGCGGGCCGGAGGCGCCGTACAGATCTCCGGCGAGACCGAGCTGCCGGCAGCCATTTCCCGCCTGCTCACCGATCCCGCAACTCGCGGGAAACTGGTGCAAAACGGCCAGTCTGTGATCGCGTCGCACCGGGGCGCGACCGACCGCACCGCCGACATCCTCCTGGCGCTCTAGTTGAGCTCCAGATGCTGATTGCGGCGCGCGTCACGGCGCTGCGTGATCGTCGCGATGATGATGCATCCCTCGTAGAGCAGATACATCGGCACGCCCATGAGCAGCATCGTCACCATATCCGTGGTCGGGGTCAGGACGGCGGCAAAAATCATCACGGCCACGAAGGCCTGGGGCCGGATGCGCTTCAGCATCGAGATCTCCAGCACGCCGAGCTTCACCAGCAGAAGGATCACCACCGGCAGCTCGAAGGCCAGGCCGAAGGCGATGACGAATTGCGTGGTGAACGAGTAATATTCCCGCACGGTCCAGGTCGGCTTCCAGCCGAGTGACTCCGCGTCCTTGTAGAAGAAATTGAGCGCCTGCGGAAGAACGACGAAATAGGCAAAAGCCACCCCACCAAGGAACAGCCCGAAGCCCATCCCCGCAGCCGGCCAGATGTGTTTCCGCTCGCTCGCGGTCAGCGCCGGCAGGACAAACTCCGCGAAGAAATAGAGGAGAAACGGGAAGGAGATCACCAGGCCCGCATAGAACGCCATCTCCAGGGAGATCGAGAACGAGTCGACCACTCCAAGGGACTGAAGGTTCGACAATCGCGATGGATCGACCGCGACGAGCGGATGCTGAATGATGGCAAACAGGTAAGATCGCCCCAGGAAGCCCAGAGTCATCGCGGAGCAGAGCGCGATCGCCATCTTGATGACCATCGAGCGGAGATCCTCGATGTGCGAAAGGAACGGCTTCGCCTCATCCTGGATTTCGCGAAACTTGAACAAACGATCGGGAAGAGGCATGGCGTTGGCTAAATGTGGCCGAGGGTAACGAGCCGCGCAAACAAGCAGAGCGTGTTGGCGTCACAAATTTCTCCGCTGGCGATCGCCTCCCGCAGTTCCACAACCGTGAAAGCCCGGCAATCGACGATCGCCTCAGCCTCGTCGTGAGCATGGCCTCCATCACGCGGCACCACCTCCGTGGCCAGAAAAAGATGTCCCAGCTCATCCGTGAAGCCCACGGACGGATAAAATACGCCCAGCGCGATCAGCTCTCCGCTCACGCGATATCCGGCCTCCTCGCCGAGCTCGCGGTGCGCGGTCTCCAGGATCGTCTCCGGGGTCACGACCCCATCGATTTGCCCTGCGGGAAATTCCCACAGCTCTTTCCGCACCGCCACCCGCTCCTGTCGCACGAGGATGTAGCGCCCGTCCACAGTGCGGGGGGCGACCACGGCGGCCTGCTTGCGGCGGACCACCGTCCATTCCACGCCCTGGGGGCGGGAGGGCGTGGCCACGTGCTCTTGCACCACGCGAAGATATGGCGTCTCCGTGAGCACCTTGGTATCAAGCTCCCGCCAGCCGCTCATGCCAGAGCCCCGAGCCAACGCTCGATCCTCGCGCGCACATTCGCCGCGGAGGGCGCACCTGCCGCCTTGCGCGCCGCGAGGGCGGAAGGAAGGTCGAAGACCTGCTGCACGTCGTCCCCGAAGGCCGCGGAGGTCTCGCGATAGGTCGACTCCGGCAGCTCATTCAGCGGCACGCCGCTCCGGGCGGCCTCGCCGACGAGCTTGCCGACGACTTCATGCGCCTCGCGGAACGGCACTCCCTTACGAACGAGATAGTCGGCAAGATCGGTGGCCAGCAGCAATGGGTCGGTCACGGCCGCGGCGGCCCGGGCAGCATTCACTTTCGCGGCATCGAGCATCTCGGCATAGAGCGCGAGGGTGAGATCGATGGTATCGATCGAGTCGAAAAGCGGCTCCTTGTCCTCCTGCATGTCACGGTTGTACGTCATGGGCAGTCCCTTGAGCACGGTGAGCAGCGAGATGAGGTTGCCGTAGAGCCGGCCCGTCTTGCCGCGGGTGAGCTCGGCGATATCCGGGTTTTTCTTCTGCGGCATGAGGCTCGACCCTGTCGTGTGGCGATCGCTCAGCTCCAGGTAACCAAACTCCGCGGAAGCCCACAAAATCACGTCCTCGCTCAATCGCGAGAGATGCATGCCGCAGATGGCCAGCCCGGAGAGCAGCTCGAGCGCGAAGTCGCGATCGGAAACCGCGTCCATGCTGTTCTGCGTGACGCCGTCGAAGCCGAGTTCCTTCGCCAGGAAATCTCGGTCGATCGGGATCGTCGAGCCGGCGATCGCGCCGGAGCCCAGAGGGAGGACATTCATCCGCCGCGCGCAATCGGCCAGGCGGCCGGCATCGCGATCGAGCATCTCCACGTAGGCGAGGAGATGGTGTGCAAAATAGACGGGCTGCGCACGCTGGAGGTGGGTGTAGCCGGGAATGATCACGGCCTCGTTGCGCTCCGCGAGGCCGACGAGCGACCGTTGCAGGCCGCGAATCTTCAGGCCAATCTCCGCGATCGCGTCACGCAGGTAGAGCCGGATATCCACGGCGACCTGGTCGTTCCGACTCCGGCCGGTGTGCAACTTCGCTCCCGGCTTGCCGATCCGCCGGGTCAGCTCCGCCTCGATGTTCATGTGCACGTCCTCGAGCTCCTTGCGGAAGACGAACTGCCCGCCATCGATCTCGGCCTCGATCTCGCGCAGGCCCGCATGGATGGCCTCCCGCTCGGTGGCGGTCAGGATCCCGCTCCGCTCCAGGGCCAGGGAATAGGCCAGACTGCCGCGGATGTCGTGCTTGTAGAGCCGGCAATCGAAGCTGACGGACTCACTGAATTTCTGGAGGAGATCCGAGGTCTCCTCGGCAAAGCGCCCTTTCCACATACGGCTAGCTCGTGCGGGAACCGCTCTTCCGGCAGGCACCATGCATCTTCAGTTCGTCGCAATGCCCCTCGATCCGGACGATTTTATTCGTGGGGGAAAAGCCGAGGCGGCGGGTGATGCAGTTTTCGAGGAGTTCCATATTGGGGTCTTCAAATTCGATGATCTTGTCGCAGTCGACGCAGATGAGGTGATTGTGGGTCGGATGATCGATGAAATTCGGATCGTAGAACATCACGTCCTTGCCGAGATCGAGCTCGCGCAGCAGGCCGCAACGCACGAGCAGCGGCAGCGTGCGATAAACGGTGGCGCGGGAGACGGATGCGTCGATTTTCCGAGCCATCGAGAGCAATTCCTCGGCGTGAAAATGCTCCTTCGTCGAGAGGACGGCATCGATGATCGCCTCACGCTGCGCGGTCCTGCGCAAGCCATGCTCGGCAAGGTATTCATAGACGGAATCTCGGACGGACGTCTCCACTGCGAGGCAGCGTAGGCCGTGAGTTCCGGGAGTCAAGAGTGCTCCGGGGGAGTCGCGAGCGACTCCGGCGGACGCCCGGAGGAGGAGAAAAAAGTGCCAGAGGTCTACGGCAAAGCGAAGAAAGTTACCGTTGCTGCATTCCTGCCCTGGCGGGGTTCACCCGTCCGCAGTCCATAGCCCCTGGCGACGCCACGATAAAAGATGCCGGCACAGGTGCAACGGAAAATACCCAAAATAACTCAATTCCAATTCTTGCCACGAGACGAGAGTCCCACTATTTCTACGAACCTTGCCGGACGCGCCGCAGAGATTCGCAACCATGCGATTTTTTGTTGCTTGCATTTGCGCATCGAATTCCATACTCGCAGCCCCTGAACATTTAACTGTCCCTCACTTTCCTTCCTTCCATGGCAAAATATTTGTTGATCGCAGCCATCCTCGTCAGCCTCGGAACCGCCGGCATCGGCTATGTGAACCATGGCAAGCTTTCCGACGCGGTTGCTGAAACCGCAGCGACGAAATCGACTCTCGCGACTACTCAGAAAAACCTGACCTCCACTCAGGCCGAACTCAAGACGACCAAGGCCACGTTGGATACCACCAACGCGGACAAGGAAAAAATCGCCGCCGACCTGACGACCGCGAATACGGATCTCAGCAAAGCCAAGAGCGACCTCGACGCTGCGAACAAGACCATCGCAGACGACAAGACTCAGCTTGCGGCCAAGGATGAACAAATCGCCAAGCTTCAGGGCGGCACCATCCAGCAGGGGCAGGGAAATGACTCTCAAGTTAACGTGGCGGCCCTCAACGATCGTATCAAAGAGCTTGAAGCCTCGTTGGAGAGCGCAGGCACTCAACTCAAAACTTCTCAGGACAAGGTCGCCGTTCTCGAAAAGGCAAACCAAGACCGCCAGAAGGGTCTCTTGAAGCAGGGCCTCGAGGGCCGCGTGCTCGCCGTCAACCCCGCCTGGAACTTCGTCGTGCTGAGCATCGGCGACAAGCAGGGTGTCACGAACAATGCTGAGCTTCTGCTCAAGCGTAGCGGCCAGTATCTCGGCAAGGTGCGCATCACCTCGGTTGAGCCTTCGACCTCGATCGCCGACATCGTCGCCAACACCCTCCCCTCCGGCGTCGCCGTGCAGCCGGGTGACAGCGTGATCTTCCAGGGCCAAGTTCAAGAGTAAGGTTCCATGAGCCGCTGGCTCGCCATCATCGCCCTCACCACCCTCGCCTTCGGGCTCGCTGCCTGCGCATCGAACGACCCGACGGCGGATGGCCGCCCCAAGGAATCCTCGATTCCTTGGAACCGGCCTCAAAGCTGGGAAGGCCCCGGGGTCTACGGGTCAGCGATGAACCAAGGCCAATAATTCCTCTACGAGCCGCACTTCTGCGGCTCGTTTCTTTTCAGGCCATCATGGCGGGACGCATCCTGGTTATACGCGGAGGAGCCATCGGCGATTTCGTCCTTACCCTCCCTGCAATCGGCCTCCTTCGCGAGGCCTTTCCGGACACGCACCTCGAGTTGCTCGGCTACCAGCATATCGTGGCCCTGGCCGTTGGCCGCCACTATGCGGACGCCTCCCGCAGCATCGAGTACGGCCCCCTCTCCGGCTTCTTCAACCCCAAGTCGGAACTCGATCCCCAGCTCTCGGAATATTTCGGGGGATTCGATCAGGTCATCAGCTATCTCTTCGATCCGGATGAATTCTTTACCGGAAGTCTGCGCCGCGCGGGCGTTCGCAATCTCATTCAAGGAAATCCAAAGATCGGAGATCACGCGCACGCCGCCATCCAGCTCGCGCTGCCCCTGCAGCAACTCGCGCTCTATCTCGATGACCCGGCTGCCCATCTCTTCCCCACCACCCAGGACCTCGCCGGAGCCGACGAATTCCTGGCCTCGCACTCACTCGGTCGCGCCCTCATCGCCCTTCACCCGGGTAGCGGAAGCGAACGCAAGAACTGGCCCCTTGATCGCTGGATCGAGCTGACGACCGACCTTCTTTCCAAGGAAAAACAGGTGCTCGTCATCGGTGGCGAGAGCGACTCCACCCGGATGTCGGAGTTGCGCGCCCACTTCCCGGGAGAACGCCATCTGACCTTCGTAGAGCATTTGCCCCTGCCCGCCCTAGCCGCCCTGCTTTTCCGCTGCACGCTCTTCGTCGGGCACGACAGTGGGATCTCTCACATCGCCGCCGCGACGGGCATCCCCTGTGTCCTTCTTTTTGGCCCGACCGACCCTGCGATCTGGGCGCCCGGGAACGAAGAAACCCACATCGTGGCCTCCCCCTCGGACGATATGACCGACATTACGCTGGATTCCGTGCGCGCAATGGTCGATTCCGTGTTGGCGAATGCCTGATTCACGCCTGATCGCCATCGATCCATCCCTGCGCGCCACCGGCTACGCGGTGATGGAGTCGAACGGGCGCGTCCACACCGCGCTGGAATACGGAGTCATCCGCAATGCGGCGGCCCTCCGGTCTTCCACCTGCCTGGTCGCCATCCACGAAAAGATCCGCGATTTATTGGCCCGCTGGCAGCCCACCGCCATGGCGATCGAGAGCGTGATCTACGTGCAAAGCCATCGCACGGCGATCGCCCTCGGCGCGGCACGGGGCAGCGCGATTCTTGCCGCCGCCCAGGTCGGGCTGTCGATCTACGAATATCCTCCGAAGCGGGTGAAACAGGCTGTCGTCGGCGTGGGCTCCGCCCAGAAAACACAGGTCGCATTCATGGTGCGCGCCACCCTGCGGCTCACGGAGACACCCGGCGCCGATGCCGCGGACGCCCTCGCCATCGGCATCACCCATTTCCAAACCGCCCAGACCGCGCGCCTGCGCAACCAGTCTCATGAATCCATCTGAGCTTCCCACGGTCGAGTGGCTGGGTCGCATCTCCTTCGACGATGCGCTGGAGCGGCAGGAGGCGGAGTTCGCCGCCGTACGAGGGGGGCATTCCGCGGGCAGGATCTTCCTCCTCGAGCACGAATCCGTCTTCACGATCGGTCGCACCCGGGATCAATCCAGCCTTCTCCTCCGGGATCAACTCCCCGCGCCATTGCACGAGATCAACCGTGGCGGCCAGGCGACGTGGCACGGCCCCGGCCAGCTCGTCGGCTACCTGCTCCTCGATCTGCACCGCTACGGCGGCGATTTGCACCGCTACCTGCGTTTTCTGGAAGAAAGCCTGATCAGCCTCCTCGGACGCTGGTCCGTAACCGGAGGTCAGCGCGAGGGCCTGACCGGCGTCTGGGTCGAGGATCGCAAGATCGCATCGATCGGCGTGGGCGTGCGCCACTGGATCTCCATGCATGGCTTCGGCCTCAATGTCTGCGGCACGCTGGAAGGCTTCCGCAGCATCGTCCCCTGCGGCATCTCGGGCGTGGACATGACCTCCCTCGAGCGGGAGTGCGGCCGGCCGGTCTCGGTGCGGGAAGCCGCCGACACCGCGGCGGAGATCCTCCTCGCGGGTCTCCCGTCTTTACAGCTTTAGGAAATTCCCGAGCAGCCGCTTCCCTTCCGAGGTCAGGATCGACTCCGGATGGAATTGGACGCCATAGACCGGAAGTTCCTTGTGGGCGAGGCCCATGATTTCCCCCTCCTCCGTCCAGGCGGTGATCTCCAGGCAATCCGGCAAGGTATCCCGCTTCACGAGCAGCGAATGGTAGCGCGTAGCCTCGAACGGGCTGGGCAGGCCGGCAAAGACATTCCCGCCGTTATGGAGAATTGGCGAAGTCTTGCCATGCATGAGCCGTTCCGCGCGGACAACGTCGCCGCCGTAAACATCACCGATGCACTGGTGACCAAGGCAGACTCCGAAGATCGGCATCTTTCCGCTGAACTCACGCAGCACACTGTTACTGATGCCCGCTTCCTTCGGGGTGCACGGCCCCGGGGAGATGCAGATGCGGTCCGGCTTCAGGTCGGCAATTTCGGCAAGCGTGATCTCGTCGTTTCGCTTCACGAGCGGCTCGGCGCCGAGTTCTCCGAAGTACTGGACGAGGTTATAGGTAAAGGAATCGTAGTTATCGATGACGAGGATCATACCGCCTCCCGGCCGATGGTTTTTGCCATGACGATCGCGCGACTGGCGGCCATCGCCTTGTTCACGCTCTCCTGATATTCGCCCTCGGGCGTGGAATCCGCAACCACGCCGCCGCCCGCCTGCACGTAGGCGACACCGTCCTTCAGCACCACCGTACGCAGCGCGATGCAGGAGTCGAGATTGCCGTCGAAGCCGAAGTACCCGACCGCGCCCGCGTAGACGCAGCGCTTGCTCTGCTCGAGTTCGTTGATGATCTGCATGGCTCGCACCTTCGGCGAACCGGAAACGGTGCCCGCAGGGAAAGTCGCCCGCATCACATCGAATGGCGAATGCCCGGCGGATAGCTTGCCGGAAACATGGGTGACGATGTGCATCACATGGCTGTAACGCTCGATCGTCATGAAATCGCTCACTTCCACGGAGGCGAACTCGGCGATCCGGCCCACATCGTTGCGCGCGAGATCCACGAGCATCAGATGCTCGGCGCGTTCCTTGGGATCGGCCAGCAGGTCTTCCTCGAGCGCCTTGTCCTCCTCCTCGGTCGCTCCCCTGCGACGCGTTCCGGCGATCGGACGGATCTCCACCAGCCCATCCGTGACGCGCACATGCACTTCCGGCGAGCTGCCCACGAGCGTAAAGCCCTCGCGCACGCGCAGGCAGAACATGTAGGGCGACGGATTCACGAAGCGGAGCGCGCGATAGAGATCCAGCGGATCACCGTCGTACGGTGTCTCGAAGCGCTGCGACGGGACCATCTGGAAAATATCCCCCGCACGGATGTACTCCTGCGCCTTCTCCACGGCGGCGTGGAATTGCGTCTCCGTCGTATTGCTGCGCATGTCCGCACTCCGCGAGGGCACTTCCGCAGGCACGGCGGCGAATTCCGCCGGCTGGGCGAGCCGGGCCACGGCCGCCTCGACGCGCCGGGCGGCATTCTCATAGGCGCTCTGCGGATCGGAACCGTCGAGCAGCGCATTCGCGAGCACTTTCATCCTCCGCCGGCGGTGATCAAAAGCCACCACCACATCGGTGAGCAGGAAGAAAAGATCGGGAACACCGAGCTCGTCCTTCGGCGGAGCGGTGAGGATCGGCTCGAACCACCGCACGGCGTCGTACGCGAGATAGCCAACCGCACCGCCGCGAAAAATCGGCACGCCCTCCTGGGGCGCGACGCGATACAGAGCCATGAGCTTTTCCAGCTCGTGCAAGGGGTCCTGCTCGGCTTCATAGGTGCGCTCGCCGCCAGGGCCGGAGAAGGTCACGGTCTTCCCGTGCGCGGTGATCGTCCAGAGCGCTCCTGCGCCAAGGAAGGAAAAGCGCCCGACGTGATCGCTATGTTCGGCGGACTCGAGCAGAAAGCTCGGCGCGTCGCCGCCCAGCTTGCGATAAGCCGCAATCGGAGTCTCCACATCCGCGACGAGTTCGCACCACACCGACACGACATTGTAGTCGGTGGCGAGGCGGGTGAATTCTTCGAGGCTGGGTGTGAGCGGAGGCCGCATAACGAGTCGGATAGACAATCAATCGACGCCCCGGCGATCAACCCTTAACGATCAGCCGGGGAGCGCCTATCACGGGACGAGGAGGTCGTCGGCTTTCTAGAATTGCACC
>Ga0310811_10010091_pt1 | contig 12203 bp, 12 predicted proteins | sample YCmetagenome_FD_207642 | JGI IMG/M metagenome (GOLD analysis project Ga0310811, IMG submission 207642) | Soil microbial communities from experimental microcosm in Duke University, North Carolina, United States - YC | ecosystem: Engineered > Artificial ecosystem > Soil microcosm > Unclassified ... | reverse complement strand
GTCCTTGCGGGTCAACGCGATGAAAGTGCCGACGGCGCCACCGATCGCCAGCACAGAGAGCACTTCGGGCATTTGCAGCGCGAACAGGGTCGGCAGGTAGGACCACGGCATGTCCGGCACCGACACCAGCGTGCCGTCGAACAACTCCTTCCACGGCTTCTCGAAGAAGGTGGAGAAATAGGTCAGCGCCCGGAACGGATTGGCGGGCTCGATCACCGACCAGGGCCAGATCAGCCCCATGACGAGGTAGCCGAACAGCAGGCTCGGCAGCAGCATGTAAGCAAGATAGGTGATCCGCTTGCCGGCCTGGCGCGCGCCGCGGATGCGGATTTCCTCGGCGAACAGCGGAACGAAACCGAACGCCGCATAGAGCAGCGCCAGGCCGCCGAGAACGCGGGAGCCGAGCGCCAGGCCGGCACCGAGACCGACCAGCAGCACGGTGCGCAGCGACGGCGCCGGATATTCCTCGGCAAGGCGCACCAGGCCGAGCACCATGATGATCATGGCGACCGCGAACGGCGCGTCCTTCGGGTTCATGAACATGTGCCCGTAATAGATCGGGCACAGCGCCAGCAGCAGCAGCGCCGCAAGGCCGGCGACCGGACCGCCGACGCGCCGGCCGACCCGCCAGGTCACGGCCAGCCCGATCACGCCGACAATGGCGCCGACGAGGCGCCGGGTCTCGAACAAGTCGAGCGGAACGATCTTGTGCAGCAGCGCTGCCGCCATGTCGAAGCCGCCGCCATACATATAGAGGTTGGCAAAGGACAGGGCGTCGGTGTTCTTGAAGCCGGAACCGTACATCTGCAGCAGCAGATCGGCATATTGGGCGTGGGTGTAATCGTCCCAGCCGAGGCCGTAATCACGGAACGTGAGGCTCGCGATCAGCGCGACGATGGCAAGTACGATGATGGAAAAGTCGTCACAGGTCTTCTCGAGCGAGCGCCGCGAGGGCGTGTCGATGACCGACGTCGTAACGGAAGACATGGCTATTGGTGATCCGGTGTCCCTGGTGGCCCAGCGTTGGCGCTTTTGGGCCTCGTTCCCCGGCATCCATATAGCGCAGTTACGTTTCGCGTTAATTTACAATTATGGCGTAATTGATCTTTCCGCATTGCAGCAGCAGAAAGGTTAAATTTTAGCGTAAAGGCCGCTCGGGCAGAAATTATCGGCTAAACTGTACCTTAGCCGCCTCTGAATTTGCGCAGATCGGTTTTACAAGGGAACTCGGGCTGTAATTGCCGATTGGCGGTGTGCACAATATGACAGCACCGTGGCATCGGCGGCGACGCGCGCCTTCGGCGCAGCGAGGGATTTGATGATAATTGCACTGTTGATCGCCGGAATCGTCTTCCTGTTGGCCGGCGTACTGGGAATCTTCCTTGGCATCCCCGTCAAGGAATTCAGTTTCGGCAACACCCTTATTCTCGCCGGCGTGGTTTCCGGCTGTACGGGAATGCTCACGCTTGGCCTTGCCGCCGTGATTCGGGAACTGCAGCAGATCGCCGGACGTCTCGAATCAGGCGTCGCCGCGGCGGCACCCTCGCCATATCCGGCCGCTGGTGCCACACCGCGCAGCCAGCCCGAAAATGCTGCTTTCGTATCGAACCGCGACCCGGCCGGCCCCGTGCCGGATTCGGCACCACCTCCTTGGCATGAAGAGACCGCGTCGCGGGATCGCACGCGCAACGAGCCGCCGCCGGCCGCAGAGGCGGCCCGGCAGCGCCGCAACCTGATGTTTTCTTCGTCGCGGAAAGAAGGCAGCGGCCGCGCAGAGACACGGATAACCGATCTTTCGGGGATCGATTCGCGGCCTCCGGTGCCGGTGCCTCCGCCCGCGGCCAAACCAGCCGATTCATCGCCTCCGGCTTTCGAAGGCGGATGGTCGCCGCAGTCCGAACGGGCGCGAGGCGGCGAGGCAACGTCACAACGTCGCGCCGGGCGCACGCCGATGGGCCTTACCGAGCCCCCAGCCGCACCCTCCGGAACCGATCGATCGGGGGCCGCGGCGCGTGAAGAGGATCAGCCGGCGGTCACGGTGCTCAAGTCCGGCATCGTCGATGGGATGGCCTATTCGTTGTATTCCGACGGCTCGATCGAAGCGCAGTTGCCCGAGGGCATGATGCGATTCGCCTCGATCGACGAGTTGCGCTCGCATCTCGACCGGCGCTCCTGACCGGAAGTACTTGCCGCAAACTTGCCTTAAAAAATAGAGCGTTGTTGTTCTTGTCAGTTTAGCAACATTTCGCCCATATTCGGCAAGTAATCGACGATTCCACAAATGTATTGGCGTTTCGAAACCCGTCCTGCCTTTCGGGTTTCGCCAGCGCACGAGATCGTTGAAAGGTTGACGCCATGAACGACGCTGCCGGCAAAAGCTTCATCGATCTGACCGCGAATATCGTCTCGGCGTACTTGAGCAATAATCCAACGCCGGCTTCCGAAATTCCGGCTTTGATCAGTCAGGTCCACGCCGCCCTGCAGCGTGTTTCGACCGGTCGAACCGAAGCTCCGCAGGAGCCGGCCAAGCCTGCGGTCTCCATCAAGAAGTCGGTCGCTCCCGACTATCTCGTGTGCCTGGAAGACGGCAAGCGTTTCAAATCGCTGAAGCGCCATCTGCGCACGCAGTACAACATGACGCCGGAGCAATATCGCGACAAATGGGGGCTTCCGGCCGACTATCCGATGGTCGCGCCGAACTATGCGGTGGAGCGCTCGCAGCTCGCGAAGAAAATGGGCTTAGGCCAGCAGGCACGCCGGAAATAGCTGCAAATCGTCAGGAAGCGGCCGCGAGCATCCCGCGCGCATCGGAGCGAATGCGTTCGACCATCGCACGCAGGCCGTTGGAACGCTGCGGGGTCAGATGCTCGCGAAAGCCGAACTCCTCGAACACTTGCGTAGCGTCGGCGGCCAGAATCTGTTGCGGCGTGCGGCCTGAATAGAGAGTGAGTAGGATCGCGATCAGCCCGCGCACAATATGGGCGTCGCTGTCGCCGAGATATTTCAGTTTGGGTTTGTCCGCCTCGCTGCGATCGATGTGCTTGGACAGCCAAACCTGACTGACACAACCCTGCACCTTGTTGGCCGCCGAATGCTCGGCCTCCGGCATCGGATCGAGGGTGCGGCCGAGTTCGATGACGTACCGGTAGCGGTCGTCCCAATCATCCAACAGCGCGAAATTGTCCCTGATTTCTTCGATCGTCATCGTGTTCCACGCTCAAGTCGCTATTCCCTTATATAGGGTTACGGACGGCCGAAAGCGATATTGTCAGGCGAAAAATGCGCCGCCTCGCGGGCCGGACGGCGCGCATCAGGGCGATTCTGGCAACCGCCATTCGGCCACCAGGTCGTCCGGAGTGAGGGTGTCGCGCGAGACGGGCGACGGATCGTCGCTATCGGAACCGCCGATTGAATCGGTGTGATCAGGCGAGCGCTTGTCGGTGATGATGCGGTACAGTTTGCGTGCACCATCTTCAGCGCGCTGTCCGATTACGGTGGCGGCCTGGCCGCCGACTTCGCAGGCCGCAGGCTGCCGCTTGCAGAATTGGCTGAGGTCGGCAACCGTCGCGGTCGCAGCTTGCACGGCTTCCGACGCGTGGACCTGCGGCAGCTTCTCCGATTCTGGTGTTTTCTCTCTTGGCAGCAGCACGAGCACCAGCCCGAGCCAGAATGCCATGCGAAGCAGAAAAAACATCTCGCGACCCTAGTCTTTTTTGATTCCGTTGCGGTTTGAGTTCACGCAATCGTTGTCTCCAGTAACAGCCGTCGATAAATCGCAAGTGTTTGCATTGAATTTAATTCGGCGAAAATCCGCGGAAAACGCCAGCGATTTGATTCGCTGTAAATTTTCGATTGATGCTCACTTCCGGCAAAAGCTGTCGTGCTTTGACGCATCCACCATTTCGAAACCATAAGTTCGCCGGTTTCGGAAACCGGTCGTTCACCATGCGGATCGAATGGACCGCCATTGGGTGTGCGAAAACGCCGCTAAAGACCGTGAACAGTCGGCTGAGCGCTCTGCCTTAGCGTTCGTTTAATGTCGCTCTGACACGTTGGCGCAACGATAAAAGGGGGCGTTCCGACGCGTCTTTTTTGACGGTGTGATCGAAGCGCGAGAGCCGTGACTGTTGTGAGTTTGATACGTGATTGTCTCGATGCGCTGCTGCACCCTTCGGCGCGCCATGACACGCTGACGCGTGCGCGCCATCGCGCCTTCATCGCGCCGCGACTGCTCGGAAGTCTTGCCGCATTGGCCGCGTTTCCGGTCTTTCTTGCCATGCGCGGCGCGCCTAACGCGATCGAGGTCGTCGCCTTCGCCTGGTTGATCGCGCCGATCCTCTTGTCCTGGTTCCTGTCGCGAACCGGCCATTACGAGGGCGCCTACGGCTTGTCGTCGCTGGCGCTGGCGGGTCTGATCACGATCGTCGCTGTGAGGACCGGTGGCATCGAATCGTTCGCGGCGATCTGGCTCGTTGTGGTTCCGCTGGAGGCGGCATTGTCGGCATCGCGCCGCGTGGTCGCGTTCGCTGCCGCGCTGGCGCTGACCTGTGCGGGAGTTCTGATCGTTCTCGGACATTTCGGGATGCTGCCGCAGCCTGATCTTGGCGCGGATCTGCACTGGGTCTGCACGGCCTTTGGCGTCGGGTTGGCAACCCTCTATGCCGCGGGTCTGGCTTTCGGCGTGGAGTCGCTGGCACGGACCAGCGCATCGCTGCTCAATCTCGAGGAAGATCGGTACCGGCTGCTTGCGCGTAATATGAGCGACGTGATTTCACGTCATCGCGGCAATGGTGCGGTGGAATTCATTTCGCCGGCGGCAGAGGCGATGCTGGGAACGTCGGGACTGCGGCTCCTGGGGCACGGCCTGTTTGATCGCGTCCATGTCACAGATCGGCCTGCTTATCTCACGGCGCTGTCTGACGCGGCGCGGGACGGCGAAGAGCGCAGTGTCGAGTTCCGCGTGAGGCGGGACATGGCACACGGCGAGCATGGTCAGAATCATTCGTCCGACTTTATCTGGATCGAGCTGCGTTGCCGTCCGCTGGAGCAGCCATCCGGGACAACGAGCTCTCGTGAAGCCGAGGTTGTCGCGGTGATGCGCGACGTGACGGAGCGCAAGGTTCAGGAGCAGGCGCTCGATCTCGCGCGCACCGCTGCCGAACAGGCCGACGCTGCGAAAAGCCGTTTCCTGGCCACGATGAGCCACGAGCTTCGCACGCCGCTCAACGCCATCATCGGATTCTCCGAGATGATCGTTCAGGAGGACGCGTTGATGCTGGATGCCGCGCGCCGCAAGGAATATGCGCAGCTGATCAATGATTCCGGCCAGCATCTGCTCTCAGTGGTCAACGGCATCCTCGACATGTCCAAGATGGAATCCGGCAGTTTTGATATCGTGCCGGAACCATTCGCGCCGCGGCCTGCGCTGCTGAATTGCTGCAACCTGTTGGCGCTCAAGGCTCGGGAAAGCGGTATCGATCTCGTCACCCGCACCCCTGACGACCTGCCTGACATGATGGGCGATCCGCGTGCGTTCCGGCAGATCGTCTTGAATCTGGTTTCCAACGCCATCAAATTTACTGAGCGCGGCGGCAAAGTCGCCGTCGCAGCCGTCGTCGAAGGCTCTCGGCTTGCGCTTCGTGTCAGCGATACCGGCGTCGGCATTGCCGCCGACGATCTCAAGCGGATCGGCCACCCGTTCTTTCAGGCCGGCAAGACGTACCAGCGGCGCCATGAAGGCACAGGTCTTGGGCTTTCGATCGTCAAGAGCCTGGTCGGGCTGCATGCCGGCGAGATGACAGTGCAGAGCAGGCTGAACGAGGGAACAACGGTTACAGTGATGCTGCCCCTGGTGTTCACGGCGCCGGAGCAGGTACCATCGGTCAAGATCGCGACGCTCACACCGGTGCAGCGTCCGGCACGGCCGGATCAAATACTTCAGGTGAAGAAAAGTGCCTAGACGCGTTGTTGACGAAGACGAAGCACCGCCGCCGCGCCGCCGCCGTCGCACCGCCAAAGCGGTTGCGGTCGAAGCGGAGGCCGAACGCGGCCTTGCCATGCGTATCCTGCTCTATAGCCCGAAGGACATGGTCGCGGGTCTGCTGGCGTTTGCTGCCGTCACCGCCATCATCACCAATGCGCTGTTCCTGCAGGCCGGACCGCATCCGTCGCCGATGTTCGGCTCGGTCGTCGTGATGCCGGCGCCGTCATCGCCGGCGTCCTCACCGGCTGCATCATCTGTGGGCCCGTTATCTGTCAGCCCGTTGCCGCGGCCGCGGCCGGTGGAGGCATCGCCGCCGGAGCCACGGTCAGGCGAACTCAAATCTTCGGAGGCGAAGCCGGATCTCAAAGCGGAGGCGCCACTGGACGTGAGACCGCCCGAGGTGAAGGCCGTGGAATCCAGGCCGTCGGATTCGATGACCAGCCTGGTCAAGGCTGCCACCGCTTCGATGCCGGCGACCACGTCCACCATTTTGCGGCCACCTGCGCCGATCCCGCTCCCTCATAACGAACGCGGCCTGGTTGCGGGTGGCTCGCGCCGCGTCGCAGCGGTGCAGCGCGCGCTGACCGAATTCGGCTATGGTCAGTTGCGGGCAAGCGGTATCGAGGGGGCGGACACCAAAATCGCGCTCGTCAAATTCGAGCGAGATCGCAAGCTGCCCGTGACCGCACAGATTTCCGATCGTTTGGTCCGCGAACTCTCTGCCATGACCGGCCGGCCGATCGAATAGCTCGGCGAATGAGCAGATGCGGCCGGCGCATTTTCTTCATGCGAGGCGGCTGTTCACTGTGCTCGAAAACGCGATATCGTCAGCCTCATGCGATTGAAATCCAGCATATGGGTGGCGGCCTATCTGCGCCGCTGCCAGACCGAGGGCATATTCGCCGCCGTGCGCAAGCGTGGCGCGGAAGAAGCAGGGGCGGTCTTCGTCAAGGTCGCGCTGCTTGACGGCAACGCGATGCTCTACGCGCCGGCGCCGCAAACCGCTTATGACGACAGCCGTCCGACGGAGCGCATCTTCGCGCCGACATCGCCGCAGCCGGTGCCTGAAGCAGCGGTGGAGGAGCGGCTTTCCAAGGAAATCCGTTTTGATCCCGATGCCTGGATCGTCGAGGCGGAGGATCGGGCAGGGCGCCACTTCCTCGATCTGACACGGGCGTAGGACCGTTCGATCGCGTTGGCGGTCTATCGCCCTGAGTTCTTCCAGTTGTTGAGCACGACGACGCCTGAGCCGGGCTGTTGCGCCGGGCGCGTCTGGCCGGTTGCTGCGCGGGCCCGATGGCGTTCGTCGTCGTAAAGCGAGGGCCGGTATTTGGCGCGGGCCACGGCCATCACCGAGCCACGCCATGCTGCCAGCATGATCAGTGCGGAGCGCTCACTCAGCTGGTCATAGAGCCGCGACAACCGATAGACAGTGTTCACTGAAGCTCCGACGTCGGGCTTGAGAAAGAGCAAGATTCGCTGAAAGGCGGCGCTCGGTATGTCCAACGCCTTGCAGCCGCAGGCCAGCGGTTCGCCGCCGGGATCGGTGACCACCCGTGCGGCAAGCCGCGACGGCAGGATCAAGGCCTCGCCGAATTCCAGGGTGAAGTTCTCGATGTCGGTGGCGTAAGCCGCCATTTCCAGCGTCTGCAGCGCGCGCAGCGCACGCGCCGCAGGGATTCGCGGTGAAGCCTTCAGCGGTGTGTCCGCCAGATTGTACAGGATCTGTGCGCGTTCGTTGGGACCTGTGCCAAAGAACATTTCGCTGATATCGGCAGCGTCCTGCGGCTGCATCGCCAGCTTTGCGGCCGGGTGTGGTATTTCGTTCTGCTGGGTGGTCGGCGGCAACGACGAAAGCGGAGCCGGCCCGTCGGACGCAAGCGGCGGGTGCGGATCGGGGGCCGCGGGCTTTAGTCCAAGCTTCCGCAGGACCTCGATCGGCGTGCCCGGATAGATCGCAAGCCGCGCACGCACGGCAGCGCGCGTCGCATCGTCGACCTGGTCGAACAGGCGCGAGGTGAGCTCGATGAATTGCCGGGCCTCTTCTTCGCTGTGTGCGCTGGTCTGGACGTAGAGATCAGTCAGCACGCGCAGCAACGTCGGACGGATATCGACGCCTTCCCGCCGGGAAAGCGTCATCAGCCCGTCGAAGCCCGGAAATGTTGGTGATGCGGCCATGCCTGATAAACGCCGACGAAACAATGCTTAGATCAAATTATGCCCGTTACTTTAATGCCTCGTTAAGGAAAACGGCCTGTGAAGAGCCGGGATAAATTTCGTTAATTAGCACGGTCTCGAGGCTGCGACTGGTGCCGGCCAGCCACAGTAAATTAAGAAGCCATTAACCATGTCCTGTTGTTAATGACCGCCGTTACCGGCCAAATCATTGCAAGCAACGGCCAGAGAGACTTGGAGATGGGGACGATTATTGCATTTCCGGCAGATGCGGCTTCGCGACGCCGGGACGCCAACCTGGACAGCGCTCCGCGCGAAACGACCGGTATCGTCCTGATCCTTCCCGTCATCCGCATCGAACGCGCCCGCGAAGAAACCAGTAACGGCAGCGGACCGGAACAAGGAACAGCTCCTCGCCGTCGCCGCCGACGGCGCTAATCGATCGGACCTCGACATGCCGGAGATATGCCTTCCGATCCGGTCTGGACGGCGAGTTCAGCCCGTATTTCCTCTGACGATGCTGGTTTTGACCAGCCTTGCGCTCGGCGGCTGCAGCGGCGGCGATTTCGGCCGCACCCGCGAGGATTTTCGCAACGACGACATGCACCGCTGGATGGGCGGTGAGGTGACGGGAAGCGTTGGATTGCAGCCATCGCAATTCCAGCTCACCGAGCCTGAACGGCAGCTTCGCGACCTCGCTTACCAGTTTGTCGAGCCGCCGCTGTCGCGCCCCGCCTGGAAGAGCGTGTTCGGCGATTACAAGCCGATCGCCGCACCATGGCGCCAAGGGGTGGTGTTCGACCGTACTGCCTATGGACGTGCATTGATCGATGATCCGCACCGCGCGCAGGACTCGCGCTACGCACAACTGATCGATGACGTTCGCAACGACATCACGCGTCTCGAGCCGTTCTATGCTACCGCAGCCCGTGTGTTCGATATGGACAGGAAGCGGAGCGCGAGCCTTGCGTATGTTTCCGATCTATCGCCGCGCGAACACGCCGACGCCGTCGCCCGCATGCAAGAAAATACCATGATCGTGCAGTGGGCTCAGCAGTGCCTGGCGCAGCGGGTTTCATCCTACCGCTGGGCATTAGAGCGGCTGGTGATTCAAGCTCCAGACAATACGGCCTCTGATGCCGACCGCCTGATCAATGCACTCGCCGCGCAAATCGCCAACGCGCCGGTTGGCGGACCGCCTGTCAGCGGACACGTCGTTAGCGCGCGCGGGTAGCGCCGACTTCAATTAGCGCCGGGAGCGAGGAGGATCGGCCTGCTTGGCTACTTGCGGTTCGGTCTGCACCTTGCAGTTCGCCGCGGCAAGCGCAGCCTGTGCCTGTGGCATCAGGCTTGGCTCCGGCGCCAGCGCCTTGAGCAGGATCAGGCCGGTCGTGGTCGGAGAATCGATGATCAGCCGGTCGGCGGCGGTGACATCCTCATCCTCCGGCAGATCGGCGTGCTGCGCCTCGGTCATCAGATTGAGTTCGATCACCTTGCGTCCGGCCGAGCGGTCGTTGATCGCGTAATAGGCGACGTCGCTGCGGGTATAGAATGAGACCGACGTATAGGCTTGGCTCACGGGAACGGTGAGCTTGATCGGACCGCCGGACAAATCGTACCGGCAAACCGCGGTCGCAAATGCCGGATCGAGATACGGCATCAGGGTATTGCCGGGATCAGCGGGCGGAAGCGGGGATACCGCGTTGAGCTTTGTCAGCGGCTCAAGGCGCGAATAGGCATCGTTGTCGGCGATCCGCGGCAGCGCCAGCACGCTGACGAGGTGGACGACGCCGCCAAGCAGCACACCGGCGACTATCGCGAACAACAGCCGGATCACGGGCACCCCACGGTCGAAATCTGCGGCATCGGTGCATCGCGCGGCGTGCGCGTCGCAACGCCAACCGGCGTATCGTAAAGCCGCAGCATCAATGTGTAGCGCTCGATCCCGCCGGTCGGCAGCCAATTGCCCGCCCGCGCGCGCGAGGCCATCCGGATTTCGAACGAGCCATCCGAGCCGCGTATGACCTCCTCGCTGGTGAAGCCGTAACGCTGCAACGAATTCGCGACCAGATGTCCCTTCCGGTCGTACAGCGTCAGAGTCCAGAAGCGCGCTGCCGGCGTCACGCCGCTGACCGCCACGTCGCAACGGCCATCGAGCGGGCGCTTATGGTCGTCCGTGGTCGCCAGGAACGACACCCCGTCGCCGGCGCCGATCGGCAATTCACCGCTGCGCGCAATCGTGGCGCTCGAATAGGGGTCGACATCGGGAGTGCCGGTCTTGGGACGCGCCACCCAGGCGCCGATGGTGAGCGTGCCGAAATCGGTGCCGCGAGTCGCCGTCATCCAGGTTGCCCCCAGCCCTATGGCCGTGGCGATCATCAGCGCCAGCAAGGTGACAAAGATCAGCCGCACGTCAGTTCTTACGCGGGAGGGGCGCAGACCCGGTGTCTGCCGCCGCAAGGCTTTCCGGTGTCGCGAGCGCGCTGGACGATATCGGCTTGGCCGGCGGCGGCTCGTTGGAAGAGGTCTTGCCCATGGTCCTGTTGGCGTCGTCGAGCATCTTTTCCACTTGCACCAGAATATCGGCGCCACGCTTGGTCAGGACTGGCGGTGGACCGGGCTTTACGTCCACGATCTTTGGCTCGTCTTTCGCCGCCTTGGCTTCTGACTCGGGCGACTTAGGCAGCTTCGTGCCCATGCCCACGCCCGGCAGTTCCTTGATCTCGACGCCCTGGTGCGCCGCGACCATGATGTCGTGCCAAGTCTGTGCTGGCAACGAGCCGCCGGTCATGCGGTTCATCGCTGAATAGTCGTCATTACCGTACCAGACCGCGCAGACGAAGTTGCCGGTGTAGCCGACGAACCATGCGTCCCGGTAATTATTGGTGGTGCCGGTCTTGCCTGCCGTCGGAATGCCGTCGAGCTGTGCGCGCCGCGCGGTGCCTTCGCTGACGACATGACTCATCATCATCGCCACATCGGCGGCCACCGAAGCCGGGATCGCTTGCGTCGGCTTCGGGCCATCGCGATCATAACGCCAGACCACATCGCCGGAGCCGGTGCGGATTTCAAGCACCGCATGAGGCGTGACCGCTTTGCCCTTGTTGGGAAAGGTTGCATAGGCAACGGCATGTTCGATCACCGTTACCGCGTCCGCGCCGATCGGCAGCGACGGCGTATCCGGCAATGGCGTCGTGATACCGAAGCGGCGCGCTACTTCGATGATCTTCGCGCGTCCGGCTTTTGGTCCGGCTTTGCCGCCCAAAGCGATCGACAGCTTCACCGGGATCACATTGATCGAATGGGTGATGGCCTGCGTCAGCGTTACCCGGCCGGAATAGGAGTGGCCGTAGTTTTGCGGGCACCAATTGCCGATACAGACTGGACCGTCGACCATGACCGAATTCGGCGTGAAACCATTCAGCAGCGCGGTGGTGTAGACATAGGGCTTGAACGACGAACCGGGTTGGCGAAGGGCGTCGGTGGCGCGATTGAACTGGCTTGCGCCATAGTCGCGTCCGCCGACCATCGCCCGTATGCCGCCGTCGAGATCGGCGACCACGGTGGCGGCCTGGGTTGCATGATAATCGCGACCGTATTGCCGCAGTTCGTTCTCGATGGCTTCTTCCGCGGCGTGCTGCACGTTCATGTCGATCGCGGTACGAACCACGAAGACCCGTTCGTTGTAGGATTTCGGGAAGGTGTCGACCAGCCTGCGTACTTCGTCGAACGCATAGTCGAGATAATAGTTCGGCGAGTTCTCTTCGCTGCGGTCGACCACCGAAGCCGGATTGCGGCGTGCACCATACACCTGGCCCTCGGTCATGAAGCCGGCGTCGACGAGGTTGTCGAGCACCTGGTTGGCGCGGGCGCGGGCGGCGGGCAGGTTGACGTGCGGGGCGTATTTGGTAGGCGCCTTGAACAGGCCGGCAAGCATCGCCGATTCTGCAAGGTTGAGATCGCGCACCGACTTGTTGAAATAGAAATGCGCCGCGCCGTCGACGCCGAAGGTGCCGCCGCCCATATAGGCGCGGTCGAGATAGAG
>Ga0310811_10010090_pt1 | contig 12205 bp, 12 predicted proteins | sample YCmetagenome_FD_207642 | JGI IMG/M metagenome (GOLD analysis project Ga0310811, IMG submission 207642) | Soil microbial communities from experimental microcosm in Duke University, North Carolina, United States - YC | ecosystem: Engineered > Artificial ecosystem > Soil microcosm > Unclassified ... | reverse complement strand
TGCTTCATCACGAGAGTGGACAGCTGTGGAGTTCGGCGGTTCATCGAGTGGGCGCGGTGATCACAGGTTGCGTCATTGGACTGCTGATCACGTATGTGTTCCATTCTTTTGTGAAGATTGAAACTCCGGCACTCAATTCTGAAGCAATGAAAAAGGAGAGAGAAAGTTAATCGCTCTCAACATGACTCTCAGTTTCGCATTTTGCTGAACACAAAGTCGTTATTTTTTTTGTTGGAATGACATTGGTAGCAGCCGGTCATCAACATTTTTGGAGCTCTTTCGGTTTTGCTGTCCCCCAAAAATTCTTCATAGCCCCAACCGCCTGTGGAGTCATAGCGAATGTCTTTCAGCATCACGTCCATGCTTGTCCTTTTTCCTTCGATGACGTTACCGTTGCCATCATCGATCATTTCAAACTTGTCGAAAACAAGTACAGATCCTTGAGGGAAGATTCCACTTTCGTATCCTCTGAGTGCTTCACTATTTGCGTAAATATGATGGAAGCCGCCAAACTGAGCGAAGCCTTTGCTCTTGGGTCCAATCGCGCCGGATTTTACGTGCTTCCACTGACGGAAGCCTTCGGGGTAAGGTACTTTGGGTTGTTCCTTGTAAACGGTACTTGCATAGGCCACGCACAAAAGTGTGGCCGCGACGAACAAAATAGTGTATTTCTTCATAATCATCTCGGTGGTTTATTTGACTCCCTTCTCCGGATCCCAACTTCCTTGAAGTTTTCTTAGAAAAATGATTTGCCCGGTATGGTAGGCATTGTGCGTGCACATGTTGGTGATGCTTTCTTGCCAGTCGCTGAGTTTTTGTTCATTAGAATTTCTGATGGCAGTTTCCCAAGCGACGATTACATCATCTAATTTTTTCACCACGTCACTCCACTGCTTTTCATCAAACTTGTCGAATGTTTCGTTGTTGCCTCCCGTGAAGTCGACAATTTGTTCATTGTTGAATCTTTTCAGCAAACGTTCATTCCAAAAGGCGAGGTGATAGGCAAGTTGTCCTGCCGAGTGATTTCCACTTCCATCTTTCCACATAGCCTGCTTTGCGGTCAAACCCTCTAGGGCAACCTTAGCAGGAACAAACCACTCTTTTTGATTGTGTGTAGTTCTCAGTTCACGAAGTAAAATTGTTTTTATTGACGCGATGGGATTTTGAGGCGTAGTGTACAAGTTGGCGATCAACCAACGGTTTCCCGCTTTCAGCCACTTGGCCGTAAGTTTTCCAGTGTAGACGCCAGTGTCGCCTTGTGAAAGTTTTGCTTTCTGTTCATAGCTCCCAAGTACCATGGCGGTATCACCACTGAAAGTAATCGACTCTACGCTGGTTGAATTGGAGATCAGATGGATATCGGCAGCGGAAAAAGATTTTAAGAATTCTCGGATGGAATCGCGGCCTTCAAATTTTTTCATCCCCTTTCCACTAAGCACGCCCGTGGGCAAATAACTTTCCGCGAGCGAGTCGGCGTTCATTTGAAACGTAAGATGATCATATTGTCGCATGGCTTTTTCGATCTCTGATTTGCGATCGGCGCACGAGACCAAAATGAGAGCAGCAATAAAAATGGGCAGGTTTTTCATAGAAAATGATTTAAAAAGACAACCAATTAACGAATAACAGTTCAGTACTTGCAACCCCCGAGGTGAGGTATTCGCTGGGAGTCGACCGCGTGGTTGGCGATGCGCTTTTACTTAACTTCCCAACGTAAAACCGCATGGCATGGAAACTGTAAACCTCTCCCAAAAATTTTCAAAGATCAATGATCACTTGCACCCTTAACGAAAATTATGTGAAGCTGGCAAAAGTGCAAGGTGAGTTTGTTTGGCACAAGCACGACGATGAAGACGAATTGTTCATCATCCAAAAGGGCACGCTCATTCTTGACTTTCGTGATAAAACCGTGGAGGTGAGCGCCGGAGAAATCTTGACAGTCCCCAAAGGTGTGGAGCATCGGCCGCGCACAAAAAACGGTGAGGAGGTTCATCTCATGCTGATCGAACCCAAAGAAACAAAGCACACTGGCGACGTCATGACCGAAAAAACCGTGACTAAACTAGAGTGGATATAAGCGATTTTAAAAATGAAAAAATATTTCGTTGGCGTTTTAGTTGTCGCAGCCACAACCACAGCGGCGTTTGGGCAATCAAAGAAATCGAACAGCAACAAGGATGGTGCTGTCAGCTCAATCAATAAGCACCAGACTGAACTAACTTCAATCAGCGACAAAATTTGGACTTATGCGGAAACGGCATTAAGGGAAAGTAAATCTTCAACGGAACTTGCCGACTATGCGGAAGCACAGGGATTCAAAGTCAAAAGAGGCGTATCCAGTATGCCGACTGCTTTTGTTGCAGAGTTTGGTTCTGGTAAGCCCGTCATTGGGATCATCGGCGAATTTGATGCGCTCCCGGGAATCTCACAAAAAGCACAGCCTACCAAAGAGCCACAGCAAGTTGGGGCACCGGGCCACGGATGCGGTCATAACCTTTTCGGTGCTGGCAGCTTGGGGGCGGCTGTTGCAATAAAAGAATTAATTGCTTCGGGGAAACTGAAAGGCACGATCCGATTTTACGGAACACCCGCCGAGGAATCTGTTGGAGGCAAAATTTATATGACTCGTGATGGGCTGTTCAATGATTTGGATGTCTGTTTGGATTGGCATCCAGATTCTGAAATAGCCGCAAGCACCCAAAGCTCGCAAGCCATGGTTGACTTTATCGTTGAGTTTAACGGCAAGGCAGCGCACGCCGCATTTGATCCTTGGGAGGGACGCAGCGCTGTGGACGGCGCCGAGGCATTTACCCATGGGGTAAACTTGCTGCGTGAACATGTGAAGCCAAGCGTACGGATGCATTATGCAATCAAAGCGGGTGGAGATGTGCCCAACGTGGTTCCGGAATACGCGAAAGTTTGGATGTGGATCCGCGATAGCAAGAGAAGTGTGGTGGATGAAGTTTTTGCGCGGGTGAAAGACATTGCCAGAGGCGCGGCACTCATCGCGGGCGTAGATTATAAAGTGACCATACAAACGGGCGACTTCGAACAACTCGTCAACAGGACAGGAGCCGAGGCGCTGCAAAAAAATGTAGAAGCGCTGGGGCCGATCGCATATACCGCAGAGGAAATCACATTCGCTAAAAAAATTCAAGAAGCACAAAACTTGGAGCCAACAGGACTTGATGGCACCATTCACCCGCTAAAGCAAACCAAAGAAGACCCCGATGGTGGTTCCACCGATGTGGGCGACGTGAGTTGGAATGTGCCGGAGATTAGTCTACTTGTAACTACAGCCCCTAAGAAAGCTGCGTGGCACGGATGGGCAGTGGTGGCCTGTGGAGGTATGAGCATCGGGCATAAAGGATTGCTATTTGCCGCCAAAGCACTAGCGATGACTATGGTGGATTTATTTGAAAATGAACAACTGAGAAAAGATGTCCGTGCCGAATTTGAAAAAAGAAAAGGCAACACCATTTATAAAGCATATATTCCCGATGGCCCACCACCAGTGCCTGCCAATTAAAAATGTTTAACAAACAATTTCTTGATCGACAAGCACGGCCAATTAATTTTGCTCGATGAAAAAAATAATTTTGCTTCTGTGCCTTGCTTTCTTTTCAGCATCACTAAGCGCACAAACCCAAACTGGCAAAGCCTCTTTTTATGCAGATGCCTTTGAGGGCCATCGAACGGCAAGCGGCGAAAAGTATAGAGCAAACAAATTAACTGCTGCTCACAAGACGCTTCCTTTTGGCACCGTAGTGAAGGTCACCAACCTAGCAAACAAGGAGTCAGTGAATGTCACCATCAACGATCGCGGGCCTTATGTGGAAGGAAGGGTGATCGATCTCTCAAAATCGGCGGCTGAGAAATTGAATTTTTTTAATCAAGGCACTGCTGACGTATCGATCGAGGTGGTGGATGAGGGCGATGGAAAAGGCAAAACACTTCCTGTTATGATCGATCATGTGACAGTAGAAGAAAAAGAATTTTATGATTTTGATATTGCAAAGATAAAACCAAAGGGTTTTGGTGCGCAGTTGGGCACGTATCAAGAGCTCGTGAATTTACTGAGGATGACCGACCACTTGAAGAACGCGTATAAAAAGAAAGTCACCGTCCAAGTAAAAGTGCTCAACGGAGTAAAATATTATAGTCTTATCCTCGGTCCTTTTTCCACTCATGACAAAGCAACCGATTTTTTAGCGAGCATGAAAAAACAGTTTCCCGATTCTTACGTGGTAGATTACTCTAAACAATAGCCACGTGCAAGAGATCATTGGTTATTGTTGTTCGGTGTTGATTGGAATGGTGCTGGGGCTGCTTGGTGGTGGCGGTTCTATTTTGTCTATCCCGATTCTGGTTTATCTATTCGGCATAGAGCCGGTGCAGGCGCAAGCGTATTCTCTTTTTATTGTAGGCATCACGAGTTTAGTTGGAGCGATTCCTAAATACCGCGAAAACCTAGTCAACGTAAGAACAGGAATACTGTTCGGCATCCCTTCCATCTTCGCGATTTTCGCGACACGCCACTGGGTGGTGCCGGCTATTCCTCAAATCATTTTTCAGGCCGATGGCTTTGACTTGACGAAGCGGGAATTGTTGCTCGGCCTTTTTGCTGTGCTGATGGTGTTAGCCTCTTTCCAGCTCATCAGAAACAAACGCGAGGTGAAGTCGGATAACCGAAAGTTTAGAATCTTTTTAGTGATTGTGGAGGGGACGCTCATCGGTTTCCTGACGGGGTTGGTTGGCGCGGGCGGCGGATTTTTGATCATACCTGCACTTGTGTTTTTGACCGGGCTACCGTTCAAAACGGCCGTCGGCACTTCTCTGTTCGTAATTGCCATTAATTCATTGATTGGATTCTCCGGCGACCTGCTCACACATCAAATGGACTGGACCTTTTTGGTCACAATCACAGCGCTCGCCGTAGGTGGAATCCTTATTGGCAATTCTTTTTCAAGAAAAATCGCGGCCCTTTATCTGCGCAAAGCATTTGGCTGGTTTACCCTCGTGGTTGGCGCGTGGATTTTGCTGAAAGAGTTTTTTATTTCTTGACAAAAAAGTAGGAAACTCCAAACGAAAGCGATCCCCAGGCCAAGCCAAATGAGGTAGTCGATTGTACGTCGGGTAGATATCTGTTGTAAGAATACCCCAGACTTCCAATGCTCCCTTCAACTGCCCACTTCGGTGTGGGAAAAAAAACAAGCACCGGCTTAAAGTTCAAACCTAGCGTATAATAGGAATTTTCCGAAGAGCTACTCCCTTGAGTTGTTTTGGTAGTGCCACGGACCGCACTTGCCGTCCCTTGAATGGCAAAATAAACAGCGCTGGAAAGCGGCATATAATAACGACCAAACGGCGAGATACCAAATCCTGAATTGTCGGTTTTGGAGTTCACAACGGTGCCATTAATGGGCAAAAAAGTGTCTTGGCTGTAAGAACTTGAACCATAATTCAACGCTACCCCCCAAGCCATTTTTTCACTCGTCATCACGCCAATCGATGGAGATAGTGAGAAGGAACTCGTCTTGCTGGGGTTCATGGCAAATGGACTGTTGATGTCAGTTTTTTGTGCAGAAGTAGACAATGATCCTCCGAGAAAGGTCATTCCTTTGGTCAGTTGGGCATTTGCAAAGCACGGAACAAGGGCAAGAAGGACTAGTATTATTTTTTTCATATGTGAAATGGTTGTGGTTCGGATTCTTAATCTGGTAGGCTGGCATTTCAAGAACGCTTAAACCCTGAAGTTGTTTCACAATTACTTAATTTTGCGATCAAAAATTATATGGTGGTCACTCGCGACAATGTGCTTGAAGTAAAAAAGGTTTGTGTTATTGGTCCCGAGTGCACTGGAAAGACTGACCTGTCGCAATTTCTGGCGCAGCATTATCATACCTCGTGGGTGGAAGAATATGCACGAGCGTACCTGAATAAGCTCGGTCGGGCCTATGACCAGATTGATCTATTGAAAATAGCTCACGGACAACTGCGGATGGAGGACGAATGGGTCTACGATGCGAACAAAGTATTGATTTGCGACACCAATTTGATCGTGATAAAAGTCTGGAGCGAGCACAAGTACGGTAATTGTGATCCCGATATCATCAAGAAAATAGCGGGACGAAAATATGATCTGTATTTACTGACGGATATCGATATCCCGTGGGCTGAAGACCCGCAACGCGAGCATCCAGACAAAAGAGACTATTTTCGAGATATCTACCGGAAAGAAGTTTTGGCCACTGGAGTTCCATTCGTGGAAATAGCTGGCGAACGCGAAGCGCGAAGAAAAAAGGCAATTGAGGCGATTAATTCTACGTTTAAGTTTTGATGGCAACGACTCCGCATAATCCGTACGCTGCCGTTCAGGTGCGTGATTTTCGATATTTTATTTTTTCCAAATTGTTTGTCACCCTTGCCGTGACTATCCAGGCGGTCGCGGTAGGTTGGCAAATTTATGAGATCACCAAAGACCCGCTTTCACTGGGGCTTATCGGCTTGGCGGAAGCGATCCCCGCAATAGGCGTTTCCCTTTATGCTGGTCATTTGGCAGATGTAGTGGAGCGAAGGAAAATTATTTTGATCTGTGTCACTACCCTTGTGTTTTGCTCGTCAGCGCTACTTTTTTTTACTATGGATATGGGCGCTTTCATCTTGGCGAATGGTGCCCTTCCAATATATAGCGTAATATTTATCAGCGGCATAGCGCGCGGTTTTCTATCGCCGGCTACATTTTCATTTATGCCTCAGCTGATTGATCGTGATCTGTATCAGAATGCCATCACATGGAACAGCACGATATGGGAAGGTGCTGCGCTTGGCGGCCCCATGATTGGGGGATTGATCATTGATGCTTTCGGAATTACGCAAGCCTATGTTGTTGACGTTACTTTTACAACGATGGGTTTGATTTGCTATTTTTTGATTCCCAATAAACCATTGCCTCCGGTCACTGAAGAAGAAAGGATATGGGACAAAATAAAAGCCGGGGTCCAATTTGTATTCAGCAACCAAATCATCCTTGGTGCGATCACTCTCGATTTGTTTGCCGTTTTGTTCGGCGGTGCAGTTGCTCTCCTTCCGATTTTTGCCAATGAAATCTTGGACGTGGGAAAAATGGGTTTCGGGGCCCTTCGTTCCGCTCCTTCAATCGGAGCTATACTGATGGCCATTTACATGACACACCATCCCATCAAGAAAAACATGGGAAGGATTTTGCTGTGGTGTGTGGCGGGGTTTGGCTTTTGCATGATCGGATTTGGATTCTCAACGTCCTTCTGGCTCTCGATGGCCTTGCTGATACTAAGTGGGGTGTTTGATTGTGTAAGCGTGATCGCGCGCGGCACGATGATCCACACGCTCACCCCGGAAAACATGAAGGGGCGGGTGTCGGCGGTGAACTCTATTTTTGTCGGTTCATCCAATGAAATAGGGGCTTTTGAATCTGGGGTGGCGGCCAGAATTTTTGGCACAGTTCGCTCCGTTGTATTGGGTGGAGCGATGACGCTCGCCGTTGTTTCCGTTACCGCATGGAAGGCAGTGAAGCTGCGCCGGCTTGATTCGATCAAGTAACGGGCTCAAAAATTAACAATCGATTATAAAACCGTTGGCGGGTTGTTAACAAGCCTGAGATGGCGATGGGGTTAGTTTTGAAAAAAACCAAACTCCAACCCGAATGAAAAAGACCATCTTCTATTTTCTTTTGTTGATCGGCACGGCGGCAACAGGCCAATCAAAAAAAATTCTGGGGACATGCTCGGTGGATGCGTTAAAGCAAGAGCCGTTTGCTTCTTGGTACACGTCAGGCTTGAATGATTACAAACCCAACCCGGAAATTCTCGCATCGCTAAAGAAAATAAATGCGAGCAAACTCACATTCAAAGTTTTTTTCGGCTCCTGGTGTGGTGACAGTAGACGTGAGCTGCCGCGTATGTCAAAGATTTTCAATGAACTTTCTATCGCTAAAGAGAATATTCAATGGATAGCGGTCGATGACTCGTCCACTTTTTACAAGCAATCACCTCAGCGGGAAGAAAAGGGCTTGAGCATTTTTCGCGTTCCGACTTTTATCGTGTATGATAAGAATGCTGAAATCGGACGGATCGTTGAATTCCCTGTAGAGACTCTGGAGCGAGACCTGCTTAAGATTCTCAATCGCCAGCCTTACGAAAGTAATTACAGAAGTTTCCCAACCATAACGCAATGGATGAAGAATGGGCTGCTCAGCGATCCCAACATAAGCGCACGAGGCCTTGCCGATCAACTTCATTCCAAAGTAGTGCGCGAAGGAGAACTCAATGCGTGTGGCTACGTGCTCCTTGCGCAAGGTAGGTCTCAAGAGGCTATCGTCGTGTTCCGAATCAACACCAATCTTTTCCCGTCGTCTGCGAATTGCTTTGATAGTTTGGGTGAAGCGTACGAGCTGACGGGCCAAAAGGAAAAATCCATTCACGCGTATGAATACGCCCAGACGCTCGATCCCAAAAACGAAAACGTAAAGAAGCAGTTGGCGAAACTCAAGGGCGGATGAACATTCCAAAAACCTGCCCAATCCATTAGATAAATGCGTTGACGGAAATAGTCCAAAATCGGCTCCAATAAACAGGCTAAAGTGACATAAGCTAATTAACCGAGACCAGACCCAGTCGGGTGACAGATTTTTATTCCGCCATGGAGAAAAATCTGGTTTTGGCGCAGGCGCAAATTGCTAGGGAGAAATCCATTGAGGTTTTGCACGCCACTGAAATTGACAGGAATTGCTGGGATGCCTTGGTGGCAGTCGCTGATGGTCCGCTCTATTGCACCTTCGACTACCTCAGTTGCTGTGGCGAATGGGAGGCGGTTGTCCTCATAGAAGAGTCTCAGTATTGGTACACCGTTCCGATTCCTTACCGAGAGCGCGGTGGTATCAAGTATGTCTATCAATCGCCTTTTACCTGTTACCTCACCTTTTTGTGTCGGAAAAGAGAGGCCGGGAGCTTCGAGGTTTTCAAAAATGCATGGCGAGAACATTTGCGCAGCTACAAGTACCTAGCCAAGTATTTTTTTTGTGATTACTCTTTCCGTGAACTGGTGGAGTGTCAAGTCATCGAATGTGGTGGCCTGAAAATCGATCTGACTAGAAGCTATCAGGAAATTTTGAAGGGCTACTCTCATGATAGAGCGAGGAAACTGCGAAAGCCAACGAAGAACCTGACGATCTCTATGTCGGAAGACTTGGATTTGTTTTTCAAATGGAATGCTCAGCTACCGATAAAATCTTTTCAACCCTACCAGTTGGTGGTGCTGAGAGCGTTGTGGGAAAAACTTTCCTTCAATGGACAAATCGAATTGTATTTAGCAGCAATTGATGAAGAGCTATTCTGTGGTACTTTGATCGGCAAGTTCGGGACGACATTATATTCATTGGCAGCGTTCAGTACCGCAAACGGTCGAAAGACAAATGCATTAACGCAAGTCACCGACCATTTATTTCAAAAATACGCGCAATCGCATTACACCGTTTTTGATTTTGGAAGTATGACAGGTACCGGCATCGATGATTTCAAATTGAGCTTTGGTGCGGAACGTTACCGGATCTACCAAATCTATAAAAACAACCTTCCTTGGTATGTCAAGATCCCAAAATCGATCCTGAATTATTTTGGAGTTTCTGTTTCGTGAGGTTCGGATACTCGTTGCTCAGGTTTGGCAGATGATTTAGAGAATTTTAATTTTAGACAATGAAAACACTTTTTAAAACGCGATTGATTCGTACGATCGTTGTCCTTATCATCGGTTTCTTCGTTTTGTTCCTTTTCCGCTTCATCTATGGCTACACCACAGGGCTTTCGGAACTGCAGGAAGAAGAGCTCTCAAGTTTCTTCGGCGATAGTGAAGGCGTAAGAAAAAACTATGCAAGCGATAGCTACAAGTTTAAGAGACCGGTAGGCGGAGCAGCCGACGGCGTGGCTTCGGCTCAACTGCAGCAATTCGATGTGAATCAGAAGTACGAGAAAACAGCTACCGTACGAACACGCACAAAACAATTTGAGAATGACGAAAAACATACGCGTGCCACAATCAAGAAATTCAATAGCATTGTTCAGTTCGAAAAGAATACAGGCCGCAAAGGAAACCGAAGCATCTTTTTCTTGATCGGTGCACCGCCCGACAATTTTGACTCCCTTTATGCAGAAATGCTGAAGGTCGGAAGCGTTTTATCCAAAGAAATTGTCAAAGTCGATAAGACCAGTGAATTCAAGAATTTGAATGCGAGAAAAAATTCGCTCGAGATCACCCGACAATCTCTTTTGGAAATTAAAAAGCAGAGCGGCAAGATTGATGAGTATATTAATTTGCAAAACCGAATCTTGGAGATCGAACAAGAGTTGCAGTCATTGGGCGTTCAGCTTGGTGATTTTTCGGAAGAAAATGAATTCTGCACCGTAAAACTTTCGCTGTCGGAGTCGCACGAAATTAAGGTCAGCTTTTTGCATCGCGTGAAAGTGGCGTTCGAATGGGCAGCGCAATATTATTTGATGTTGCTCGGCATAACAGCGTTTGCGGCAACCACCGGCTTTTTCCTTTTGTTGATTATCGATAAACTCCTCCCATCAATCATCAACCGAATTAATCAGTAGTACCGAGAAATTAACAGGCGCAAACGAGTTCGGCATCGCATTGTGCCATTTATCACAAACCCCGGTGGGCAAATTATAAGTTCAGTGCTATCTTAGTAGATTATATTATCTCACCAAAACATGAATAAATCAATTCTACTACTTTGTCTGTCGGTGGCTGCGCTTTCGATCGGGTGTAGCAAAAAGAAGGAACTCACCCCTGACAAAAACAATGGAGGCATAACGCTTCCCGAAAAATTTGGGGCCGTGGTGGTCGTGGACTCGATCAGCCGCGGAAGGCACATGGCGATTGCTTCCAACGGGGATATTTATCTCCACCTGGCTCGACCAACCGCTGACGGAAAAGGCATCGTTGCCGTACGCGACTCTACCGGCGACGGACGAGCCGATATCATCAAAGGATATTCCGAAGTTACTGGCACCGGTATCGAACTTCACAACGGCTACCTCTACTACGCTGACAACTTGCACGTTTATCGCAGCAAGATTACAGGCGGAAACCTGTTGCCCGATCAAGCTCGAGATACAGTTGTGACGTTGGTTGGAGCAGATGGCCACTCTGCAAAAATTTTCACTTTCGATAATAAGGGCAGCATGTATGTCAACGTGGGCTCCTTGAGCAATTGCTGTGAAACCACATTGAGAATGCCTCACACGGCGGGTGATGATCCATGCAAGGAGTTGGAGACCCGTGCAGGCATTTGGAAATTTGATGACAATACGTTGGGACAGAAACAAGATCTCCAGCATCGTTATGCTACGGGTATCAGAAACGCGGTAGCCCTCGACTGGAATTTCAATTCAGGGAAACTCTACGCGCTGCAGCATGGGCGAGATGACCTTCATCGCTACTGGCCTGAATTCTATAGCGAAGAACAAAACACAGAGCTTCCCTCTGAAATTTTCTTCGACCTTGAGGAAGGCAGTGACATGGGCTGGCCATACATCTACTATGATCACATTCAGAAGAAAAGCTTCTTGAACCCCGAATATGGCGGTGACGGCAAGAAAACAGATCGCGTTGACAAGGCAAGAGCCCCATTACTCGGTTTCCCTGGCCACTGGGCTCCCAATGATGTTGTGTTTTATAAAGGCGATCTCTTCCCTGAGAAATATAAAAATGGTGCTTTCATAGCTTTCCATGGAAGCTGGAACAGATTGGGACACGAGCAACAAGGATTCAAGGTTGTTTTTGTTCCTATGAAAGACGGCAAGCCTTCCGGCGACTATGAAGTTTTTGCAGATGGATTCATTGGCCCCGAGCCGATCACAAATCCTGGCAACGCATTTTTCCGTCCCTGCGGCTTGGCCGAGGGGCCCGATGGTTCGCTTTATATTTCAGATTCGCAGCACGGCCGCATCTGGCGCATCATGTACTATCCGGATGGTGTTAAGGAAACGTCCGATCGCGCCTTGTTTGTGCCGGAGGTGAAAAAAGAGGAGGAGAAAGTGCCTGATGAACTGCAAGCCGGAAGAGTTGTTTACAATACCTATTGTGCGCCTTGCCACCAACGCGATGGTAAAGGGGCACCGGGTATGAACCCTCCGCTGGCAGGAATCAATATAGTGACTGG
>Ga0310811_10010089_pt1 | contig 12205 bp, 11 predicted proteins | sample YCmetagenome_FD_207642 | JGI IMG/M metagenome (GOLD analysis project Ga0310811, IMG submission 207642) | Soil microbial communities from experimental microcosm in Duke University, North Carolina, United States - YC | ecosystem: Engineered > Artificial ecosystem > Soil microcosm > Unclassified ... | reverse complement strand
CAGCAACGTTTTTTCGTCTGGAGCCTTCGAGAGTGTCACGCACGCAATGGCATTGGGCGGGGCTGGTCATCCTCTCCGTCCCACTGGCGGTCGCATTCGACCACTTCGGCTTGCCCGCCGGCAAGCTGCTCGGCCCAATCGTGGCGGCCGTCGTTCTTTCGCTGCGCGGCTTCGACATCGCCGTGCCCAAGCCGGCATTCATCGCCGCGCAAGGCATCATCGGGATGCTGATCGCGCGCGGCGTGCCCGCGTCGATCTTTCCCACGCTCTCGGGCCACATCGCGTTTTTCGTCGCCGGTGTTCTCGTCGTCACCGTCCTGGGCTACGGCATCGGATGGATGCTGGCACGCTGGCACGTGTTTCCCGGCGACACCGCGATCTGGGGTTCGGCGCCCGGCGGCGCTTCGGCCATGATGATCATGGCCGAAGCCCACGGCGCCGATGTGCGTCTCGTTGCCTTCATGCAGTACCTGCGCGTCGTCTGCGTCACCTTCACCGCGTCGCTCGTCGCTCACTGGTGGGGCGTGGGAACACCGGAGGCGGCGGCAGGTGTCGTTGCTTCGGCGCCGTCACTTTTCAGCGCACCTGATAGCTGGGTGCGCGTGGGGCTGACGCTCGCTGTCGCGGTCGGCGGCGCGGTGCTCGGCCTGAGGCTGCGGATTCCCGCAGGTGCCTTGCTGCTCCCCATGTTCGCCGGCATTGCCCTGCAAGACCTCGGCGCCGAAAAAATCGAGCTCCCGCCGCTCGTGCTTGCGGTCGCGTATGCCGTTGTCGGCTGGGTCGTTGGCTCGCGCTTCAACCGCCGGGTGCTGGTCGACACGATCCGCTCCGCGCCCGCGGTGCTTGCATCGACGCTGACCTTGATCGCGCTCTGCGGCGCGTTTGCGATCGTGCTGGTGCATTGGGCCGGCATCGACCCGCTCACGGCCTATCTCGCCACGAGTCCGGGTGGCGTGGACGCCATCGCGATCATCGCGGCGTCCACACCCGTCGATGTGCCCTTCGTCATGACCATGCAGGTCCTGCGCGTGCTGTTCTCCATCGGCACCGGCCCGTGGATTGCCAGGATGCTCTCCAAAAGGCTGAAGTCGCTCGCCACGGTGTAGGAGACGGCAGGGGGAGCGATCCGGTAGTGCGCAGCTTCATCGTTTCGAGCGACCTTGTCGGCGTTTCCCGATGAGTACCACGGTGGGCGAACACAACGAAGCGATCCTGCGCGAGCTTCGCGAATAACTGGTAGTCACGCACGCGCGGCCAGCGCCGCTAAAGTCGCGCGATGGACTTGCAACTCAACGGAAAAGTGGCTGTCGTCACGGGCGCGACGGCGGGCATCGGGCGCGGTATTGCAACCGCCTTGGCCCGCGAAGGCTGTAACACGGTGCTGGTCGCGCGGCGCGCCGAGCTTCTGGACGGCTTGCGCGACGAGCTTGCGCGCGACTTCGGCGGCGAACACCTCGCGGTGCCTGTGGACCTTGCAGCCCGCGGGTTCGAGGAAGAGGTCGCATCGGCGACCCGTGCGCGCTTCGGCCGCGGGGACATCGTGGTCAACAACGCGGGGGGCTCGAGGCCCCTTACCATTCGTTCGACCGACGAAGAATGGGCCGACGCGTTCGCGGTGAACTTCGACGCCGCGCGCAAGCTGTCGCATGCGCTGCTGCCCGCGATGATCGAGGCCAGGTGGGGGCGCATCGTCTGCATCACCGGGTCGCTGGAGCCGCCGATCCTGAACGGCGCCAACGTTGCCAAGGCGGGGCTCCATGCATGGGCCAAGGGCCTGTCGCGCGAGGTGGCACAGCACGGCATCACGATCAACTGCCTGATGCCGGGGCGCATCCACAGCGAACAGATCGACCTGAAGATGCACCCCACCGCAAAGTCGCGTGACGATTTCATCGCGGCGAACATTCCCGCCGGCCGTTTCGGGCAACCGGCGGAGATCGCCGATGTCGCGGCCTTCCTTTGCTCGCCGCTGGCAGGGTATGTGACGGGGCAGCGGCTCTATGTTGACGGCGGCATGCACCGCGCACTTTGAGCCCGCGATGCCGTCCCGGCTCTTTTCCGCTCTCGACCTGCAAGGGACGACGCTTGCCAACCGCATCGTCGTCGCGCCGATGGCCCAGTACTCGTCCGACGGCCAAGGCCGCGTTCGGGCGTGGCCATGGTCGTGATGGAAGCAACAGCCGTGGAGCCGCGCGGTCGCATCAGCCTGGCCTGCCCGGGCTTGTGGAGCGACGACCAGGTGCCCGGCTTTCGCGCGATCAACGATTTCTGCCACGAGCACGGAACCGCCAGGATCGCGATCCAGCTGGCGCACTCGGGCCGCAAGGGCTCGGTGCGCGCGCCGTGGCAAAAGCACGAGCCGATCCCCGAAAGCGACGGCGGGTGGACACCCGTGAGCGGGTCCGCCGCAGCGTTCCCCGGCCGGCCCGCGCCGCACGTGCTGAGTGTCGATGAACTGCGCGCCCTGATCGTGCAGTACCAGGACTCCGCTCGCCGCGCGCACGCTTCGGGCTTCGACGTGCTCGAGTTGCACGCGGCTCACGGCTACCTGCTGCACAACTTTCTGTCGCCACTGGCCAATGACCGCAGCGACGGCTACGGCGGCGGGATGGAACGCGATATCGAAGGCCGCATGCGTTATCCGCTGGAGGTCTTCCGTGCCGTACGCGACGCGTGGCCCGCATCGAAGCCGCTCGGCGTGCGCATCTCCGCAACCGACTGGATCGACGGCGGCTGGACCGTGGACGACGCAGTGGTCTTTTCGCAGCGCCTGCAGGCGCTGGGCTGCGCATACATCTCGGTGTCCAGTGGCGGCACATTGCCCGAACAGAGCATTCCCGTCGGGCCGGGCTACCAGGTCCCGCTGGCGCGCATCATTCGCGAGCGGGTGGAAATCCCCATCATGGTCGCAGGAATCATCAGCGAGGCTGCGCACGCCGAAGCCGTGTTGCAGGACAACTGCGCAGATCTCATCGCGATGGGACGTGGGATGGCCTACAACCCGCGCTGGGCGTGGCACGCCGCGGCCGAGCTGGGCGAGCCCGTGTTCTTTCCGCCGCAGTACGCGCGCAGCCATCCGTCAATGCGATTCGGCGATTTCTACAAGGTCTACCAGGAGACAAAGCAATGAACGACTCGAACCATCCCGTCGTTGGCCGCCGCGAGCTTTGCGTCGCCGCGGAAGGCGGCCTGCCCAATTTCGACTACACCATTCCCTTCGGCACAGTTGTGTCGTCGAAGGCGCCGCGCGATCGCGTCAGGCTGCTGGCGTCGCACATGCAAGCGTTGACACAGACGCCCGAGATGGTGGCGCAGCTCGACAGGCTGGGCCTCGTACCCAGCGGAATCGCTCTGGAGGACTTCGACCGCTACCTGGCCAGCGAGCAGCGCAAGCTCGCGAAGGTTGTGCGCGTGGCCGGCCTCGCTACGTCTTGAAGTTGCCCGACTGCACGATGCGACCGAGCTTTTCGGTTTCGCGCGCGATGTAGGCGTCGAAGTCGGCGAGCACCAGGTCGCGCGGAATCATCCCTTGCGCGACCAGCTTTTCGCGAATCTCCGGCGTGCGTGTGAGCGCGGCGAACTGATCGGCAAAAAATTTCAGGTGCTGTTTCGGCGTCTTCGACGACATGATCGCGCCGTAGGTGATCGCGAACTCGAAGTTGGGCAGGCCGCTTTCGGCCACGGTCGGGACATCGGGCATAAGCGGAAGGCGCTCGGGCGCGGTGACGGCCAGCGCGCGAATCCTTCCGGATTTCAGGAGCCCTGAAGCAAGCCCCGGCGGGGGGAAAGCAACGTCCAGGCGTCCAGCGGCGATCTCGTTCACCGCTTCCTGCACGCCCTTGAAAGGCACGTGCACGAAGCGGATGCCGGCGTCCTGCGCAAACTGCTCGCCGGCCAGGTGCGTAGCCGATGCCACACCCGCCGAGCCGAAGTTCAGGCTGCCCGGCTTGCGCTTTCCGATCTCGATGAATTGCGCCAGGGTTTTTGCCGGGTGGTCCGCCGGCACGACCACGAGCGACGGCGCATTGGCGAGCAACGCGATGCCGGAGAAGTCGCGCACGGTGTCGTAGGGCAGCTTTTGCATGAGCGGGTTCACGCTGTGCGCCGACGAGATGAAGAGCATCGCGTGGCCGTCGGGCGGCGACGCAAGGAGCGCCTGCGTCGCCGCGATGCCGCCCGCACCGGGGCGGTTTTCCACCACGAAGGCCTGGCCCGTCATCTGCGACATGCGCTCGCCGTACATGCGAGCGAGGATGTCGATGAGCGCGCCCGCCGAGAAAGGGATGATCATGCGCACGGCTTTCGACGGGAATTTTTCGGCCTGTGCCCACGCCCATGCGGGAGCGGCGGTGGCCGAGAGGCCCGCGCAGAAGCGGCGGCGTGAGATCGCGTTCTTTGTCATCGGGTTCTTCTAGTCAGCCTTGAATGGATCGGGCGATGTGACTTGCTCATGGTTAAAAAACACGCGGCGCCAGCGCACGACTTCAACCTTCTCGTACAAGCCCGCTGGCGTGAAGGGATCCTCATCGGCGAAGGCCTGCGCTTCCGCGCGGTCCTTCGCCTCGATGATCATGAGCCCGCCGTGCACGTGGCGATTGAAGTCGTCCACTTGGCCGCCGGCGGCGACGAGCCGGTGGATGTTGGCGCGCAGCCACTGCAGTCGCCGCGGCCGCAGTTCGTCGCGGATCGCTTCGCGCCCCGGCTTGTCGGTTGCGAGGATGAGGAAGTTCACTTCTTGTCCCCCGCGCGGTGCTTGAACGAGTCGCTGCGAAAACTCACGATCGCATCCGGGTCCACCTTCACCTGCACCACGGCGGGCTTGCCGCTTTTGAGCGCTTGGTTCACGGCGTCGGCCGTTTCACCGGGGCCGTTGGCACGCGCGCCGAAACCGCCGCACGACCTGGCGAATTCGTCGTACGGCGCGCTGATGATGTCGGCGCCGACATAGCGCTTGCCGTAGAAGTCGCGCTGGTAGGCCTTCTCGGCGCCCCAGCAGCCGTTGTCGAGCACGACGGTCACGGTCGGGATGTTGTGCTGGATGGCGGTGGTGAACTCCGTCATGCCGATGCCGAAGCCGCCATCACCCATGACGGAAATCACCGGCCGCTCGGGCGCGGCGAGCTTTCCGCCCAGGCCCGCCGCGAACGACATGCCGACCAGGCCGAAGTCCAGCGGCGTCATCAACGCCGGCGGCTCGAAATAGCTCAGCTGGTCCGTCGCCTGCATGCACAGCGTCCCGGCGTCGAGCGTGATGAGGCCGTTGCGCGGCATCACCGAGCGCAACTCCGCGAAGATCTGTTCGGGGCGCATGGGCACGGCGCGGCTCGCGCCGAGTTCTGCGCGCTTGCGATGCAGGGCCTGCTTGTCCTCGCGCGCGGCTGCATTGCGCTGTTGCCAAGCCGACGAATCGAGCGGGTTGGCGGCAAGTGCGTCGGCGAGTGCGTGCACGGTGCCGGCGGCGTCGGCCACGATACCCAGGTCGATCGGGTAGTAGCGGCCGATGGCCAGCGGGTCGATGTCGACGTGCACCAGCTTGACGCCGGGCGCGAACGCGTCTTCGAAGAACGTGGTGTTGAAACCCAGGCGCGTGCCGATGGCCAGCACCACATCGGCTTCTTTGGTGAGCTTGCTCGCGACCGGGTTGCCGCGCGGGCCGACCTGGCCGAAGAAGAGGTCGTAGTCGCTGGGCAGCACGTCCGTGTGGCCCGCCGATGCGGCCACCGGAATCTTCGTTGCGCGCGAGAACTCCATCAGCGCCGCGCTGCCGCGCGAAGACTTCATGCCGCCGCCGGTGATGATGAGCGGGGAGCGCGCCTTGCGCAGCATGGCGACGATGCGTTCGGTCTGCGCCGCAGACGGCGCGCCGTGTTCCACCGTGTCCCACGAATTCCACTGCTCGCCGACGCTCACGGTCTGCGCGAACAGGTCGCGAGGGATGTTCAGCAGCACCGGGCCCTTGCGGCCGATGGTCGAGTAGCGCACGGCCTCGCGCACATACTCGGGAATGCGGTCGGCGCGGTGCACGTCCCACATGCGCTTGGTGATCGGCGTGAACAGCGAGTGCTGGTCGAACTCCTGCAGCGTGTCGCGGCCGATGTGCGACGTGGACACGAGTCCCGTGATCGCCACCACGGGCGAAAAAGCAAGCTGCGCCTGGATCAGGCCGGTGACGAGGTTCGATGCGCCGGGGCCGGCCTGGCCCGCGAGGATGACCCCGGGTTTACCGGAAATGCGCCCATAGCCGTCGGCCATGTGGGTGCCCGAGCGCTCGTCGCGCACGCCGATGTAGCGGATGGTGGGATGTTCGTGCAGCGCGTCGTAGACCTCCATGGTCGACGAGCCCAGCAGTCCGAACACGTACTTGACGCCTGCGTTTTCCAGTGCGGACACGAGTGCCTGGCCGCCCGACATTTCCTTCATGACTTGAACCCCTTTGTAGATGGCTTGCCGATGATAGGAACGGGGGGAGGTGCAGACACGCTATACCAGCTATTCAGGCGCATTGAATAACTGGTATAGGTTGGGCGGCGCCGCCCCGCCGTGCAACATGCGCCCATGAAGCCTGCCCAGAACCTCGCGCGATTCGTCTCCACGCTGTCGTATTCGTTCCTGCCGCCTTCGGTTGCCAAGGCGGCGGCGCGCCACCTGCTGGACACGATCGGTGTCGGCTTTCTCGGCGCCTCGATGCCCATGCCCCGCGCGGGCTTCAACGGCATTGCCGCGCTGCCGTCGTCGGGCGACGCCACCGTGTGGGGCCGAAGCGAGCGCATGTCGGCGCCCTATGCCGCAATGGCCAACGGCATCTCGGCGCACGTGCTCGATTACGACGACACGCACTCCGAAGGCATCGTGCACGGCAGCGCCTGCATCGCGCCGCTGGTGCTGGCACTGGGCGAGGCGCAGGACGCCAGCGGGGCCGAAGTGCTCGCCGCATTTGTCGCGGGTTGGGAAGTGGCGGCACGCGTCGGACTCGCCGCGCAGGGCACGATGCACAAGCGCGGGTACCACACGACATCGGTCGCGGGCGTGTTCGGCGCCGCGGCGGCGGCGGGGAAACTGCTTAAGCTCGATGAGACGCAGATCGGCCATGCCATCGCCTTGGCGGGAAGCCTCGCATCGGGCATCAACGAATACCAGGCGGACGGCTCGAGCTCGAAGATCGTCCACACCGGTTGGACGGCGTACTCGGGTATCGTCGCCGCGGAGCTCGCGCGCGCCGGCATGACGGGCCCGGCATCCATCTTCGAGGGGCGGCTCGGCTTTCTCAACGCCTACGGCGATCTCAAGGGCAGCGACCTTTCTCGGCTCGATCGCGGGCTGGGAAGCGAGTGGGAAGTCGAGCGCATCTCCATCAAGCCTTACCCGTGCTGCCATTTCGGCCACGCGTTCATCGATTGCGCCGCGCTGATGCGCAAGGCGGGCGTTCGCGTGGGTGAAATCGAATCGATCGAATGCGTCGTGCCCGAGATCGAAGTGCAGATGGTGTGCGAGCCGGTGGCGCAAAAGCGCGTGCCGACCACACCCTACGGCGCCAAGTTCAGCCTGCCCTTCATGGTCGCGCTGGGACTCGTCGACGGCGAGATCGGGCCGGCGAGCTTCACGCCCGAGAGCATCCAGCGGCGCGACCTGCTCGATCTCGCGAAGAAGGTGTCGTATCGCGTGGCCGCGCCGGGCGAGACGACCTTCCCGAAGTACTTCCCGGGCTGGATCAACGTGACGCTGAAAGACGGCACCACGCGCTCGGAAAAAATGGACATCAACTGGGGCACGCCCGAGCGCCCGATGGACGATGCGTCGCTCAAGGCCAAGTTCCTGCAGAACCTCGTGTCCGCCAGGCCGGGCACGGCGCAGGCGCTTGCCGACGCGGTGCTGTCTATGGGCAATCGCAGCGCGCGCGATGTCGCGGCCGCGATCCGCGCGCTCGTCTAGAAGTTTCAGGCTCGCGGCGTCACGCCTGCCATCGGTGCCGCACCAGGCGGGCCTGCTCGCGGATCACCTGCACGAGTTTGCGCGTGGTGTTGGTCACCGGCCGGTCGAACGAGCGAATGAGAATCGCCGTGGACGAAATGATGGGGTTCACGATCGGAACCACCTTCAACTCGCTCGCGCCCGCGAAGTTGAACAGCGCGGGCCGCGTGAGAATCGTGCAGGCGATGCCCTTACGCACGAGGTCGAGCAGTGCGTTGAGCCCGTCGATTTCGCACATCACGTCGAGCTGCACGTTGCGGGCCGCGGCCGTGCGATCGATCTTCAGGCGCATACCGTGCGGCGGGCCGGGAAGTACCAGCGGAATGTCGGCGATGGCCGAGAAGTCGATGGCGTTGCCCAGGTCCCGGTCGGTCCCGCGGCTGCGCGCTGCGACAAGGTAGTAGCGTTCGTCCCACAACAGCTCGCTCTCAAGGGGAGACTGCACGTTGTCCTCGTACACGATGCCGATGTCAATGCGGCCGCTGGTTATCCACTCCTGCACGAAGCTCGTGAAGCATTCGACGATGCGCAGGTTGCCGTTGGGCGCCGCGCGCATGAACTCGCGCGCCACGGGCACATTGAGGATGCGGCCTGCCGCGGGTGCGAGGCCGAGCACCACGCTCTCCGACGGGCTCGAGCCAGTGTCGGCCACTTCGGCGCGCATCTGGCGCGCGCGCGCCAGGAGAGGCCGCGCGTGACGCAGCAACATCTCGCCGGCCTCCGTCGGCTCGACGCCGTGGCCGGTACGCTCCAACAGGCGCGTGCCCAGTTCGTCTTCGAGCAGCTTGATATGCCGGCTGAGCGTGGGCTGCGAGACCTTGATGACGGCAGACGCCGTCGAGAAGGCGCCGGCCTGCGCGACCTCCACGAAATATTCGAGCGCCAGCAGGTCGAGATTGCCCATGCCGTTCCTCAACTGGCCCACGCGGGTTTGAGCAGCGCGGCTTCTTCGCGGATGATGCGCACCAGCGCGCGCACGGTCGCGGACGGGTGCTTGTTGCCGGCGGTGCAAAGCACGAGTTGCCGATCGAGCGTCGGAGAGTGAACGGCGATGAGGCGCAGCGTGGGCGAGCGGCGGTGGTGCGTTTCCACCGCGCCCTGCGGCAGCACCGCCACGCCGAAGCCTTCGATCACCCAGTCCATCAGCGTGTTGAGGCTGTCGCCTTCCAGCCGCACGTTCAGTTTGACACCCAGGCGTTCGGAGTGCCGGTCGATCACCAGCCGCAGGCCGTGCGCGGCGCTGGGCAGAAGCATCGGCAAGCTCGCGAGGTCGGCGAACGCGATCGAGTCGTCGAGGTGCGCCACGAGCTTTTCGTCGGCCACGAGCATGAGGTGCTCGCTCCACAGCGGATCGCCGGGGACGCCGTAGTTGTCCATGAGCACGCCCACGTCGACGCGCCCCGTGGCCAGCCACTCGCGGATGTGGCCTGTCATGCCTTCGACGAAACGCAGGCGCGCGGATCCCAGCTCGTTGTGAAACCGCTCGACCACGGCGCTGATCAGCACGGATGTCACGGTGGGCGGGGCGGCAAAGATCGCGAGCTCAGCCGGGTTTTCGGAGATGTCGGCCACGCTGTTCAGGGCGGCCTTGGCGCTGGCAAGCAGGTCGGTGCCGCTTTCGTACAGTCGCTCCCCCGCCTGTGAAAGTACGAGTCCGCCGGCGCCAGAAGACTGGAACAGCTTTACGCCCAGGCTCGCTTCAATGCGCGAGATCTGCTGATGCTGCTGGGTCAGGGCGGCGGAGTTCGCGGCACCCGCCGCACCCGCGCGCACCTGCTCGGCCAGCGCCACGAAGGCCGCCAGCGCATGCAGGTCGAGGTACTCACCATGGTTACGCATGCATTCGCAGTCACGAGCTGCGAATGATTATCCGCTCAGCGACGTTACGGGCAGGTGGGGTCGGCAGAAGGCGCCTCGCTCCAGATCACGCTGGCGGGAATCGGCTGCTTCAGGATGCCGCCGGCGGTCATCACCTTGTTCCACGGCGCGAGATCGCTGGCCGGGTACTTCACGGTGACGAGGCTCAGTGCGTTTTTCACCAAGTCCGAGTACTGCGCATCGGACAGGCCAGCAACGGGCATCTTCTCCTTGATGATGGCAGCAGCCTCGTTGAAATTCTTGGGGTCCTTCAGCCAGCAGTAGGTCTTGCGATGCGCCGCGACCAGCTTGCGGAACATGCCTGGATTTTTCGCAACCTTTTCGCCGCTGGCCAGGATGATGCTGTACACCGACTTGCCGAAGTCGCCGGGGCCGTCGCCCTTGCGCATGTCCACGAGAATGCGGCCGAAGCCGCCCGCGACAGCCACTTCCGACGCCGGCATGGTGGTGCCATAGACCTCAATGCGCTTGGCCTGCATCGCGGGCAGGCCGGTGGGCGGCGGGCCGACGCCGATCCACGTGACGCCGTTTTCGGGGTCGACGCCTGCATCCTTGAGCATCACGCGCATGATGTTCTCGATGTCGGAGCCGCGCCCGTACGAGCCCCAGTTCATGCCCTTCAGGTCGGCGACGCTCTCTGGGTACTTGCCGAGGTTGGGAACCTTCACGTCGCTGCGCACCAGGATCACGATCGGCATGTGCATGTTGCCCAGGACGATTTTCTGCTCGAAGCCGCGCTCCAGCGTCAGGCCCACGTTGCTCGGCGAGTTGTAGCCGGCGTCGATCGCGCCGCTGGCCGTGTTGGATGACATGAGCGGGCCGCTGGCGACCGGGATCAGCGTGGCTTCGAGGCCCTCGGCCTTGTAGAAACCCTTGGCGTCCGCGATCCAGCTGGGAATGGTCATGACGGCGCCGGGGTAGTAGCCGATCTTGATTTCTTCCGCGTGCGCCGATGCGATGGCGGCGACCGCGAGTGCGAAACCGCAAATGCGGCGAAGGCGGTTCATGAATCTCATGCTCTTGTCTCCTAACGGTGGTTGTTGCGTCTGGTTCAGGGCGAAACGCTGACGGATTCGGTCCAGTGGCCAACCAGCTTCTGCTCGATCGCTTCCGCGACCATCGTCAGCGCGATCGACACCACGGCCATCACGACCAGGATGCCCAGCACGGCATCGATACGGAAGATGCCGGAGTAATACATCACCAGGTACCCCAGCCCCGACTTCGACGCGATCATCTCGCTGGTGACGACGCCGAGGAACGAGTAGATCAGCGTGAGCTTCAGCCCCGCGAACACGGTGGGCACCGCCCAGGGCAGCGTGATCTTGCGAAAGCGCTCGATGGGCGTGCAGCCCAGCGTGCGGCTCAGGCGCATGAGCATGGGGTCGATGTTCCTCACGCCCGCGATGGTGCTGTTGAGCACGATGAAGAAGCCGAGCGAGAACGCGAGCGCGATCTTCGATGTGCCGCCGATGCCGAACCAGAGGATGAAGATCGGCGCCAGCGCGATGCGCGGCATGCTGTTGAAGCCCGTGAGGTACGGATCGAGCAGCTTGCGCAGGTAGGGCACCTCGACCAGCACGAGGCCGCCGCCGATGCCGCAGATTGCCGACAGCGCGAAGGCCGAGATCATCGCGCCCATCGTCGCCGCGCCGTGCATCACAAGCTCGCCGGGCACGGCGTGCACCAGGTATTTGGCCACGGCGACGGGCGTGCTGACCAGGAAAGCGGAAACGAACCCGAATTCCACCGCAGCCCACCACACGATGCAAAAGCACACGCCGATCGCCAGGCGGCCCAGTTGCAGGCGCAGCGATGCACCGACGAAATCGAAGCGCCCCGTGCGCGGCGCCTGGGTGGGCATGGCGTGTTCAGCCATGCGTCGCGTCCATTTCGCGAGCCAGGTCGGACCAGATGCGTTGATAGAGCTTGTGGTATTCATCGCTTTGCTGCAACTTCTTGAGGTCACGCGGACGCTCGAAGGGGATCTGGATTTCGGACAGGATGTGGCCGGGGCGCGCTGAGCATACGAGCACGCGGTCGGCCAGAAAGATCGCCTCGGCCAGGTCGTGCGTTATGAAGATGACCGTGCGGCGGTTTTCCTCCCACAGCCGCAGGAGCTCCTGTTCGAGCGTGAGCTTGGTGTGCGCATCGAGCGCGCCGAAGGGCTCGTCCATCAGGAGCAGCGGGCTGTCCATCATGAACGTGCGGGCGAGGGCGGTGCGCTGGCGCATGCCGTGCGAGAGCTGGCGCGGGTAGAAGTTCTCGAAGCCGGCGAGCCCGACGTTGCCGATGAGCTTGCGCGCGCGCTCCATCATCGCGTCGTCGATGCTCCTGCGGCCCGTATGGATCTCGACGC
>Ga0310811_10010087_pt1 | contig 12207 bp, 12 predicted proteins | sample YCmetagenome_FD_207642 | JGI IMG/M metagenome (GOLD analysis project Ga0310811, IMG submission 207642) | Soil microbial communities from experimental microcosm in Duke University, North Carolina, United States - YC | ecosystem: Engineered > Artificial ecosystem > Soil microcosm > Unclassified ... | reverse complement strand
ACCTAACGCTGAGCGACTCGCTCGCCGCGATGCCAAGCGACGAAACGCTTCCTGACGAGAACGCCGCGATCACCCAGGCGCTTCGATCTCGTGCGGACCTGCGGAGCCTCGACGAGCAGTTTACCGCGGTCGGCCAGCAGGCGAGCGCCCTCCGCGCCGAGCGATACCCCACGGTCTCTGCGTTCGGCGACTATGGGACCATCGGGAAGAACGGTGCAGCCCTGCTTCCAACGTATAACTGGGGGGTGCAGCTCTCTCTCCCGATCTTCGATGGACTTCGTCGCGAAGGCCGCGTGGAGGAGCAGACCGCACTGCAACACGAAGTAGACGTTCGACGGCGCGACCTTCGCGAGCAGGCCTCGGTCGAGGTGCGAACCGCGCTGCTCGATCTCGCCTCCGCGCGAGAAGCGGTCGCCGCAACCCGCGAGCGAGTCCAGCTCGCGGAGCAGGAGGTGTCGCAGGCGAGCGAGCGATTTCGCGCCGGCGTCGCCGGCAACGCTGATGTGTTCACCGCATCGATCTCGTTGAACGGAGCGCGCACACAGGTCGTTGACGCGCTTGCTGCTTACCAGACTTCCCGGATCGCCCTCGCTCGCGCGCAGGGCGCCGCCCGGGAGATCCGCTGACTTCCGCATAACGACAGATCCATGGCCACCGCAATCGAAACCGAGTCAGGCCCATCCGGCTTCCCCCGTGTGGAACCGAACGCCGAGCCTCCCAAGCCTTCGCGCCGCAAGTTCATCGTTCTCCCGATCGTCGTGCTGATCGGCCTCGTCGGCATCGTCTGGGGCGTAAAGAAGTGGGCTTACGGCCGCTCGCACGAGTCAACCGACAACGCCCAGGTCGATGGGCACATCGTCCCGGTCCTCGCGAAGGTCGGCGGGTACGTCACCGCCGTGCGCGTCGCCGAGAACGTTCACGTGACGGAAGGCGCGGAGCTCGTCCACATCGACGACGCGGAGTACAAGGTCAAGCTTGCGCAGACCGATGCCGACCTTGCCGCCGCGCAGTCAGTCGCCGGGGGACGCGGGGTGACCGGACAGGCCGAGGCCCAGGTGCAGACCGCCGCGAGTCAGCGACAAGTCGTCGACGCCCAGATCGCCGCGGCCGAGGCAAATCGCCAGAAGGCCGTGTCGGATCTCTCACGCATGAAGGATCTCGCCGACAAGCAGATCGTGTCGAAGCAGCAGCTCGACGCCGCGCAGGCGGCCGCCGATGCCGCGACGGCAAATGTCGAAGCGGTGCGCCGTCAGGCGAACGCTGCCGGCGCGGGAGTCGTGAACGCCGAAGCGGGTGCGCGTATCGCGCAGGCTCGGGTTGGTGCGGCACAATCGGCACGCGACAACGCGGCGCTTCAGCTCTCCTACACGTCGGTCACCGCGCCCATGGCCGGCATCGTGTCGCGGAAGCAGGTCGAGGTTGGCCAGCTCGTTCAGCCGGGCCAGCCGCTCATGACGATCGTGGCCGACACCGGCGTGTGGGTCACGGCGAACTTCAAGGAGACCCAGCTCGCCGACGTGAAGGTCGGCAGCGCGGCGGAGTTCGACGTCGATGCCTACAACGGCTGCAAGGCCGAAGGGAAAGTGGAGAGCATCGGCGCGGCCACTGGTGCAAAGTTCGCACTGCTGCCGCCCGACAATGCCACGGGCAACTTCACGAAGGTCGTGCAGCGCGTGCCGGTTCGCATTCAGGTGACGCGCGGCTGCGGGGAGGGTCGACCGCTTAGACCTGGCATGTCTGTCGAAGCGCACGTCGTGACTCGGTGATGCCGTCGTGAGCACGACGGTCAGCCCGGCGCCCGCGGCCGGCACGTTGGGAGCAACCGCGTCGCCACAGGCGCACGCGGTCGCTCACCCGGAGGACAAGTACAAGCACAAGTACCTCATCGCCATCGCGGTCACGCTGGCGGCGGTGCTGGAGCTCATCGACACGTCGATCGTGAACGTCGCGATCCCTCACATGATGGGGAACCTCGGCGCGACGATCGACGAGATCTCGTGGGTCTCGACCGGCTACATCATCGCGAACGTCATCGTCATTCCGATGTCGGGGTGGCTGTCGGCGTACTTCGGCCGGCGCCGCTACCTGACGGGCTCGATCATGCTGTTCGTGGTGGCGTCGTTCATGTGCGGCGCCGCTACGTCGTTAGGCGGCCTGATCCTGTGGCGCGTGGTCCAGGGGCTCGGCGGCGGCGCGCTGCTCTCCACTGCGCAGGCGACGCTCTTCGAGTCCTTCCCGCCGGAAGAGGCCGGGATCGGCCAGGCGATGTTCGGCGTGGGCGTGATGGTTGGCCCGACCATCGGTCCGACGTTAGGCGGGTGGATCACGGACAACTACAACTGGCCGTGGATCTTCTATATCAACGTGCCGCTCGGCATCCTCGCCGCGATCATGGTCATGTCGTACGTCCGCGACGCCGAGCATCAGGAGCGGGCCGAGAAGATCGACATCTGGGGAATCCTGCTGCTGACCATCACCGTCGGGTCACTGCAGTGGATGCTCGAGCGTGGCGAGCGATACGACTGGTTCGATTCCAGGCTCGTGACGTCGCTCGCAATCACCGCGGCCGTGTCCGGCATCGCGCTGATCGTGCGCGAGCTCATGACCGATGAGCCCATCATCGATCTCCACGTGCTCAAGAGCCGCCAGCTCGCCACCGGCGTGACGTTCGCCGCCGCGCTCGGGCTGTCGCTGTACGGAGGCGTCTTCGTCCTTCCGATCTTCCTTCAGCAGCTCCACGGATTCACGGCGTGGCAAACCGGCAAAGTGATTCTGCCGGGGGCGTTGGCGTCGGCGTTCACCATGGCGTTCGTCGGCAGAAACGCGCGCCGGCTGGACGCGCGCTATACCATCGTCATCGGGTCAGCGCTGTTCATGGTCTCGATGTGGCAGCTGTCCCGGATCACGTTGGACAGCGGCACTGACGATCTGTTTTGGCCGCTGGTGCTTCGCGGCGTTGGGCTCGGCCTCATCTTCGTGCCGTTGACGAACGCGTCCATGGCCGACCTCTCCGTCAGGCAGCTCGCGCAGGGGACGGGTCTCTTCAACCTAACGAGACAGCTCGGCGGGTCGCTCGGGATCGCGCTCATGGCGACGTTGCTATCACGGTTCACGGCAACGCGTCACGCGGTGTTGACGGAACACGTCGGAGCGTGGGACCCCGCCAGCGCGTCACGCCTCGACATGATTGCCCGCGGGCTCATGGCGCACGGGGTGAATCCCATCGTCGCCAAACAGCAGGCGTTGTTCGTGCTCGATCGACAGATCTCGGCCCAGGCGAGCGTGCTCGCGTTCTCGAAGATCTACCTGCTGAACGGCATCATTCTGGTCGCCGCACTTCCGCTGCTCCTGCTCTGGAAGACCGGGCGCGGTCGGGGAAGCATGGGACCATCGCACTAATGGCTTCGCCATTAGTGCGAGTCAGCAGCCAGCAGCCATCAGCCATCGGCTGACCGCGATGATCGATCCCGTTCCGCTTGTGGTGGATCTGGATGGCACGCTCATCGACGGCGACACGCTTCATCTGTCGCTCCGCGTGCTGGCGCGAACGAGGCCGTGGCTCGTGCCGACGGTGCCGTTCATGGTCCTTCGCGGGCGCGCGGGGTTCAAGGAGTTTGTGAGCCGCCACGTCTTTCTCGATCCGGCGCGGCTACCATACCGGGATGACGTGGTCGAATTCGTGAAGCGAGAGCGCACCACGGGTCGGAGAGTCCTTCTCGCCACGGCCGCAAACCGGCAGGTCGCCGACGCGGTCGCTGCGCATCTCGGGCTGTTCGACGAGGTCGTTGCGAGCGACGGCGGGCACAACGCCAAGGGCGCCGGCAAAGTGGAATCGATTCGAGGGATCCTCGGCGACTCGGACTTCGACTACATCGGAGACAGCCTGCCCGACGTCGCCGTCTTCAAGGCCGCACGCAAGTCGTACCTCGTCTGTCCGTCGCCAGCTCTGGCGGAAGCGGTACGGGGCCGGTGCCACGTCGAGGCCGTATTTGTGACACCTCGTCGCGCCAATACCTAGGGCCGCCAGGAACCCGGCGCATGATCTGGGGTTTGGACCGCCCGGCGTCCGGGCCCCATCTTACCAGTGGCTCATCGTCCGACCTTCATCCCATCACGCTCGATGACGACTTCCACGCTCCCGTCTCGCGACGCTGCCCTCGCGCTCATGCACGAGTACACGGTCAGCGACTCGTTGCGAAAGCACATGTACGCCGTCGAGGCAGCAATGCGTGCCTACGCCGGACACTTCGGCGAAGACGCCGACCGTTGGGGCATCACGGGACTGATCCACGACTTCGACTACGAACGCTGGCCGAATGCGGCGCACTCGCCGACCGACGAGCACCCAGCGGCGGGCGTCCGCCTGCTCCGCGAACGCGGCTATCCGGAGGACATGCTCGAGGCAATTCTCGGCCACGCCAGCTATTCGGGCGTGCCTCGTGTCACACGTATGGCGAAGGCGCTGTTCGCCGTGGACGAGCTCACCGGCCTGATCACGGCGACGGCGCTCGTGCGCCCGTCGAAGAGCGTCCACGAAGTGGACGCGCGCTCGGTTCGCAAGAAGATGAAGGACAAGGCGTTTGCCCGCGGCGTGAATCGCGACGATGTCATGAATGGCGCCACCGATCTTGGCGTCGATCTCGACTGGCACATCCAGTTTGTGACCGACGCCATGAAGGCTCGGGCCGAGTCGCTCGGGCTCGCGGGAATCTGACCCGGAGGTTTGTGTTGGCAGGTCAACGCTTCACCGGAGCGGCGCGTTTTAGAGGCGACCCGATCACTGGCCTCTGTGACGACTGCTGCTCTGCCGCTCCCTGCGCCGTCCGCCGTGCTCACGCTGCCTGAACCGTCGGCACGGGAGCGCGAACACGCACTCGTCGTCGCCGCCCAGCGCGGTGATGCGGAGTCGTTTGCGGCGCTCGTGCGTCTGCATCAGCGGAGGGCGTATGCCGTCGCCAGGGCGATCGTGTTGACGCACGAGGATGCGGAGGATGCTGTCCAGGAAGGATTCCTCCACGCATTCCGCGCGCTCGATCGGTTCCTGCCCGACCAGGCGTTCGGCGCATGGCTCAACCGGATCGTCGCGAATGCGGCGCTCGACATCACGCGGCGCAAGAAGGTGCGCGACGCGGATGCCCTGGCCGATACGATTGCGTCTCCATTTCGTGACCCGGCCGAATCGGCCGAGTTGCGACGCAGGTTGACCGGCGCGTTGTCGACGCTGAACGAGCGGCAGCGCGCGGTGATCGTGTTGCACGATGTCGAGGGGTACAAGCATGCGGAGATCGGCCGGCTCCTCGGAATTCCCGAGGGGACCGCACGGTCGGATCTGCACCACGCGCGGGCCCGACTGCGCCAGGCGTTGAGCGGCGTACGGAGCGAGTTATGAGGATCGAACGGAACACGCCTCCCGAGTGGGAGGACAAAGAGGTGACGCGAGTCCTGCGCGACGTGTATGCGTCGCCGGCACCGAACGCGTCGTACTGGGACACACTCGAATCGCGCATCATGACGCGGATCGCCACGGCTGGCGAAGCGCCGGAGTGGTGGGGCGTGTTTCATGGCTGGGTGCGGGTGGGACTGGCGGCAGCAATGCTGGCCGCCGTGCTCACCGGAGCGGCGTTGTTGCGCGAGCGAGAGCGGCAGGAGCGCCTCGCGTACGAAGCGGTCATGGAGTCGGCGTCGGTGATTCCGGTCGCCGGACCCACGATCGCCCGGGGCGAAGGCCGAAGCCGCGACGCGACACTTCGCTCGCTCATTTCCTACTGACGAGGATCTGCAATGCAGCGCTCGAAGAACCTCGCCATGATGTTCCTGCTCGGAGCCGTTCTCGTCGGCGGGGCGCTCGGGTTCACGGCCGATCGCGTCTGGACGCGAGACGCACGGTGTGACGATCCGCGCGCCTCCAAGGAGCTGCTCTACGATCGACTCGAGCTGAACACCGCACAACGCGCGGCGTTCGATTCGATTCTGGACGACCGTCATCGGCAATTCGATTCGCTCTTCAAGCCGATACGGCCCCAGATGGATTCCATTCGCGCCCGGAGTCGCGCGCAGATGCGAGCGCTCCTGAAAACGTCGGAGCAACGAGAGCGGTTCGAGGCGATCATTCAGCCGCGACCTAACGAGAAGCGGGAGACTCAAAAGTGAATCGGTTGGTTTTAACGACCCTGACGTCTGTCACCTCCGCACTGATTTTCCTCCCGACGGCGCTCGCTGCTCAAGCGAGCGCCGATTCGGTAGCACACCCTATTTCTCTGGACGAAGCCGTCAAGCTCGCCCAACGCAATTCGCCAATCACGGTCCAGGCGGCCGGCACCACGAAGTCCAATGCAGCGTCGGTTCGGACGTCGTACATGGCCTTCATTCCGACGATCGGATTGAGCGCCGGCGCGAGCAAGCAGAGCGGAGACCGCATCGGTCAGACAGGTCAGACCGTCCCGTATCTCGTCCCGCAGTACCAGTACAACAGCGGCCTGAATCTGAGCGTCGACCTGCTCGACGGCGGCACGCGCTTCTACCGCTTGCGGACGGCGAAGGCGAACGTCGAGGCGTCCGAGGCGAACGAAACGCTGCAGGAGTACAACGTCGCACTGAGCGTGAAGCAACAGTACTACGCGGTGCTCGCCGCGCGTGAAATGGAGGCTGCCGCCCAGGTGCAGCTCGATCAGGCGTCCGAACAGCTGAAGCAAGCGTCCGCGAAGGTGGCAGCCGGCGCGGCAACGAAGTCGGATTCGCTCCGGGCAATCATTCAGGTCGGCAATGCGCAGCTGTCGCTCATCCAGGCGCGCAACAACCTGAACATCGCGAACGCGTCGCTCACGCGGCTCGTCGCCACGCCATTCGTTGTCACCGCAACAGCCGGAGACTCGACCGGTACCATGGAGCTCACCGCCGACAGCACGGAGATCGCGGCGCTCGCGCTTCGTGGCCCGGCGGTCGTGCAGTCCGAGGCCTCGTACTCCGCCGCGAAGGCGAACGTGCGAAGCTCGCTCTCGCTCTACGTCCCGACAGTTTCGGCCCGGTTCAACCGTGGCGGCGCGGGTCTCGACAGGGGCTTCGGCTGGGGGAACGACAACTACGCGTACTCCCAGACGATGAGCTTCAGCTTGAACTTCCCCTTCTTCAACCAGGGCGCACGCGAAGAGCAGATCGTGCGCTCACGCGTCGCCGAGGACGTGGCGCAGGCGACGCTTCGTGATACGAAGCTGGCGGCGCAACAGCAGCTCACGCAGTATCTGAGTGCGTTCCGCAGCGCCGAACAGCGCGTGCAGATCCAGATCGCGTCGGTCGCGGCCGCGGAAGAAGATCTTCGCGTACAGCAGCGACGCTACCAGCTGGGCGCGTCGACGTTCCTCGACGTGCTCAACTCGCAGGTCACACTGAACCAGGCGCGTGCCGCGCTCATTCAGGCGCGTTTCGATGCGCGCGTGGCCAAGGCCCAGATCGAGACCCTGACCGGGAAGGACCTGTAGCCGCCCACGGCTCCGCGTCCGACCCATCGCACCTAACGCCGTCCTTTATACCAGGCTCACTCCGTTGAAACGCTTAAGTCATTCGCTCATTGTCGGTGTCGCAGCAGTCGTCGTGGGCGTTGTCGCCTGCAGCGGCAAGAAGGTCGCGAGCGTCCCGATTCCCATCGCGCCGGTGGAACGTCGTGACATCGTCGTCGACGCGTCGGCCACCGGCGCGGTGGAGCCGATCAACGTCGTCGAGGTGAAGTCGAAGGCCTCGGGGCAGATCACGCAGATGCCGGTCGAGACGGGCACGCTCGTGAAGCCGGGTGATCTCATCGTCCAGGTCGACACCCGTGACGTCAAGAATCAGTACGACCAGTCGCTCGCCGACGTCCGCGCCGCCGAGGCGAAGCTGCAAGTGTCCGAGGCGCAGAAGAAGCGCTCTGATGATCTGTTCGAGGGTCGGATCATCACGGCGCAGGAACATGAGACCGCGGCGCTCGATTACGCGAACTCCGAGGCGGCGCTCGTGAGGGCGCGCACCAACCTGGACCTCGCGCAGCAGCGACTCGAGGATGCGACGGTCCGCGCACCGATCTCCGGCACGGTCATCGAGAAGACGGTGTCGTTAGGCCAGGTCATCACCTCGGCAACGAGCGCGTTCGGAGGCGGCACCACGCTGATCAAGATGGCCGATCTGAACCAGGTCCGCGTACGCGCCCTGGTCAGCGAAGCCGACATCGGCGCTATCCAGTCGGGAATGAACGCCACGGTGACCGTGGACGCCTATCCGGACCGGCCGTTCCGCGGCTCGGTGGAGAAGATCGAGCCCCAGGCCGTCGTCCAGCAGAGCGTGACGATGTTCCCGGTGCTCATCACCATCTCCAACGTCGAGGGCCTGCTCAAGCCCGGCATGAACGGTGAGGTGTCGATCCTGATCGAGCGGCGAGACAACGTGCTGGCCGTACCCAACGACGCCATTCGGAACCTCCGCGAATCGGCGACGGCCGCTACCGCCCTGGGCTTGAACCCGGACTCGGTCCAGGCGCAGATCCGCGCGCAGATGGCGTCGATGGGCGCCGGCCCGGGCGGCAATGGTAGCCGACCGGGCGGCAGCACGGCACCGACGTCGGGAACACCTAACGTCTCGCGCGGCGAGGTGATGCTGGTACGCGACCAGGGCCAGGATGGGCAGCAGCCTAACAGTCGCCAGATGCCTGACGTGAGCGACAAGGATTGCGCCGCGGTGAAAGCGGCGTTCACGAAGCATCCGGACGCCGAGCAGAAGCTGGCGGGCCTCCGCTCGCGGGTGCAGAGCGGCGAGCTCGATTTCCAGGCGGTGCGCGCGGAGTCGCAGAAGGTCTACGAGTCCATTGGCCTCGATCCCAAAGTCGCGGGAGCGTGCCGCATGCGTGAGCGGCAGCGCGCGAGTGGAGACTCGGGTCGCGGTGGCAGCCGACAGTCCGCCAGCGCCGGCCAGCGTGGCGGCTCCGCGACGCAGGGCGATCGCGGCTTCGTGCCGGAGCGTGGTGGTGGCGTGTCCACGCCGGTGCAAGCCGGCGAGTTCCCCTCGCGCCGCGCGCGCCCGAGCCTCGTCTTCGTCGCCGAGAATGGCGTTTACAAGCCACGCATCATCCGGCTCGGCGTCGCGAACTTCGACTACACCGAGGTCCTGGGTGGTCTCAAGGAAGGCGATCAGGTCGCGCTGCTTGCGGCTGCGGCGATGCAGGCGAAGCGTGAGGAGCAGAACAACCGGATTCGCAACATGGGCGGCGTGCCCGGGATGTCGCAGCCGCGACCGGGCGGCGCAGCTGGCGCCGGTGCGCGTCCGAGCGGCGGTCAGGCACGGTAGAACCCACACCTATGCTCATCGGCGAGATCATTACGGTCGCCCTCGGGGCACTAAGAGCGAACAAGCTGCGCTCGCTCCTCACGATGCTCGGCATCGTGATCGGCGTCGCGGCCGTCATCGCCATGATCGCCCTCGGCAACGGGGCACAGAAGGCGGTGAAGGACCGGATATCGGCGTTAGGCACGACGCTGCTTACGGTGATGCCCGGCCAGGCGTTCGGCATGGGCGGCATTCGCGTCGGCGATCAGACCAAGATGACGATGGACGATGCGAAGGCGATCGAGGAACACGCCGAGCACATCCTCGCGGTGCAGCCGGAGATGCAGCGGCAGCTGCAGATCCAGTACAACAACCGCAACGCCAACACGACCATTATCGGGACCTCGGCCAATTACCTCGAGGTTCGCAAGTTCGAGCTCGACGCCGGCAAGATGTTCACGCCGGCGCACGACGCGGCGCGGGCACGGGTCGCAGTGATCGGGCCGGCCGTGGCGACGCTGCTTGGCTTCGACAACCCGATCGCGCTCGTGGGCGAGCAGGTGCGCATCGCCGGCATTCAGTTCGACGTGATCGGCGTGCTCAAGAGCAAGGGCCAGGGCGGCGGCTTCGGCAACCCCGACGAGCAGGTCCTGATCCCGCTCAACACGGCACGCTTCCGGGTGATCGGCTCGGACCGGCTTCGGTCGATCAACGTGTTGGCGAGCAGCGAGAACGACATTCCTCTCGCGATGGCGGAGATTCAGAAGGTGGTGCGTCGTGAGCACCGGCTCCGACCAGGGAAGGAAGACGACTTCAACATCCGCAACCAGTCGGACTTCCTGAACACGTTAGGCGAGACGACGGCCGTGTTCGGCCTGCTGCTCGCCGGTATCGCGACGGTGAGCCTGGTGGTGGGCGGCATCGGGATCATGAACATCATGCTCGTGTCGGTCACCGAACGGACGCGGGAGATCGGAGTACGGAAGGCACTCGGCGCGACGCGGATGAACATCCTGGCGCAGTTCCTGATCGAGGCGATCGTGCTGTGCATTCTGGGCGGGATCGTGGGCATCATGCTCGGGTCCGGGACCGCGTACATGCTGAGCCGCAGCTTCCAGTGGAACACGCAGATCTCCTCATCGGCCGTGATCATGGCGTTCATGTTCTCGGCGGCGGTGGGCGTGGTCTTCGGCGTGTGGCCGGCGAGACGAGCCGCGATGCTCGATCCGATTCAGGCGTTGCGTTACGAGTAGATCGGGAATCGGGAATAGAGAACCCCCGGGATGTCGCTCGCTCCAGGCGAGGCATCCCGGGGGTTTTCAATTCCCGATTCCGATTCCCGATTCGCTATTCCCTGTCGTCGTCAGCGTCCTGCTGTGCCTTACCGAAATTCTTCTGGATCTTACCCTCGAGCGTCTTGCCCTTCGCCTTGAGATTCTCGCTGTCGTCGCCGGTGATGTCTGCGGCGGCGTCGCGGATCTTGCCTTCCGCTTCCTTCGCCGCACCGGTGACCTCGTTCTTCACACCCTTCGAGCGGAGATCGTCCGACATGCTGCCTCCTCTGCTGCGTTGATCGGTGTCTACGTGTCGCTTCGCTGGTAGGCCCTCGTTCCCGCCGAGGCTGCCCTCTGTAGGGCAAGCGCTGTGCCCGTTAGGCGAGCACGGGTGAGCACGGATGAGCACGGGTGAGCACGAAAGCTCTGCCGTTTCGACCGCGACTGAGACGGGCTCTGCATATGAGGTATGCTGCCTAACGAGAACGTCGCCTCGTAGCTTACCGTATTGGTCCAGCCGCCAGCCCCCGTCGCCCGTCGCCCGTCGCCCGTCGGTCGCCCCCAAGCTCTCTTGCGATATATCGTCAGTGACGATATATCTTACGATATATCGTACAAACGAGGATATCGGTATGTGGAACGGGATCTGGGTGGATTGCAGCCCCGGCGGAGGGCGAGGCTGGGACTTCGACCGCGACTTCATGGGCTGGTTCGGGGGCGGACGGCGCGGGCGCGGCGGGCCATTTCGCGGCGGCCGCATGTTCGAGCAGGGCGACCTGAAGTACGTCATCCTTCAGCTGCTCGGGGAAAAGCCCCGCCACGGCTACGAGATCATCAAGGCGCTCGAAGAGCGTTTTGGCGGCATGTACTCGCCAAGCGCCGGCACCGTGTACCCCACGCTCACACTGCTCGAAGACATGGGCTACGCGCGGGTTTCGGTCGAGGAAGGCGGCAAGAAGATCTATTCGATTACCGACGAGGGGCGCGCCTATCTCGCCCAGAACAGGTCTGCGGTCGACGACATCTTCGACCGGATCGCCGAGCTCGGCTCGACCTTCCTCAGCGACGCCGCGATGGACGTCAATCGCGCGATGAAGGACGTCGCTCAGGCAGCCTATCGGGGCGCTCCCAGGGTGTTTCGCGACAAGGAAGCGGTGACCAAGATTCGCGAGACCCTCGACCGCGCCGCCAAGGACATCGAGGCGATCGTGCGCGAGAGCCGCGAGCGGAATCAGACACAAACGTCCTGAACTCGCTTTACGTCGCTCCCCTGGCGGGTACATTTCCAACGGGCCGCGGAGTCGCTCCGCGGCCCGTTTGCGTCGCGGTTCGCCGGACCCGGCACGACCGCGTTCGTTACTTCACGGGCTAAGCCGCCTGTCTTCACTGTATGACCGCCAACCCGGCCCCGCTTTCAACAAGCGGTGGCCAATCTTCCGCAGTCCCCGAGGGTGAAGAGACTGGCGCTCGGCATCACGCCGAGGCCAACCCCCGCGGTAAGCGACTCCTGGTCCTGTCCCTTACGGCGCTCGGCGTCGTGTACGGCGACATCGGAACGAGTCCGCTCTATTCGATCAAGGAAGCGTTCAAGCCGTCGTACGGTCTCGCCATGAGCGTCGAGAACGTCTACGGGCTCCTCTCCCTG
>Ga0310811_10010086_pt1 | contig 12207 bp, 13 predicted proteins | sample YCmetagenome_FD_207642 | JGI IMG/M metagenome (GOLD analysis project Ga0310811, IMG submission 207642) | Soil microbial communities from experimental microcosm in Duke University, North Carolina, United States - YC | ecosystem: Engineered > Artificial ecosystem > Soil microcosm > Unclassified ... | reverse complement strand
ACCGGCTGAATGTTCAGGACCTCCTGGGTGCGCTTGAATGGCCCCGCATTGAAATTTGTGTTGCTTTGGATCGGAACGCTGACGAGATCGGCGATTGGGTTTTGTGATTTCTTCGCTAAGTCTTCGTCCGCTGGGCTGGAAGCACCGCCTTCCCTTGGCCACTCGACGGCATCGGGAAAGCCGCTCTCGAACTTGTAATTGGCCCCGAATTTGACCATTTGGACGTCGCGATTGAGGGATACCGCAGGTACTGTCGGTGACGTCCAATTTGCCAGCGATAAGAAATCGTATTCGAGTTTGAGCGTCCAATGCGATTTGAACCCGTATTCAACGCCCGCTCCAACCAACCGCCCCGAATTTGTGTTTGATCCGCTCCAACTGCCCGCCGGAAGGTTTAATTCAGCCCTGCTGTGCACCCAGCCACCGCCCAACTTTCCGTAGATCAGCCAGCGATCCTCCACGAGGCCGACGCGGCCTGCCATCGTCCCGATCCAGTTCTGACTCCCCGAGCCGAGTGTCGGCAGCGCGGGGTGACCGAAAGTGGCCCCGTCGAATTCCCCTTCGACGCCCAACAACACGTGGCCGAATTGGAAATTGTAGCCAGCCTGAACGCCAACAATGAATTCGGTGGTGTCAGCATGAAAGTCGCTGCCGACAACGTTCAGGCCGCCATTGGTCCACGCTCCACCAAAGTTCGCGCCAACATAAAATCCTGACCAGTTGTACAGCGGTATGGGAAGGGCCGGTGCTTTGACCGCCATGTCGGCAGCACGTACGACCCCGAGACTAAGAGCAAAAAAAGCAATGCTTCCAAGGAGGACGTTTTTCATGGCTGACCCGAAACACTGTGACGATGACGTCAACTTTTCGGTGCCCCATCTAAGTCCGGCGTGTTGCATTTAGCTGTCACTCGCCGAGCACGGCGGGAAAAAAGTGCCATACGTCATCGATATAACGACCGCAGTTCGCGTACCGCTACGGGAGTCACAGTCAACAGTGCGATTGGTTCAAACAACCTTGAGCCTAGTCTTAGATCGCGGGCGCAGTCGCCCGATCCAGTTACCCGGGGTCGGCTGCCGCAGAGCTCCTCTATGTGTGTGAGGTATTGAGCTGACGCACGTTTCACGGCGCGTTTTACACCAAAGAGTATTTTCAAGAAGGCCGTTTGTGTCTCATAAATTGTTGACGGGCACGGCGCGTGGCGCAAATCCGTTCACAGCATCACCGGCCCCGTGCACGCCCAAGCACAATAAGAAACGTCTCTGAGGATTCGCGCCACAGAGAATAGGTAACGCGTCAATGGAGGTGGCAGTGATCAATCAAACGTTCAAACGTTGGCTTAGCATATGCGGGTGTGCCACAGGCATTGCAGTCGCTGCGCTGGCGAGCCCAATCAGCCCAGCTCATGCTCAGGCTCAAAGGCCCAACATTCTAGTCATCATGGGTGACGATGTCGGTTGGTTCAACATCGGGGCGTATCACCAAGGCATCATGTCGGGCAAGACGCCAAATCTCGACAAGCTTGCGACCGAAGGAATGCGGTTCACCGACTACTATGCCGAAGCGAGCTGCACGGCGGGGCGGGCCAATTTCATCACCGGCGAGCTGCCCATCCGTACTGGGTTGACGACCGTCGGCCAGGCTGGAGCCGATGTCGGCATTCCGGCGGAAGCTGTGACACTTGCCACTGTTCTGAAGGCACAGGGCTACGCCACTGGGCAATTCGGCAAGAACCACCTCGGTGACCTGAACAAGTACCTTCCGACCGTGCACGGCTTCGACGAATTCTTCGGGTACCTGTATCACCTCGACGCGATGTCGGATCCGTACTGGTACTCATTTCCCGTCGACGAGAATTACTACAACACCTATGGCCCCCGCAGTCTGATCCATAGCTTCGCGACCGATACCGATGATCCGACCGAGATGCCGCGCTGGGGTAAGATCGGTAAGCAGAGGATCGTCGACGAAGGCCCGCTGCCGCCGTTCCCCGACATGTCAAACGTGCCCAACATGCACGACTTGCCATTCTTGAAAGCAAAGTACGACATGACGACCTTCGACGAAGTCTTGGCCAAGGCGTCGAGTGCCTTCATGGACAAGGCCAAGAGGGACGGCAAGCCGTTCTTTGTCTGGCACAATACGACGCGTATGCACGTCTGGACGTTCTTGTCGAAGAAGTACAGCGCGATGCAGAACAGCCAGACGAACTACGGTGTCGAAGAGGCCGGAATGGCGCAGTTGGATGATTCTGTTGGCGCGCTGCTGAAGCACATTGATGACATGGGCGAAACAAACAACACGATCGTCATCTTCACGACGGACAATGGCGCCGAGGTGTTCACTTGGCCGGATGGCGGCATGACACCGTTCAAGAATACCAAGGGCACGGTCGGCGAAGGCGGCTTCCGTGTGCCGGCCATTATCCGTTGGCCGGGCCGGATCAAGCCCGGAACCGTCGAGAATGGTATCTTCTCCGGTCTCGACTGGCTTCCCACCTTGTCCGCCGCAGCCGGAAGAGAGGATATCACCGCTCAACTGCTGAACGGTGTGCAGCTCGGCGGCCGGACCTACAAGAATCATCTCGACGGCTATAACCAGATGGATCTGCTCACGGGCAAGGGGCCATCGAAGCGCCACGAGGTATTTTACTTCGGCGGCGCAAGCCTGGGCGCACTGCGTCTCGACGACTTCAAGTTCACCTTCTTTGTGCAGCCTTATGGTTGGCCGGGAGAAAAGACCACCACGGACATGCCCGGTATGGTCAACATTCGGCAAGATCCGTTCGAGCGTACCCCCTTTATTCGCGGCGAGACGTCGAACACGGGTGCGTTTGGCTACGGCAACGACTTTTTCGCCAGGGAGTTCTGGCGTTTCGTCTTGGTCCAGCAATACGTCTCGAAGCTGGCGGCGACGGCAGTTGACTATCCACCGATGCAGGAGCCGGCCTCCTTCAACCTCGACGCGGTGAAGAAGAAGGTTGAGGAGATGATCAAGAGTCGAGAGGGGCAGTAAGCCGTGAACAATTAGGTTCCTCGGAGCAAGGCCATGAGCGGGTGAGAAGCAACATCCGCTCATGGACCCGAAGCTGACGTGGCACGCATCGATGGCAGCGCCCCCTCAATGACCTGTAGCGACGCAGCAACGTGAGGAAAGCAGCGTATACTTTCGAACATTGTCTTGCCCCACCCCCGGCATGAGGTTTTCATGCTGGCCGGTTGGATCCTTCCGTCAAGTCCAGCCTTGGTCGGGTGTCTTGAAGTCTTTGTCGCTGCGTTTCGGGTAACGGCGGAAGCGGCCGCGAAGCTTCGCTCTGTGGCGTAAACGCACGCTGCGCGAGTGGCCCCTTGTCTGGCTGGCCGTTAGCGATATCGACGATGTTCTCTGCCCCAAAGATTGCAATCGCCGGCTTTGCGGATGCGGCGGGCAACGTCGAAGCCGGCCTCGGCAGCACCGGAGACGGCGGCGCGGCGACGACGGCGCAGGATGGTGACGCGAATGCCTACGCCGCCACGCCCAGACTGTCTCGCGAAGCGAAGGACGCCTATGCCGCGGTGACGCGGCGCGTTGGCGCGTGTGGGCCACGGTTTATGGCGGCAACAGCCGCGTCAGCGGCGACGCGAGCGCGGGCACCAGCACGACGACCAGCCGCATCTTTGGCACCGTTGCCGGCGCGACCTATCGCTTCACGCCGGACACGGAAGTGGGCTTTGCGCTCGGCGGCGCGGGCAGCAATTTCAACCTCGACGCCGGTGATCGGCATCACGCCCTACACCGCGCTGCAATCGACGGTGATCGGCCTGCCTGCTTACGCCGAGACGGCGACCTCGGGCGGCAGCACTTTCGCGCTAAATTACGCGGCAAGAACGGTGACGGCGACGCGCAGCGAACTCGGCGCCAAGTTCGACAAGGCCATTCTGGTGTCCGGGGGCTCGTTGACGCTCAAGGTGAAGACCGCCTGGGCGCACGATTGGAATTCAGACCCCGAAGCGACCGCGACTTTTCAATCTTTGCCCGGCGCGAGCTTCACGGTCGGCGGTGCCATGCCGGCGCCCGACAGCGCGCTGTTCTCCGCCGGGGCCGAGATGCGCTGGCGCAACGGCTTCGCTCTCTCAGGTTTGTTCGAGGGCGAGTTCTCCGACACCACGCAAAGCTACGAGGCGAAGGGCACGCTTCGGTACGCGTTCAACTGAGCGCCCGGAGCGAGACCCGCTCTCTCACGTGCGAGTCGGCCCCGCCCGTGTCGAGGCCCGTGAATTGCATTAGGTCGGCTATTGGCACGAAGGCGACCTGGGGAGGAGGGCAGAGCGAGTCTGCTTCGCTAATCGGCCATTTGGTGTCAAGCACTTCAGACTATCCACCACTGCAATGTCGATGTCGCTTAGGGCTCGTGCTTCTCTTCGGAATTGTCACCAGGCCCTTACATCATGGGATTCGAAGACGAGGCGGAACCATCTCTCTGCGGCGGCCTTGCTGTCTGACAGTCCAAGCAGACTCCCGAACTCACCCCATCCATCGTCTCGTGAGGGACATCCTTCCACTGCTCGGTGGATCTCGGATTTTCTCCTATCGCATTGAACTTATCTTCCCCTCATGCTGCTACGGTTTCCCCGCTCCAGCGGAACTCAGTGCCGTCAATCCATATGCGGTGCAGGATCACGGCCAACCGGCGTGCCAGGGCCACGATCGCTTTTTTCATCCCGCGGCGCCTGGAGATCTGCATGGCCCCGGCCTTGAGCCAGGACCATCTCTTCGAGCGCAGCATGCTCTGCGCTGCTTCGTAGAGCATCACCCGCATCATCTCATCTCCGCAGCGTGATATTCTGCCGCTCCAATCGATCTCGCCCGATTGATACTTGGAGCACGTCAGTCCAAAGACCGTCCCGACTGCCTTGGATTTGCGGAAGCGAGCGGGCACGTCGACGGTGGCGCGATAGGTCAGCGCCATCACCGGGCCGACACCGGGGGTCGTCATCAGGCGCCGGCACACCTCATCGTCTCGCACGATGGCCAGCAGCGGGGGTGCAGGATGACGATCTGTTCGCGTAGCGCCCGACGGACGATGAGCAGCGGTTCCACCAGTCCCGCCAGATCGGGAAAGTTCTCGACAAGCTTCTGGATGCGGGCTCTTACGATAAATAAGTGTGGCCTCGGTACGGCGGAGCGAGTGAGTGCCATACAGTGCTGGATCCAGGCCGATCCCGGCGATCCACCCGGGTACTAGACGGGCGTATTGTCTGGTCGTGAGAGAGTGGCCAGGGTAGCGTCGGCTTGTGAACAGGAACTCACCTGCCTTCTTGTGCGCCGCCCTGATGTAATCATCGACTGCTTCGCGGGTCTGCCACTCAATTCAAAGCGAACGGGATGTCCGGTTTTCTTCTGGCGGACGGTTGCCCGATCGATTGCCGCGCCGTGCGGTGCTACATCCTCGACCGTGAGGCTGACGACATCACAGCCTCTAAGCTTGCTGTCGATGGCAAGATTGAACATGCCAAGTCTCGAATGCGACGGTCGACTTGGAGCTTGGTCCGTATCGACCAGACATCTTTGGTTCGGAGCGGCGGCTTCGAACCGATCAGTTTTCCCTTATTCCATGGGCTCCAATGAGAGTTTTCGCGACCATCTGTAATCGGCATTTGCATGATCGTCTCCTCTGTTGCAGAGGCCGATCAGCATGCTCCGTTTGTCGTGGACAGAGGTCGTAGGTCCGGTTTCAGCGCATTCCGGCTGTTAGCGACGGCATCCCGAAAAGCGCTTAGTCGCATTTTGGCCCAAAAGTGCCCTAACAGGGAGGGCAGAGCGGATCCGCTCTGCCCAGGTACTTCAGACATCCACCTGTTCGGCGATAGCCAGGGCGTCGTCGACCTCAATACCGAGATAACGGACCGTGCTTTCGATCTTTCGATGGCCAAGCAGGCGCTGAACGGCGCGAAGATTGCCGGTACGCCGATAGATGAGAGTGGCCTTGGTTCTCCTCAGCGAATGGATGGGGAAACGTCGGCTAGGGTAGAATCCCCGGCCGCTTCTCGGTCGCCTTAAGGTAGTCCTCGATCGCCTCCCGTGTCTGCTCGGTGAGTTCGAAGCGAACCGGATGTCCGGTCTTCTTTTGCCGAACAGTCGCGCGATCGAGGGTCGTTCCATGCGGGGCAATGTCCTCGAGCTTTAGTCTGACGACATCGCAGCATCGAAGCTTCCTGTCGATGGCCAGATTGAACATCGCAAGATCCCGGAGGCGTCCGTCAACTTGGAGTTTGGTTCGGATCGACCAGACATTCTTTGTCCGAAGTGGCGGCTTCGACCCGATCCATTGTGGGGGAGTTCGATTTCCATGCTCATCTCCTCTGTTAGAGAGGTTGATCAGCATGCTCCCAGCGCATCAAACTGAGGATTGTCCGCTTTCTGGACATTCCGGTCCTTGCTGCCCTGAAGCGGCCAAGGCTACTTCCCAATCTGGGCCCGAAGCGGACCATGATGCTTCGCAACATAGCTGTCGGCCGTCTCCGCGAGACAGCAAATGGTGGTTGGCTGACGCCCATTTGCAGTCTCTACGATTCTGATAGTCTCTCGATCAAAGCTCGTGGCAGCCAGAGAGGCCGGGCGGCCGAAAATCATTGGCGATGACGGCCAAGAATGCAGATTGGAGGATTGAAATGGTTTGGGGAAGTGCGGGGGTTCTATCTGGTCCATCATCGCCATAAGCCGCCGTTGATGGTCTATTTCCAAGGATCCCGCAGAAGCCCAGGGATGCCGTTCATATGACCACCCTGGTGACAGGCGGTGCGGGCTATATCGGGCGTCACGTCGTTCACGAACTTGTCGATGCGGACGAGCAAGTCATCGTGCTCGATGACCTTTCAGCCGGATATCGTTCCGGCTGGTCGCCTGTCGCGCCGCTATTCGTCGGTGATTGCGGCGATCGGGCGCTCGTCAAGGCGCTCGTCGACAAACACAAAGTGTCGGCCATCATTCACCTCGCGGGATCGAGCGTATCGGACTTCGATCGCGATCGGGCTGACGATCACCGCCGCAGCGCCGAGGTGACGCGCCATCTGATCGAAACGGCAGCCGCATGCGGCTTGCGCCATTTCATTTTCGCTTCGACTGCGGTGGTATATGGAGATCCTAAAGAACAGCCGCTCTCCGAGGAGGCGCCGGCCCTTCCGATTTCGCCATACGGCAGGGGGAAGTTGATGAGCGAAGTCATGTTAAAGGAGGCTGCCGCCGCGCACGATTTCCGTTACGTCATATTGCGGCTATTCGAGGTGGCCGGCGTCGATCCGCGGCAGCGTCGGGGTATTGAGAGCGGCCATTTCACTGGTTTACTGACGCGCGCGACGGAGGCGGCACTTGGCTGGCGCCCGAACGTGCGCGTCTCTGGCACAAACTACCCGACGCCCGACGGTACCTCCATTCGCGATTACATCCATGTTTGCGATGTCGCCCGTGCGCTTACGGCCGCGCTCACATACTTGCGAACTGGCGGCGCTAACGCCACGTTCAACTGCGGCTGTGGCCGCGGGCATTCCGTGCTCGAGGTCATCAAGGCGGTCGAGCGGGTTGGCGGACGCAGCGTCCCCGTCCGTTACCTCGAGCCCCCCCTCGACGAGCCGGCGGCGCTCGTGGCGGATGCTCGGCACATCCGTTCGGCTCTTGTCTGGGCGCCACGCTTTGACGATCTCGATGCGATCGCGACGCACGTGTTGACCGGCGAACTTCGCCGACCGGAGCTTCGGGACGATGCCGCAGACCCGTTCCTGTCACTTGTTGTGGAGACCGGCGTCGCACCAACGGAACTGCGAAAGATCATTTCCGCTTTTGGTCGTCAGTCGCGCTCGGCCCTCGGTGCGGGTTCGGGACCGGTGGCAGTATCGCCGTCAGCCTCGACTGCCACAAGCATCCTGCGCTCAGACCTGCAGGCGGCCAAGCATGTCAAGAAGCTGACCATAGGCATGGCGACGTACGATGATTATGATGGGGTCTATTTCACGCTACAGGGCATTCGCCTTTATCATCCTGACATCCTGAGCGATGTCGAGTTCGTTGTTGTCGACAACAATCCCAGTAGTCCATGTGGACGGGCGCTCAAAGATCTCTCGAATTCGATCGAGAACTATCGGTATATCCCCAAGGGGGAGATTTCGGGGACGGCGGTCAGGGACTGGGTGTTTCATGAGGCGCGCGGAGAATTCGTTTTATGTATCGATTGTCATATCCTGATCGCGGGCGGAGCCCTTAAGCGGCTGATCGACTACGTCAAGGCTCATGCGCAGACCAAGGATCTGCTGCAAGGGCCGTTGATTCATGACAACCTGAAAGACTACTCGACGCACTTCAATCCCGAATGGCAGGCGGGAATGTATGGCACTTGGGGCGCGGACCCGGCGGGTGCGGACCCAGACTTGCCGCCGTTCGAAATCCCGATGCAGGGACTCGGAATGTTCGCCTGCCGGCGCGCCGCGTGGCCGGGCTTCAACGCGGCTTTTCGTGGATTCGGCGGCGAAGAGGGTTATATCCATGAGAAATTCCGCCAGCGGGGCGGCAAGGTGCTCTGCCTGCCGTTTTTGCGCTGGATGCACCGCTTCAACCGGCCGCTGGGGACGTCGTACGCCAATCGGTGGGAGGATCGCGTTCGAAACTATCTCATCGGATTTGGCGATTTGGGCTGGGAAACGGCGCCGGTCGTCGAACACTTCAAAACCTTTCTCGGTGAGCAGGTCTGGTCGAGAATCGTCGGGCGACTGGACCCTGACCTATTGCCGTTGCCGGCTCGGCGTCCGGTCGAACCGAATGCGACCGCATATGAGGGCGACAAGGAGCCTGGCGTTCTGCGCGACCCCGCAAGCGATGGGCCCCCCCGTCTCTGATCGGTCGAGCAGGAATGTCGACGGCTATGTTGTATGGTCCTCCGGCATTTCGATGCGCAACGTGCTCTGTGGGGCGACACTCAGCATGGGAGGTCCAAATTGCTGATGACGCCCGCACAAATTGATGACGTCGCGCTGTTGGAATTGCTCGGCGATATTTTGAGGCCGGAGATCGACCCGAGCGCGATAGGGGTCATGCGCCTGCGGCTCATTCAGCAGGGTTTTTCGTGGCAAGCGCTCGTCGATTTGGCGAGAGGGCAGGGCGTATTATTGCCGTTGATTTTTGCGCTCAACGCGCGCGGTCTGTTGCCGCCGGTTCCTCGCTCGATAAAGCACAGCGACCACCACGTCACCGCCCGGCTCGAGACAATGTTCCGGCAGCACCTCGCGCGACGAGAGCTGGAGAAGAAGCAGCTCGAAAGCATCCTGCTTCTGCTTGCCCGTGCTGGAATCACGCCGCTGATCCTCAAAGGCGCACGCTATTTGGTCGAGCCGGTGGCACCGTGGTGCGAGGCCCGTCCGATGGCGGATTTCGACATTCTGGTGCGGACAGGGGATGCCGAACGCGCTTTCGCTGCGTTGACGGACGAAGGCTATCGACCGATGGTCAGCAGCCACTTCATGCCCGAGTTATCTCACCATCTTCCGGCGCTTGAACGCCCGGACCAGCCCCTAGCAGTCGAGTTGCACATTCGTTCATTGGCGCGCGCCGGCGACAAGATCATGAGCACCGAGGATGTTTGGGCGCAGGCCAGCAAGCCAGCCGGCGCTTCCTATTTCGTATTGCCGGCCAGGTGGCATGCATTGCACGGCCTGCTGCACCATCAGATCCAGGATCGCGGGCACGTTCAGAGGGTGTTGAACGTCAAGGCGCTATGGGAGTGGACGATGCTGGCGTCGACGTTCACGGACGACGACTGGGATGCCATCTGGATGCATATGCGTGCTGCAGGGGCGTCGGATGTGCTGGACAGTTGGCTTTTTCAGGCGCACCGGATGTTCGGACTCGAGCTGCCACGCTTTCCGACAGTTTCAGCCACCGCGCGGGCTCACGCCAGCACCAGTTTCCGGCTGGCGTCCAGGCCGTATTGGATGCGCCGCATCAGTTTCATTGCCGACCAGCTCACGGTCTCGTTCGCCCGCGACACCTTGGCGCTCAAATACGGGGTCCTGCCGTCGCGGGTATCGCTGCTGCACGCCGGAAAAAACCTGATCGATCTCCTGCGCGATCATCGCGGCAACGTACTGGCACGCCTGACTGGGTCTCGAGACCGGCTCGGGTAGGAGCGGTTAATCGGCCGCGCGCAACTGCGCAAGGCGCGCTTTGAGTTCGCACGCCGCGGGAGCGGGCGAGGTTCGCGATGCGAGGCGATAGAGGCGCGCGGCGTCGGCAAAACGGCCACAGCGGAATTCGCACAGCGCCATCAGCTCTACCGAGAGGTGGCCGAAGATCGCCTTGTCGTAGGCCAGCTCCGGCTCGAAGAAGGCGTCACCGTCAATCGCGGTGAGGCGCTGCAACACTGGGCGCGCCGACGCGATTTCGCCGCGCTCGACAGCGAGCCGCGCGGACATCCATTGCAAAGCGAGATTCGTGGGGAACAATTCCAGCGCCTCGGCCGTCAGATCGTGGACGGGTTCGCCGCGGGAGGCCCTGAGTTTGAGCAGCGCCAGATACAGCAGGCTGTGTGACAAGCGAAGGCGCTCCGGTTCGAGTGCGCGGAGCCTTTCGATCCCACGTGACCACGCCTCGGCGGCCTCGTCCTCGTCACCGGCCAACCGCAGACATTCGCCGAGGTGCCACCAGCAAAAAAAGTGGTCTGGGTCACGCGCGAGCGCGTCGCGCAGCAGAGGAATGTTACGCGGATTCTTCGGGCGCTGGTCCGCTTCGTAGCCGACGTGATACAGCCTGACGGCGCAACTGCCGATCGTGAGACCGTCGGCATGGGCCATCGCGTCGATGCTGGACCACAGGTTCTCGTGGATCATTGCGGAATAATCGCACCTCCGAATAGGCCGTCCATCCGACGCGCGGATGAAGCTGCAGCGTCCATGCTGCCTTGCGACTGTCCGCCAACAGCTGCGAGTAGGTGCCGCGATCGGGGATGTCGAGCCGTTCGTCGGCGTCGATGTACAGAATCCATTCGCCGCTTGCCCGGTCGAGCGCGAAGTTCCGCGCGGCAGAGAAGTCGTTGCACCAGGCGAAACGGTGCAGACTGATCGGGTAGCGGCTTGCGATTTCGATCGTATCGTCGCGCGACCCGGTGTCGACGAGCACGATCTCGTCAACGTTTCCGACCAGCGATCGAAGACAATCTTCGATGAATTCGGCTTCGTCTCGAACGATCAGAGCCGCTGTGACGCTGGTCATAGAAGCGCGATATGCCGCTCGTCACGATTTCGTAGGATGCCCCGGAGCAGGCGTGGTCGTCGTCGTGCCCGGAGCCGCCGTGGTCGTCGTTGCCGGCAAGGTCGTTGCGTTGGCGGAGGCCGCATGCATGAACGCATCGACGCTCAGATCAGCCATGGCAAATGATACGACAACCGGAGCGACGAACGCTCCGCTTCGGATCAGCCGTTTCAGGGTCGCCCGTCTGCCTTCATCGAAGCCTTCGAGGGCGCCATCGAGATCGGGGGTGTTTTCGGTCATTCTGCAAATGTTGTACTTTAGTATGGCTTGGTGTGACTGAGACAAGCTGCTGAATTAAACTGCAGGCTCAGCCCCGTGCCCCCAGGCGGCCCCGCATGATTGTACCACCGCGCGCTATTGGTCAAGGGCGAGGTCAATACACTTGATCGCGCTATCGTAATCGCCCAGTGAAAGGTCGAAGCCTCGGGCGCGGCTCACAAGTGCGGCGATCGCCGCGATCGCGCGCCCGCGATCGCTTGCTGGGATCCGTAGTTCGGATATCAGCGCCTGCGCCGTCAGCGTCGGCGGCAGGGACCGGAGTGACGAATAGCCACCGTGATTCGGCTGTAGCACGATCACGCAATCGACATTCCCCTTTTCGATTCGCCAAGAGCCGCCGATCATCGTCGGATTGACGTTGAAGATCTTGCTGCCGCGAACGTCGACGTAAACCGGCGCCGACAGAATGATCTCGGCGACCTCCGGCAGGAGCGTCATGGAAGGCTCTTTCACGCGACATCCACGCGGCCGGGCCATGACGCCGCCATCCTGGACAAAGACGTGCTCGTCGCCCTCGAAGTCATAGCCGGCGCAAACAAGACGAAGCGCCAAAGATGTCTTGCCCGCGCCCTTGCTCCCCGCGATCAGAACGCGGCGGTTACCGCGCCGCAGCGATGCGGCGTGGACGACTCCCGATTGAGGCGGCTCCCCTAGCGA
>Ga0310811_10010085_pt1 | contig 12208 bp, 15 predicted proteins | sample YCmetagenome_FD_207642 | JGI IMG/M metagenome (GOLD analysis project Ga0310811, IMG submission 207642) | Soil microbial communities from experimental microcosm in Duke University, North Carolina, United States - YC | ecosystem: Engineered > Artificial ecosystem > Soil microcosm > Unclassified ... | reverse complement strand
TTTTGATGCGGTGATCCACAATGCGGCTATTGGATACCGGGAGCAGAAGAAGGTGGTGACGGCCGATGGGCTGCCGGAGTTGTTCGCGGTGAACTCGCTGGCGCCGTATGTGCTGACGGCATTGATCCGACGGCCGGCGAGGCTGATCTACCTGAGCAGCGGGCTGCACCGCCAGGGAGATGAGAGCCTGGACGATCTTGCCTGGGAGCAGCGGCGCTGGAACGGGTACCAGGCTTACTGTGACTCGAAGCTGCATGACGTGGTTTTGGCGTTTGCCGCCGCGCGTCAATGGAAGGATGTACTCTCCAATGCGCTGGAGCCGGGATGGGTGGCGACGAAGATGGGCGGGGCCAATGCGCCCGATGATCTGACAAAGGGATCGGTGACGCAGGCCTGGCTTGCGGTGAGCGCCGATCCGGCGGCGATGGTCAGTGGCGGCTATTTCTTCCATCAAAAACCGAGGCAGGTACACGCGGCTGCACGGCGGGTTGAGGTGCAAGAGAAATTCTTAGAGGAGTGCGCACGGTTTTCCGGGATCGCGTTCCCCAAGCAATAAGAAGGGGGATCGGGACGTTTATCCTCCACCGGGAGCGCTCGTTCCCGAGTCTATTTATGAACGAAGCCCCCTCCCCTGCCCCATCCTTACAAGAAGAGGTAATCGACCTGCTCAACCGGGATTTTCAATTCACCGATATCAAGGAACATCTTTTGTCGAAGGGCTATTCCGGCGAGGAGATCGACCGGGTGCTGGAGGGCGAGCTGGCGGAGAAACAGAGACAGGCGCCGGCGGTGGGCATCCAGGTTGGGACAAAAGGGCTTTGGCGGTTCGTCACCGGCTTTTTGGCCATCGCCACCATACCCATAACGCACAGTTATTGGGAGATCAATGCGGTCCGCGTCGTCGTGGGCTTGTACCTGATGGGGATCGGTATTTACCGGATGACCCGAACTACGTCTATTTACGCACCGCCTGAGAAGAAGGGCTTTTTCCGATAGGGGAAATCTGGGGTGCGGGTTCCCCATTTGCAATGCGCTCCCGGGATATCATAGGGAGCGGGCGAGTGGAACGCTTTTTGGGTAAGAAAGGCCAAAAACGCACTATGATCAATTCCTCCATACCTCTTCAATTCTCTCACCTGGGGATCGCCTATGCGGGTTGGGCCGAGCCGTCCAAAGAACGTCATGAGGATGGGCTTCCCAAAAGCTACGCGGTAGTGTTGAACGGAACCTTTTTCGGCAATTTTTTCTGTGACCGTGGGAAATGGGTCATCGACCAGAAGCGTCCTTATGACCTGGTAGTGGCGGCCGGTGAGCGGCTCAGCGAGTGGCTGATCACGGCGCTGCGGGCTTTTGCGTGAGCGGGCGGCGGGCGGAAGCAAATTCCTATCTTTACCAAAAAAGTTTATGGTAGCATTCTTAGGCATGGGCCTGCTGGGGTCTAATTTTGTCAGGGCCATGATCAATAAAGGGGAAAGCGTGCAGGTGTGGAACCGGACGCCCGCTAAGGCGACAGCATTGGAACAATATGGTGCGAAGGCATTTGCCGCGGTGGCGGATGCGGTGCGCGGTGCGGATACCGTTCATCTTACGGTAAAGGATGACGCCTCGGTAGACGAGGTGCTGGCGGCGGCCGAACCGGGGCTAAAGGCGGGTGCGACGATCATCGATCATACCACTACGTCGGCACAGGGCGCGATCGACCGGACGAAGGCCTGGGCGAAGAAAGGATTTACGTATGTGCATGCCCCGGTATTCATGGGGCCGCCCAATGCGTTGGAGAGCACGGGGACGATGTTGGTGTCGGGTGATCCGGCCATCGTGGCGCGGGTAGAGCCGGCGTTGGCCCGGATGACGGGGAAGGTGCTGAATTTCGGGCCGGAGGTCGGAAAGGCCGCTTCGATGAAGCTGCTGGGCAACCTGTTCCTTATCACGCTGACGGGCGGGCTTGCCGATACGCTTTCCTTTGCGAAGAACACACAGGTGACGATGGAGGAGGTGTATAAATTATTCGAGTCCTGGAATCCTGCGGGAATGGTGCCGGCGCGGCTGAAGCGGATGACCTCGGGCAGCTACACCAGCCCTTCCTGGGAGCTGAGCATGGCCAGAAAGGATGCGCGGCTGATGTTGGAAGCGGCCGGCCGGGACAACCTGACCATTATTCCGGCGATGGCCGAGAAGATGGATAAATATATTTCGCAGGGGCATGGGGGTGATGACTGGACGGTGATCGCGAAAGATAGCGTGCCTGCCTAAGACGTTTTCAGCGACGGCCCCTTCGGGGGCCGTTTTTTATGGAATTGGGCCGGCGGAGCATCTTAGGAGAAAGCAACTCTTATGGCAGAACTCGATGTCTCCGCCGGTGGCCATAAAAAAGGCCGTGGGGTCCGGAAGGGGAAAAAATTGTCTACACGTGTCGACCTAACCCCGATGGTCGACCTTGGATTCCTTCTTATTACTTTTTTCATTTTTACGACGACGATGACGCGGCCGACGGCGCTGCATTTGAATTTGCCGAAGGATGTGCCGGATGAAGACCGGCAATTGGTGAAGCAATCTGCGGTGATCACCTTACTGTTGGGGGCCAGGGATAAAGTATTCTACTATGAAGGAGATGACCCAACGAAGATGAAGGAAAGTGATTTCCGGGGCATCCGCACCGTGCTGCTGGATAAAAAAATGAGGAGCGACACGGCGTTCTTTCAAGTCATCCTGAAACCTTCGAAGGATGCCTCTTATCGAAACGCGGTGTCGATCCTCGATGAGATGAAGATCGATGCGATCCACCACTATGCATTGGTGGATATCGATCCTAGTGAGTATACATTGCTTCGGCAACAGCCGGGGCAGCAGTAGTCGCCGCGGCCGCATGTTCGTGACCGGCGAGCTTTGCGGTGCCGCGGTAGCGATACCGCTGGAACAGCATGAAAGAGATCACGCCGAGCAGCACAAAGACCAGGTAGGCAACGGCAAGCGAAGACTGGCCTTTTATCGACAAGGCATTGACGCTGCCGTAGCTGAAGAACGAAGTGATGACGAAGAGGCTGCCGCCCGTGAGCCCGCTGACGATGCCGCCATGGCCATGGAAACGACCGAGGGCATAGGAGAACAAATTGTTGAATATGAAACCTGCGCCGACGTTCAGCAACATCACGAATGCGAGAAGAGTATAGATATTCGAGATCCAGACGCTGGAAACAATGATCATACCGATGGCGACGACGGCCTGGAGGCCCATTGCGACAGGGACCTTCCTGTCCAGGCGGCGGTGGATGATCGATTTGGAGATGATCCCGCCGGTCATCAGGGCGACCCCGGAGAGCAGTGAACTGTAACCGGTGATGACGGGTGAATAGTGATAGTTATGCTCGATGATGAAGGGGGAGGTCATGCCGTAGATCATCAACAGGCTATAGCTGAGCCCCATGATGACGAGGGCCATTCCGTAGTCCTTTGTCCGGAGCATGCTGCCATACGTGTTGAGGATGGCGGCCGGTTTGAACGGGCTGAATGTCTTTAACGATTCGCCGCCGAAGATCAAGTCAAGGGCGAGGACAGCCAGGGTGTAGAACCCGAGGAAGTAGAAGCTGCCGTGCCAGCCGAATGCCGTTTGCAAATATCCTCCCACAAATGGGGCGACGATGGGCGCCGTGGCCCAAACGATGGAAAAGAGGCTTGTGTAATTCTTGAGCTTCTCGCCTTCAAAGGTATCCAAGAAGTAAGCGCGCTTGGCTACGACAATGATGGCGACGGCAACGCCATGCACCGCCCGCATCGCAAAAAGGACGGCGATGTTATGGGTGTTGGCGATGGTGAAGCTCGCCAGCGAGAACAGCAACAAAGCGGCGATGGTGAGCCGATAGCGGCCGAAACTATCGAGGAGGCTCCCCACGAATAGCTGGCTCAGGCCGGTGCTGACGAGAAACACCAGCAAGGTGCTTTGGATCGTGCCGCTGCTGACATGCAGATCGGCGGCCATAGAAGGCAGCGAAGGGAGATAGACATCTGTAGCCAGCCCGGTGAGTGGGATCAGCGCGAAGGATAAGACGGTTGCGATCCCACGGTTCTTCTCTCTTATCAGTCTCATGATCTTTTGATTTTAGGTTGATTTGTTCGATACAACGAAATATATCGATTGATTGTTCGAAAAAAAAGGTTATGGTCTCTGGAAGCATTTGAGGTACTCGACATAATCCGCAAAGGCTTCTTCGTTGATCTTATATTTGGTACACCGGCCTTCTTTTTCAGATTGGAGAAGGTCGACTTCGACCAGTTGTTTCAGGTGATGGGATACGGTAGACTGGGCGAGGTTAAAGCTTTCGGTGATCGCCGTACATTGGGTCCATTCGGGGTTTTGCCGGATGTATTCCAACATCTTTATGCGATAGGGGTCGCCGAGGGCTTTACACATGCGCTCCAATCGTTTGGTATCTAGTTTTGAATCCACGGCGCAAATGTATCGACATTCTTCGATATGACAATGTCGTTTACCCGACATTTATTTGAGGTTTGATTATCAGTGAGATGGAGCGGCGTTTGGCGTGGGATTGGGGGTTTTAGTGGCGGGCGGCGCGGGCAATTTGGATGGCGCCGGCAATTTGTAGGTGATCCCGGCTTCGCGGGCATAGTCTTCGAGGGGCTCGAGGCCGATGGCGGCGCGGCGGCGGTTGACGTTGGGTTCGTCTTCGATGGGCGCGACCATATACTTGTTGGTCTTCTTGTTGAGTTGAAATTGAGTGCCGTAGGTTTGCTTTTTGCCTTCTTCCAGAGCCACCCGATCTTCCAGGTAGGCGAGCTCGGAAGCATGGGCCCTACCCTGTTGAACGGCGGTGCGCATCATGGGCAGGTATTTTTGCTGGACATCGAGGTCCGCGTGCTGGATAACGGTCCAGAGGGTGGTGCTGCCGGAGGGACCGATGCTGTCAGTGCCGACCCAGCCATAGGTATCGAGGATATGGGTGACGATGCCGAGATCGATCGAGTCCTGGATGCTCATTCCTGCATAGAGGCTGTCAACCTTTTTGGAGTGCCAGCCATATTTTTTTGCGGTGGCCTCGAGGGGCTGGCGGTATTGCTGGTCGGCCCGGAAGACGATCTCCAGCTGGGCCCGGAGGGTGTCCATGAGCGTGTGTTGGGTTTGGGCGAAGAGGACGCAGGGAGCGAGGCAGAGGGCGAGGGGGAGCGCTTTTTTCATGGAGATGTTTCAACAAAGTTACGGCCGGCTCCAACGAGCCGGCCGTTTTTTTTAGCGATTATAGGCTCCGGCGAACTCCTTTGCAAAATCCTCCAGCTTGGTGGGCGAAAGGGCCGGACGATGTTTCTGATAATCTTCGAACATACTCCCCGTGCGGATCGCGACACCCATTTCGGTGTAGTTCTTTGCCACCTCTTCGGAGAGGCCGGCTGCGAGGAGGCCTTTGACCGTGTCTTCGTCACTGAATGGGACATAGGGCAGATCAGGCTTGCCGATGGCGGCGCCGAGGACGGCGGCGATGTCCTTACTGGTGCGTTCGTCTCCCGCGATGTAGCGGACGCTGATGCCCTTGAAGTCCGGCTTCAGCAGTTCTTCCGCTGCAACAGCGGCGATGTCCCGGGGATGGGCCAGGATCAGCTTCCGGTCGGGGCCATAGTTGTTGCCATAGATCCCGGCTTGCTTTATGAGGCCGATGACGGCAAAGAGATTGGAATAGAAATACCCCGGGCGCAGATGGAGGATGTCGACGCCGGTGAGCGTGTTGAGGGCTTCTTCGGCACGATGAATACCGGTAACCGGACCGATGCCGGCGGGTTTATCGGCGCCGATGCTGCTGAGGTTGACAACCTTTTTCACACCAGCGGCCTTGATCGCCTGGGCGTATTTCCGGCCCATGCCGGCGATCCACTCTTTCCAGGGATTCGCATCGAATTTGGGCGGGATCATGGTATAAACTACGTCCGCGCCTTTGAAGGTAGTGGTGAGAAAGTCGGTGTCTTCAACCGAACCGATCGCGGGTGTAGCGCCGAGGGCTGTGATCTCTGCGGCTTTTGCTTTGTGGCTGCTGACGACCGTTACGGAGTGACCTTTTGCGATGAGCTGCTGTGCGAGGGGTTTGGTGATATTTCCCAGGGACCCCAGAAGAATGTATTTCATACTTGTTTTGATTTGATGAGGCAAAGCTATACCTTTACTGCATATTTCGATAGTACCTACCCCAAAGTAAGTGTCATGACAGCAATCAAAGAAAGCTCAACCCAACAGCTGAATAAGCAGCTGGTGCGTGTATGCCCGGTCACCTATACGCTCGAGAAGATCGGCGGCAAATGGAAGCCCTTGATCCTCTATCAATTGATGGGTGGCGCCAAGCGATATGGGCAGATCCGAAAGGGGGTGCCCGGGATCACGGAGAAGATGTTGATCCAGCATTTGCGGGAGCTGGAGACCGACGGGCTGGTTATCAGGGATGTGAAGCCGGTTGTTCCGCCGCATGTGGAATACCGGATGTCGGCGGATGGGATAACGCTTACGCCTATCCTCAATGCGATGGCCGAATGGGGGCTGGCCAGAAGACCAGAGCTTCCTTGAGCGCGTCGGCCGGATGGGTGTGGCCTGCGCCGCCAGATGGGGACCGGGGAATTGTATCGGGCGGGCTAACGTTGGTATTTGCACGTAACCAGGGAGACGGATGATGGTCTTGGACTAAAGGTCTGCTTGCTTTTAACAGGTGTTAGCAACGGCGATCGAAAAATTCCCGGTCCCGGCATCAACGGCGTTGCGATTGTCAGACGAAATAGAGAAGGGGGTAGAGTCGTAGAGGTGGGGGGCGAAAATAGGGAATTATTGGATTATTTCCAGATGCGATATAAAATAACAGTATAAACCGCTATTGCCGAAATGGCCAGCAGGAATCGTTCGAAGTCGGTTTCAGGGAACCGAGGCGATTGGGCAATAAAGGCTGCGATAGCCAGCAGGATCAGCACGGCAGTGGAGAGGGTGAGGATGAGCTGCCGCGGGCTGTTGAGTTTTTTGGTGGGTGCGGTGAGCGGTGGCATTGCAGCCGGAGGAGGGGTGATTGCCAGGGGCGCTATGTGTGACGGGGGTGCTGTCATTGGCGTCGGCTGACTAATCTCCAGCTTTTCGAACAGGACCCGCAGGGTGTAGGCCCTGGGTACGACCTCGGCGTTCTCGATGCGCTGGACGGAACGCAGGCTGAGACCTGCGAGATCGGAGAGTTCCTGCTGAGTATAGCCTTTGGCCACGCGACCTTCGCGGATGAGCCTTGCAATGTTTTCTTTATCTACTTGATCCATAACTGATGAAGGGTGGCGCAACCCGTCAATCCTACGTCATTTGCCAATGACGTATGAATTGCTTTGCCAAGGTAATAGTTTTGGGGGCAACGAAAAAATTCACCATGACAAGACTGTTGCGAAATCCGGTTCTCCGGGTGATCCTGTTCTGGATCCTGTTTCTTCTTCTCTGGATGGCGCCGCTGTACAGCGGTCTTTTGCCACAGGCCCCGGCCTTTCGAATGTGGAATAACGGCCTTTGCGGATGCATCGCCGCGCTTGTTTCCACAGCGATCGCCTTACGCCTGGAGAAGCGAACGTTCGCCGGGACCGGGCTGGTCTGGCAGAAGGGGACCCTGGGAAGGTTCTTCCTGGGGATCGGGCTCGGGATCGCGCTGTTTGGAGCCATTCTCGGGGTAACAGCGGTCTGTCTGGGCAGCCGGCCTGTCTCCCATTCGATTGACCGGGAATGGATCGAAGGACTGTTTATCCTCCTGCTCCTGGCTGTTGCCGAAGAGGTCGGCTTCAGGGCCTATCCGCTCATCCGATTGCAGGATGCGGTTGGTCTGAGGGCTGCCCAGTGGATCATTGCGCTCGCTTTTGCGCTGTTCCATTTGGCATATGGATGGAATATTTGGGTCGTTCTGACGGGGCCCTTTATCTGGAGCTTTGTCTTCTCGCTTGCGGCAATAAAATGGCGGGGCATTGCCGTGCCGGTGGGGCTTCATTTTGCGATCAATGTGCTGCAACGGTCCTTTTCGGTCGGCGCAGCGAACCGCCAGGCTCCGCCGGCGTGGCCAGGCTTGCTTGTCGAAGCGGCCTTATTTGCGGGAGCCTTGCTGTTAACGGAGAAGTTGCTGCGGCGGAGGAGGAAATCTTTCCCCGGATAGCGGCGGGGGTGCCCGGATAAGGCAGGAACAACAATCTGGCACGAATTTTTGGTCATTTTTGGTATGAAAAAGCAAAAAACACCAAAAACGGGCGCCCAATATGCGGGGACTCAGCCTGTACAACATTCCGAGGTGGTTCTTGCTCAGCCTGAACCTCCCAGGAAGCTCGAAGATGAGAAAAGCGCACAGGTGATCAACGATGATGATATCGAGGCGGACCGGCATAACGGTTCGGCCGGGGCCTTCGAGGCGACAGAGGCTGAGCGGGATGAGGAGTAGCGATGGATAGCCGCGGCGGAACGGAAAAATTCTTATTTTTCCGGATAATCAACATCTTATGGCATCCGTCTTCTCTAAAATCAGACAGGCTTGGCATCTTTTTAAGAACATGGACGAACGTCAGCTGCAAGGGCTGATGAAGATGCTCAACGCCGGGTCGCACGCGCACAGGCAACCGCCGCCCATCGAAGGGGACTTTTATCATCTTTCCCATTTGCTGACCGACTCCCAGCGGGCGCTGCAATTAAAAGTGCGGGCCTTTATGGAGTCCGAGATCAAACCCATTGTGAACCGCTATTGGCTCAAGGGGGAGTTCCCCCATGAGATCATCCCCCGGCTGGCGTCGCTGAACATCTGCGGCGTGACCTACGAGGGCTATGGCTGTCCACACCTGCCCTTCCTTATGGAGGGCGTCCTGGCGATGGAGATGGCGAGGGTGGACGCGAGCATTGCGACTTTCTTCGGCGTTCAGAGCGGGCTGGCAATGGGATCCATTTACCTGTTGGGTTCCGAAGCGCAGAAACAGGAGTGGCTGCCACGGCTGCAGTCGTTTGGCGCCATTGGCGCTTTTGGCCTGACAGAACCGGAAGTAGGTTCCGGGGCCGCGGGCGGGCTCACGACGACGGCCAAACGCCAGGGCGAGGGTTGGGTCCTCAACGGGCAGAAGAAATGGATCGGCAACGCCACGTTTGCCGATGTGATCGTCATCTGGGCGCGTGACCTCGATGACGGCGAGGTGAAAGGTTTCCTGGTACGCAAGGGCGCCGTAGGAATGGATGTAGAGAAGATAGAGGATAAGATGGCGCTGCGGATCGTCCAGAACGGGCTGATCACCTTGCGCAATTGTGTCGTTCCCGAAGCGGACCGGCTGCAGCTGGCGAATTCCTTCAAGGATACGGCGCGGGTGCTGCGGATGACGAGGGCCGGGGTGGCCTGGGAGGCCGTGGGCTGCGCGCGCGGCGCTTACGAGAGTGCGCTTGCGTATACCCGGCAGCGGAAGCAGTTCGGCAAGCCGATCGCGGCCTTCCAACTCATCCAAAATCACCTGGTGGAGATGCTGTCGAACCTGACGGCGATGCAAACGATGGTCTTCCGGCTTTCGCAGCTGCAGGATGAGGACAAGCTGACGGATGAACATGCGTCGCTGGCGAAGGTGTTCTGCACCTTGCGGACGCGGGATATCGTGAGCCGGGCGCGGGAGGTGATGGGTGGGAACGGTATCCTGCTGCAGTATGACGTGGCGCGGTTTGTCGCGGATGCGGAGGCTATTTACAGCTATGAGGGCACCAAGGAGATCAACTCCCTGATCGTCGGCAGGGCGATAACGGGGATGAGCGCATTTGTTTAAAGATTCTTTAGCTTCTCCGGGTCGATGATCGCATTGATGCGAATAATATGGTCGCCGGCGATGTCGAAGACCACGCAGGAGACCAGGTGATCTTTGTTGTAAAAGAGGAAAGCCGGCTGATGGTTGACAATAGTAGGTTTGATCGTGGACTTGCTTTGATAGGTGTGATAGACATAGGTGAGGAGTTCGGCCACGGCCGCCGCGCCGGTGCATACCTTCCGGACGACGTTGATCTTGCCGCCGCCATCGGCGTAGAAGGCGATATCCTCGGTGAGAAGCGCTTCGAGCCGGGGCATATTGCGGTTGCGGATCGCGTCGATGTAGTTTTGGAGCAGGGCATTGGTATGGGCGTCGTGGACGGGGTTGCGGGTGGCTTCGCCGCCGGGCTTGAAGAGTTTTGTCTTGGCGCGGCTAAGGAGCTTGCGGGCATTCTCTTCGGAAATTCCCAGGATCCCGGCGATCTCTTTGTGATCGTAATCGAAACTTTCTCTCAGGATAAAGACGGCGCGCTCTTTTGCATTGAGCTTCTCGAGCAGCACGAGCAGGGAATAGGATAAGATATCCTTCAGATGGACATTGGCGTCGGCCGACTCGGTGGCCACCGGCTCCGGAAGCCATTCCTCGGGTTGAGGAACGAGCTTCCGGCGCTGTTTTTTATTGATGGCCCTGTTGATGACGCTTTTTATCAGGTAAGCCTTTTCGTTGGCAATGCCGTCCCGCGGTGAGGCGTAATAATTGGCGAGCGCGTCCTGTATCGCGTCCCGTGCATCTTCGGCTGAACCCAGGATATTGTAGGCATACGGGAAAAGGAGGTCCTGATAATTGTTTGTCATAGTTTAAGCGGTTGCGGTTGCGGCTGCGGCTGCGGCCGGCTTTGTATTGAACTGATTTACCTGGTACGTGCCCGGGATGGTCCGGAAGGCTTTGTTGAGCCGGTTCCAGGTATTTGTCGCGGATATCGCCAATGCAAGATCGGCAATCTGGGCTTTCGTAAAGTACTTTTCCAGCTCGGCAAATTCGGCGTCGTCAACATTTGCCTCGGTAGTGAGACTATCGGCGACCGCAAGTGCGGCGCGTTCGGCCTCCGTATAATAAGGGCATTCGCGCCAGGCGGGAAGACTGTGAAGCCGTTGCTCGGTCTCCCCATGGTGGATGGCGTCCTTATGATGCATATCGAGACAGTAGGCGCAGCCATTTATTTGGGAGACACGATAGGCGATGAGATGCAACAATTTGACGTCCACGCTGGATTTGTAAAGGTATTTACCAAGGCCGAGCAGCGCATCCATATATCCCCCGGGGACATCCTGGAAAGAGATTCTTTGTTCCATAGTTTTACTGTTTTTTATGTACAAGACCCGGGAGTGGTCCGGAACGTGACAGGACTTTCAATATTTTTGTCCGGATGATCCCAGTTTATTCATTAGCCCAGAACAGCCGGACGGGAAGCCGGATGATCGAGGTGGCGGAAGCCGTCGGTGGGTCGCCTGGCCCGGTCGAGCCCGCTTTCCTGGTCCCGCACCGCAAGGATTATTACTTGTTTGTGCTGGTGCGGCAGGGCAAGAGCCGGCATTGGGTGGATTCCATTCCTTATACGTTGAAGGCGGACACCTTTTACTTTACCGTTCCTCAGCAGGTGCATCTGAAAGAGGAAATGCTGCCCATGCAGGGGTTGGCGCTGCGGTTTACCGACGAGTTCCTGCAACTGGAGGAGAACCGGGGACTGCGAGAACTGCCGCTGTTGCAGAATCCTGCGGGCGGGCATGAGCTGTCTCTTTCTGCGGCCGACCTGGCCTTTGTCCAGGATGCGTTATGCAAAATGTTGACCGAATACCGCGGCTCGGGGTCCTGGAAGAACGCGATGCTGGCGGCGCAGCTGCGGGTGCTGGTGATCTACCTGAGCCGGTTGTATACGGAGCAGTTCGGGACCGCCGCAGCCGGGGGACTGCTCCGGGAGTTCCAGGGGCTGGTAGAGCAGTATTTCCGGGAGGAGCATGAAGTGGCGGACTATGCGGTTCGGCTGCACCTCAGTCCCGGTCACCTGAACGAGCGGGTGAAGGGGCAGAGCGGGAAGACGGCTATCCATCATATCCATTCCCGGATCGTCGTCGAGGCCAAGCGGCAATTATTGTATTCCGATGTGTCGGTGAAGGAGCTGGCGGGTGAGCTCGGGTTCGAGGACCCGGCCTATTTCAACCGCTGGTTCAAGCGGCTGACCGGGGAGACCCCGGTGCAATACCGGTCAACCATCCGCGAAATGTACCGTTAATGCCCGGCAATGTGCAGTGGGTTTCCGGCGGGGTGCGGGTAGCTTTGTTCCATGGAAAAAATGACAGCGCTTGTTACCGGGGCCAATAAGAGTATTGGCCTGGAGACTGCCCGCATCCTGGCCGGGGCGGGTTATCAAATCTTTTTGGGCAGCAGGGAC
>Ga0310811_10010084_pt1 | contig 12208 bp, 14 predicted proteins | sample YCmetagenome_FD_207642 | JGI IMG/M metagenome (GOLD analysis project Ga0310811, IMG submission 207642) | Soil microbial communities from experimental microcosm in Duke University, North Carolina, United States - YC | ecosystem: Engineered > Artificial ecosystem > Soil microcosm > Unclassified ... | reverse complement strand
GGGCATCCTGCACCAGTGCAGATGGACTGTGATTATGATTGAATTGAGCTTCACCATACAGAAGCAAAGCTCCACCTGGAACAGCCTTGCATCTGATCTGCCATGTGGTACTGGCATTCAAAAACAACAGCAGCACATCTTCAGCTGGGCCTGCTAGAGTCTCCATGCTGAGTCCATACAAGTGACTCTCTGTTGCACATGAATGTCTGGCCTGCAGAGTGTCTACAGTGTCCTCAGTATCTTCTAGAAGATCTTCAGCTGAGCACCTAAACTTCCATTTCCAAGCAGTCTGTATGTGCCTCCACGAATTGATTGTTAAACCATAATTGAGTACTGGAAGGCTGTGATGTGTCATGGTGGAGGACAGGTCGCTGGAGTTAAACATCCTATCAAATCTGATAAACATTTGCTGGCAATATAGCTCCTTGACCTGGGTCTTGTCAAAAAAGCAGATGGAAGCAGCAAATTCTGCAAAAGGTCTGGCAAGAGCAAGATCCTGAATGAGAATGTTGCCAGTGACTGCATCTAAGCTCTGTGGTATTGACTTGTTCCTTCTGGTAAGTGTGCCTGTCTTTAAATAAAGACAAAGCATCACCACATGTTTGCCTAGAATAATGAGATTATGTGTTGGTCAGGTACTGGTATTGTGATATGTCATGGCTATGAGTTCCATTGTAGAGATTAGTTTTCCTCTGGGCTTGTATTGACAGTTTTTACTTAGCTTCTCTTACCTTACTTTCATTGCTTATGTCTGCATTTTTACTACTTACATAATCACCAAAATCTTCGCCCTATACTTCCACTCATTAGCTAGACTTTCAGTTATAGTTCTGGTAGCTCTCCTTCTAGGATTCAGTAGCTTCCCCAGACTTGCAGCTTATTAGTTTTAGTAGTAGCTTAATAGCTCACTATACAGCTCCTGATACACAGTCTTGTCCTCTTTGTCTGGAGTGACATTTTCATATTCTCTCTCTCTCTCTCACACACACACACTCTCTCTCTCTTGAGCCCTGAGTCTAGTCCAGAAGCCCTTGGGTTGAATAGCAGCTAGGCAGCATTCACCCAACATTGTTCTGCATTCCAGCAGAATTGTTGACTCTTCACCATTCCTCATCCAGGGGCTCCACTCAGCATCTCACATCAAAGTAGTAGAAGGCTGTGGAAATTGGTGTAATCTTACAGCCATTTCCTGAGGTTTCCTTGATTCCATATCATTTTACCCTCACATACTACTCCAAAGTGGCCAAATATATTGTTATTATGAAGGAATGCGTCCAGTAGCTGGTCTCTTCTGGCAAAGCATGGGTTTCATGGGTCAGATAGGAAGGAGTATCCAATGTCTTTGTTGGTCAAATCATCAGCAATGGTGTGGTAGTTGATTCTGATATGCAAGCCCTTCAACACAGAGTTTTCCCATAAATTCACTAGTCTGACTTCTGTGTTGGCCAACATCTTGTGTACATCATCTAGGTCAATGTGATTGCCCTTGTAAAGCATAGTGTTCCAGGTGATTGCATCAGTCCACCAGATACAAGGAAGGCCTGCAGCACTATATGCAAGAGATGAGGTGCAATGCTGCAGGGAGCAAAGATGAGAGAAGGTGTAATGATTGTGTTCTGTAAGATACAGCTCTAGTTGATTGAATGCAGCTGATTCATCTTCTGCATCTCCTAAGGCCACTCTGTTCCTGATTTCAGTGAGAAAGGCCAGTCAGATACAGTACTCATTCTTAGCTATAATACCAATGATGTTCTCAGGCTCTTTGAATGACCCATCTTTCTGCAGCATCAGAAGTGCCAGACAGCATTCTGTGGGATCTGGCATGAGATTTTTGGCCATCTGCTTCCATTTTGTGGTCCAGATGTGTATCAAGATTTAGTGGATGATGAGAGATATGTCAGTCAACTGATATGGAGAATTTCTGGCTATGCTACTGTCCAAGGCAGTAATGAGACACTGCAAACCAGGAGGTATTGGGATATGATAATCACTGGACTTGTCACTACGTATCAGCATTGCAAGCAAGGCCACTATAGGTAGAGTATATCATTGCACAGTCTCCTTTTCTTGATGCTTATGAAATGATGTATTGGATATCCCCCTAAACATCAATTAGATGAGAAGCCAGTCATTTTCAGATGCTACTAGGGATGCTCACAGCTTTATAGGATTGGGGGAGTTGAGCCTTTGCAGAGTAACTTCATCTGTTGTGGGCAACAGGTTTAGAGCATCCTGAAAGTATACTCCCACTGCCTCTTTAAGCTTCAGCAGGTCATTGTTGTCATCATTCTTAGGTATCACCACTATATTGTGGAGACACTCAGTCATGTGACCCCACATATGTTTATGCCACTGGGTGGTGAGCAACCAGGGACTGATTATGCGGTCATCCTAGGGCATGGTCATAACAACTAACTCCTTCCCTATCTTGTTCAGGACATCCCAAATAACTTGGTCTGTAATGGTGGCACCTGCCTCAGAGTTGCTGGAGACCTCCCACAGCAATTGGTGTTTGGGCTGTCTGCCTTCTTTTTGGAAATACTGTGCTTTGCAAGGTCTCCATGCATTAGCAGTGGGTGCTTCTTTGTGTTGACCAGCACAGTGCTCCTCAATTTTTTCTACTAACAACACAACCTTGCTGCAGTGGTTGCACACATAGGCTTCCTAAATAGATAGTCTCCATACAGGTAATCTAGCAGATGGTATGAGAGGCAAGTCTGGTAACACCCCAACTTTTGATATAGCCTCGCAAAATCTTATTGAGTCAAATTTCAACCCCTGATGTTTCTTGACATGACTTTTCATGTGCTTGGCTTGCACGGCCATTTTGCAGAGCTTGCAGCAAAGAAATTTGAATCCTAAATTCACTGCCAATTTGAAGGTGATGGTCAGCGTGCATTTCCTAGTATGTGTGTTAAAAGCATTCTTGGCACTGAAAGATGTGGTGCAGAAAGAGCATTGAAAGACCATGGATGAGGTTGCAGAAGTAGGGGAAACAATAATTATTGGTATGAAATTAACAGAGCTTGCCTTTGTATTACTAGATGCCAAGTGGGACACAGGGTTTTCATTAGCAGTCTATACTGCAATGCCTGTCTTTACATAAATCAACACCAGGATGCTTTCCTGGATGTGGTAACAGTACAGTAGCCTGGATCAGTAAAACCACTGAAATGGACATTTAGCGGTAAGGTCAAGTCGACATTGACAATGAAATTTTGAAATCAAGCAGCACTAACAGTTGCATTGAGTTGATTGAGGACACTAACTGTTGCTTATGCTAAATGAGGGCATGAGTCCCATTTAGGACAGGTTTGGTGATGCTTAGTAAGCTTCCAGATCCTAAACAAATGTTTACAGCTGTTACTAACAGCTGCCCTCTCATAGATCACTTATGACTCTAATTTGGCCACCACATGCAGCACATCAGATTATGTTTTATGAGGACGCTAAGCATCGCTAAACCTGAGCTTAGAACTGCAAGTGTTATTGACATTGCATGCTGTATGGGTATGAGTTCCATTTATTATCTATATGTAGAATTTAGCATTTAATGTTGCATTTAACTTGAAGCTCAAAGCTTATATAAGTGGCATATTTAAATTTGCAGTTCGCAATGTCTCAACCTGACCCAGCTTCTTCCTCTGTGTGCAGCTTGTGCACACTCCAACACGGTCATGAAAAGGTCATCCAAGTCACTGAAAGGAGGATGTACTCCAAACAGAAGATCACAGTCTTGCCTAGGCTTGAAGGCAGGCAAAAATGACCTCTGATGAAAAATGTCAAAAGACAGTGGACAATCTCAAGATTCTGGACTTACAGATTCATGAATTGGGAAATATCAAAGCCAGAGCATCCATGGTTGTTCCTTGCATGGGTGAGAAGCACCAGGTGACCCTTGAGGTACATAAATGCAGCAACATCTCCCATTTCCTTGTTCTCATCTCCACCAAAGTTGATGCATTGCATTGCTTCCCATTTGTTGTAGGCAACAGAATCTGTCTTTCTCTCAAAGATGCACAGAGCAGAATAAGTGCACAATCCCTTTCTTCTGGTTATCTTTCACTTCTAGGGAGACCAGTATATGCCAATTAGGGACATTGAGCAGGGACTAGGATTCTTCAACATCATTGTTGTGGTTACTTCAACCAAGCCTCCAATACAAACACACATGCAGGATGGGATTTTCTCTCTCAGTGGTCATTGTTGGCTCATTGTTTATCATCCTAACAGAATGAACCTATGTTTTCTCCATTGTCAACTCATCCTGCATGGAAGATGGTGTAGATTTTTTGGGACATAAACTTACAGTAAATTGCTTCCAGAAGAAGCACATTGAATGGCTCCCTCAGGCTGAAGTTGGAGACATCATCATCTTTTGGAGTTTAAAGGTATTGAGTGATTCTCCATACCACCTTTCCACTTACTTACGGTATTGGCCAAGGCCACTGCATTCAACAATGCTCTCAATGGCACAGGGTATTGGGATAAGCTGCACTGGGCCACCTATGACACCAAAAACTGGCGCTTCCAAAAGCCCAATGGAAAGGATGCCCCACATTCTGAGACTGTGGACTGGGGACTTAATTATTTGTGCTCAGCTGGCTGACTGATGGCAGGCCATACATGAGAAATTGCAAGGTATCACAACCTGTGTTCTGCAGCCTTTGTGAAAACATCATCTGATCTCTGAGGTCATACTGGATGCTTTTCCTTGATGTTATTTCAATTGCACTGTTGAAGTGAGTCTATAGACAATCCCTTGTCCATGAGAAGCTGATTTGAAAGCCCAGATTTTGCACAGCTATGATAACAGCACTGGACCTCACACTGTATATGTTACTGACTACACCCTAAATACTCACACCAACCATCCTCAAGCAAACTGGTGCTCACCAGAACTGGCCCCATATGTCTTCAAAATTGAAATGTAGGATGACGTGAGGGGCCTTGCAAAGATGATGCAGCCTGGCTAGTGCTGGTACCTCCCGAATGCACATGCAGTGATAAACTCTAGCTTCTATCTCTATGGTAAATTGGTGGAAATGCATAAGTCAAAACAGCTCGATGAGGTCGAAGACAGCGACAGTGAACACCTGCACTTCTGCGCTTACTAGAGTAAGCACTTGCTTGTTTGGGGCTTTACCAAAGACCTTACTTATTGCATGCACTTCAGGCACAAAAGACATTTCTGCAGGGGGAAGCATGCCCATTTGCATGGTTTGATAATTGGTTGATTGAAGACATTGATGAGGAAGTGGGATTATTCAACTGTACGGTTGAGGTGGGTCTGATAAAGACATCCTTTATTCACTTCATGACATACTCTACAGGTGCTCTACGTTGACCTAGCTTCTGCAGATGAGCCACTGGTCTATGTCACAGATTACACTTTCAATCCTGACCTTATTGAGCTTGCACAGCAAGCTCTCTGGGCTCTTGGCCTTGACCACCAGATTGTCAAAATTGCCCTAGAGGGCAGACACAGAGGGAGGGCTCACAATCTTCAGCCAGGCATGATATATAGAATCAAAAATAAATGAACATCTGGTCATAGCTACAGATGACTGTGTGAAGGATGAAGTAAAAGCTCTTCTACAGTATGCGATTGCAAAACCATCGACATGTTGCTGGTCACTGATGCTTCTTGACAGATGCAAAGAAACATGGAAGCTTGAAATTAAACAGGTTGCACCACCCATTGAATCACTGGGTAACTCCTCTGCAACATCACACCTTCCTACTTCTGAGACTTCAGAGACTCTGACTCTGAAGCAAGTGGTCACCAGCACTGCCTGTTCAAATATATTTACATTCATCACAAGAGTTTGTGATTTTTATCCCCTGAATTTGGATCAAGCCACATTCCTTGGCTGCAATAAATGCAGGGCAATGTCAGTTCGCATCCATTTGTCCCACATGCAATACTAATGAGCCTTATTTTAGCTTATGCCAGCCTCAGATGGTTTGCGTCATGGTTCTATCAACTATTGTTTCAATTCAATTGGAAGATAATGAGGGGAACATTTGCCAGCTTTGATACACTCAGGCTTGTCCCCAGTTTTGAATTCTCAAGGATATGGAATGGATAAGATGGGTAATCATGGTGGTGAAAGTGTCCTAGAGACAATGCCAGCTCTCTGGATTTATAGCAAGGCCCCTCTTTCCCATCCCAAATACACAATTCCAGAGGCCATTCTGCCAGCAATCATGTTCTCAGGCACTCTGGTCTCACATCATCACATCCAGCAGATAGACTTGGTGCCAACTCCATTCAGTAACCTTGGAACCATCATTCCAGAACCTTTCAATTGGGATTCAGATGGTTCACCCCTGCATAAAGCCATGGAACTTAATGCAGCTCAGATCAGGTGCTATCTCAACACCTATTGATCTAGTTCATCTGGTAAGGAACTTGATGCTTTCTGGCAGGATTTTTCCCTTGCCTGGGACAGCATAAATGTGATGGCAGGGAATTAACATCTCACTGCGCTTGATAACTTTGCTTGTTTGGTGTTATCTGCCTGTCATGTTCTCTATGCTCAGTTCAGCATTTTTCTGATGGGCGCTGGGTTGGCCATCATTGGTTTGAGCATCATTGATGGCTGGGCATTGTACTCCACACTCTGAGATATTGCGGACATCAAGTAAGAAAAGTGGTTAGATGACAAAGTTTGGTGGTCATTCAGCGCCTCCACTGTAGGATCTGCCCTAGGATACCTGATGCATCCCATCTTTCATGAGTGTTTGGATGGTGTTGCCATGCACCAGACCATACTCTTCACTGCTGCCATCTCATCATCACTCATCATAATAGCCACTGCCCACCCTTGATCACCTTGAAATCCATCAAATCACTCCTGATTTTCCCCATTCTGCACACCCTATGTTTCACATCAAACTCGCTCACAGTATGGGAAGACTGTATTGTGCTCTTCTTCCTTATATCATCTATCATACCCTCCATCATCAGAGGATCCTCAGCTCCCAGCTCCTGGCTATGCTACCGCATACTCGGCCTTTCTGCTCTCTTCACTGCATGTGCACGCCTCATAGCTATGAGCACCATCTGTGGGGAGGAAAAACACCCATACTGCACCATTACTTTTTATGTATCCAAGTCATCATCAGCCCCACTCACAGCACTTCTCCTTGCCTTCCCTATTGCTATTGTAGTTTCCCACTGTAGAGACTCAATTCTCTACAGGCTGGTATTGGCCTAATTTATGGCTCATGACCACTGGGCTTCACAGCACAACATCACCATCATGTACCCAGGACACTGTCCTGCACTTGCATGATGCATTCCCACACTCACGCTTAGTTCACATTGTCACACATCTTCACATTCTATTGCACATCTTTGCATTCTCACACATCATTGCATTCTTGCGCATCTTCATGTTCTCGTGCATCTTTGCATTCTCGCGCATCTTTGCATTCCATTGTGCATCTTTGCATTCCATCACGCATCTTTGCATTCCATTGTGCATCTTTGCATTCCATCACGCATCTTTGCATTCCATCACGCATCTTTGCATTTCATTGCACATCTTCACATTCCATCACGCATCTTTGCATTCCATTGCACATCTTCATGTTTCATCGTGATTTAGTGTGCATCATTGCAGGAGCATCCATCCATTGTCCAGCCAGTTCCTTGGTGCGTCACATTCCATTTATTACTATATCTGTCTATGTTTGGCATCGTACAATTATTATTTCATTATGGACCCTTACATTACATCATTTACATACTTAGAGTGCTCCTGATTTGCTTCAGAGCCCTGGGAAGGTGCTTATGTGTGACTTATGGTTGCCATGTCTGTTTTTACAACTTAGCTTCTGGCAGTCACCATCTATCACCAGTTAGTTCCATGCAGTGCATGTATCCGTCGTTGTAGTCCCTAGCATCTGTCTATAGCTAGTGGCAATTGCATTATCCGTCTATTATCTGTCCTCCTTGCCTTGGTTCACATCCCAGCATCATTTATACACCCTCTCTACACTTGCGCACTTTGCATGCTACTTTCCCACGCTTTGTGCGACCATCGCATTTCACATTTCTTCGCATTTCACTGCATTCCATCGCATTTCTTCGCATTTTCTTGCACTTACATTGCATTTGATCAGGGTTGATCAGCACTCACTTGTGGATCTTCGCTTTCCTTGCATCCCCTTTAGGGTCGAATGCTCTTGCTTCTGCAAGTATAGCAGCTAGGTAGAGCTGAGACTCACTTATACTGGTTTTGCATTATTATAGCTAGTGCCTAGCCAGGTTGTGATACCTACACCACGTCATCTGACGCATACTCAACATCTCAAAATCAGACTCTGGTCTCACTGCAATGTTTATCCCACTGTTGTTCATGCCATCTTTGATTGCTGGCACTCTATTCTGGATGCTCAATTGAGTAGACTCTGCACAGGTCTTGGAAGATATGGGTGACGTTTTGAGGGTGACAAAGATGGTGTTTGCAAGGACTGCTACTGCTGTTATGTTGATCAGGGAGTTGTCGCTCTGGTGGACATCACCTGTTTCTCTTGCAATTTCAAAAGCCAAACAAGTGGGGCATCTACACAGCAAAAGATTGAAGTTACTGTGTTAGGCTTTGCCAATGCATTGGCCTCTCCTTATCTCATGTTCTGGCTCAGGTCTTCTTTAGTATCATGTGGTTGATGACTCAGCTTTTAGGACAGATTGTCCTTGGACTCTCCTCCATCACTCTTTTCTCATATCTAGAGATCATCAACAGCATCCAGGATGTCCACAGCCTAAATAACTCATTCATATTCCTCAATGCATCTCCTAACTTGCCATACTAATCCAAATCACGACCTCTCATTGTCAAAAATTGTACCCCTGGCACTCCTAGCAATGCACATGTATCACAGTACAGGCCACCAATCGACATTTTCATCTATCTAACAGAAAAGTGCATTCATCCTTGGAAATACACTTTCTTTTCCAGTAGCTTTTGTCATTTGTAACACATCAGTGATGGACACATTCATTGCATGGAGAAGTGCTTGTAATGCATAGACTCCCATTGATCTTCAATGTTTTCTAACAAATATGCTACAACCACAGAGCCTCAGCAACAGAATCATCCTCCAAATGAAGCAGCTTGAATTTTCTGATTGCCTGTTAGCCAGTTGTTTTGGTTTGACAGAGTTAGCCATGCAAAGGCTTCATCAAGAAATTGGTATTGCCACATTCATCAACCATATAGACAAATTCCTCACAATGCTGTCGAGCACAACATTGAGTGCAATGATTGTGATGTTGTGGTCATTGGCTCAAGTGTGTACTGCATTAACTCTTTGGTCGAATTCGATTGGTGCATGGTTGGGGCTACCAGGATGCTTTGTGAACAAGGCTTTCTGAAAATTATGGTCAACTACAACCCAAAAACAGTCAGCACCAGTTGCAATGAAGCTGATCGCCTTTACTTTGAGAATATCAGCTTGGAGACTATTCTTAATATTCATGATACAGAGCACGTGCATGGCATCTTCTGGTCAATGGGTGGCCAAATCCCAAACAATATTGCCCTTCCTCTCTATCATCAGAATGTGAAAACCTACAGGACTTATCCTTAGATAACCTGCATGCAATGGAAGTTTGAGAGTCGGCTTCTTGTCCTTGTTGCTTGCTGCTGTTAGTAGTGGTTGACTCACTATTGAGGATATTGGTGTGCACCTTCACAATAATTCTATTCACATCTTTGGTCTTCCTAATCCAATGACCACTCATGTGGAAGTAGTCTTATGATGGTGAGCTTAGCATTAGCTTCATAGCACATGTTGGTCTCCTTTGCAGAAGGGTTCTGTTAGAAAGGTGTATCCAGTGCAATGATTATGCATGCCGCTGGAGAACAGCCAGCAGGCATAGGCCTTATACCACTAGGGTGCCTGATGGCTCTATCCTTCCCCAACAGACTGCTTTAGCACTGTCTACCAGTGGTCATGCATTCCCAGGCATCAATGTACCACCAGTTGTTGTTCACAGTCATCATCCGGCATTTCATCATCGTTATATACTTTCCATGAAGCAATTCACCCAATGCAACATGTATGATCTCCTCTCCTTGACCCATGAAGTGCAACTTCAGGTCAAGCACAATGGGACACTGGGCATCTTGAAGACCAAAGTTCTGTGTATCCTGGCTAGCACAACTGTTTCACAGAACTCGCAGCAAAGAAATTTGAATTCTGGGTTCACCGCCAGGTTAAGAGTATCAAGGTATGAATCACAGATAAGACTTGGACCCTGGTGTGGCAGCACAGATGTGTCTGGCAAGTGGGGCCTGGGTAGGATAGATGGGGGATCAGGTAGATGTCATCTTGCCCCAGTTATGAACACTGACATCGCAGAGTTGGTAGGTGAAGGCGAACACATTCGAGCATAGATATCCAAGATATTTCCCACAGCCTCAATGGTAGACAGGTTATCAATACCAGCATTTGCACCAGGCTTAGAAACAATGATGAACCTCTGCAAATACTAGAGGATAGCCAGTTGTGCCTCACCATGGCGATCATCCTTAAGGCAGGATCACATTCTCTTGATGTAGGAGAACACATTATGGCATCCTATCAATGTAAGGGAAGGCTCTGGTAAGTGACAAGAGACTTCATACAGCATCAGAGCAATTGACTTGCCTCATTTACAGCAGGCCTGCAATTAAGAGAAGCAACTGTGTTGAGGTCTTCAAGTTCAGGTTCCTGAGACTATACTGTTATAATTAGCAAGAGATGTTTGTTTTTAGAATTGAAAGTACAACCATAGTAGCAGGACTTGTGTTATTTCTGGTTTGGAGCTATTGGACCAGGAAAATCAGTATGAGTTAAATAGTTATACACCCATCCTAAATGGTACCTGAGAGAAAAGACCAGCAACACATTAGAAAGAAAAGGAGTCCAGCAAATTTTGATCAAGTGCAAGTGTACATACACGATAAGTGTTGTGACCAAAACATGAAATGTTTATGTATGGCATGGATGAAGGAGCATACCCATTCAAGGTCAGGCAATTTGCATACCTTGTAAATGCGGTTGATGTGGGAGCATGTTGGTGGGATCAAGAAGTCAGTGCTCATCAGCGAAAGCTTGGTGTAACATATGAGTCCAACAAAGACCCTCCCCACTAACATGGGAGTCGGGGGGTGTTACCATAAAATAAGGATGCATCATTAACACAACATAAGCAACAACTCATTGATATCATGTAATGGGCGAAGATTAACAGATAGAAGGTGTGTTTTCATTTGACAAAACCCTTCTCCCACTAATTGTGGGAGTTGGGGATCATCCCAGAGACAAGCTTGGCAAGATCAGTAACTGAACCTGGCCCTGACACGAGTGCATGCACAACTTTACAATGAATAGTACACCAATGTGGGAGCTTTGTGGTGCTGGCTCTTTTGTCAAGGATATTTATAAGGATGTAGAGATGCTTCTACCATCATTGCATGCAGTCATGAGTTACTTGTCTAGATACACATAAGATTGTGAATCGCTTGGGAGGAGAGATTAAAGCGGAGTACACTCTAAAAGTCCATACCATCATTGATCTTCCATGCTCCAACTCTCAACAGTAAAACATATCATTGGGGTAACCACAGGCAAATCCTTGTCCCTTGCATATCCATCATGCACTTCCCTGAGATTGCCGATAATGGGTTGTAGGCAAGTTATGAACTCAACAAAAGCCTCTTCATCCACTTCCAAGTCCATGGGAGGCAGCCCAGATAGAAGTTTGCACTTGCAAGCTGCTCAGAGCCTGGAAAGATGCACAAGATAAGGCAAGAACACACCTCTAGTGTGGAGGCAGAAACCATTATAGTGTTCCCCTCATTATCTTCCATATTATATAGGCAATCGCTGAAAGATATTTAGCATACAATGAGTCTAACTAGAACTATATGATTGTTTTCAAAGGTAACACTTGGAGACAGAAAGGAGAAAACTCTTACTCAAATTCTTATATACTCTCACACAGTGTCATGCATGGTATATGATCCATACCATGACAGATATACAGATAAGGAGTGATAAGGAGTGATAAGGAAGGTCTTAGGCACTATACTGTTTCCTATCACCAAGTTACTCTACCCTTTTTCCTTTATTTTCTAGCTAGTTTCTTTTTCTTCATTCCTGACCCCTATTTTCCCTATATCTTATTTTCTTCTATAAGATTCTGTTT
>Ga0310811_10010083_pt1 | contig 12208 bp, 7 predicted proteins | sample YCmetagenome_FD_207642 | JGI IMG/M metagenome (GOLD analysis project Ga0310811, IMG submission 207642) | Soil microbial communities from experimental microcosm in Duke University, North Carolina, United States - YC | ecosystem: Engineered > Artificial ecosystem > Soil microcosm > Unclassified ... | reverse complement strand
AGCGCCGGCGCTGCCACATGACGGCCCGCGGCCGTCCTTCGGCGGCTTCCACGGCAAGGATGGGCGGACCTCCCGACGTCCACCAGCCCGTGTCGAGCGAGATCTCGCGAAAACGGAAACCGCTCGCATTGCCGAAGCGGGCGAGGCGCTCGAACAGCGGCGCTCGCCGGTCGTCCTTCGCTGGCAGACGCAGTTCGAACCCCTCCGCGGCGGCGATCATGGCAAGGGCGCTGGCGAGAGGATCGTGCGCGGAAATCGTCGCGGCGCCGGCTCTTGGTGCGCGCAGGTCGGCGACGTCGCCGAGCTGCCGCATCACCGCGGCAACCTCGGCCTCGTCGCGGTTCCGTCGTTCGATGTCGGCCTGGTGCGCGGCGGCCTCAAGGCGAACAAGGGAGCCGGCGATCCGCGTCGCGAGCAGCGTCGAGAGTTGCCCCAGCGCCTCGGGGCCGTGCTTCGCCAGCAGGGAGGCGGATGTCAGCGTGCGCACCTCGGCGGCGGCACTGAGGCGGACGGTGACTTGATCCGCCAGGACCAGTAGCGAAAGAGGGGCCACCGCCTCGGTAGCGATCGCGCCATAGCGCAGGACGGGCCCGTCGGCCTGTAGCCAGACCAGCTCGCGCGCGGTGATCGTCGCGTCCTTCGTCACGGCTCGGCGTTCCCCAGGCGCCATCGGCACGGCGACGGCATCGCTCTCAGCCAGGCCAGCGCAGGGAAGCAGCGCGCCGTACCAGGCCTCGATCGCGGCAGCGTCGATTGGCCCTGCCGCCGTTAAGGTGCTCGCGGCCGCAATGCCATGTTCGACCAGCAGGAAGGAGACGCCCTGGGCGGTGAGGGCGAAGACGGCGGCGCCTTGCGGCAGCGTCGCCAGGAAGTGGCGCAGACCGGGCGCCCCATCCGGCCCAAGCACCACCGCGTAGAGCCGCGCGGGCCGTAACAGCCGGCCGGGCACGGCGAGGTTCGCGAGATCGATCGCGCGCGCGTTGGTATCGGCAGGGGCAGCCGCGTCGTTCATGTCGCGACTTCGGCGCCGATCAGCCGGGCGTAGGCGCCCGCGGCAGCGATCAGCGCGGCATGCGTGCCGCGTTCCACGACCTTGCCGCGCTCGAGCACGATGATCTCGTCGCAATCGCGGATCGTACTCAGCCGGTGCGCGACGAGAACGCAGGTCATGCCGCGGCGGCGCACTGCCGTCAGGATTTCGCTCTCGCTCATCGCATCGAGGCCAGAGGTCGCCTCGTCGAGCACGAGGATCGCAGGGTTGCGCACGAGGGCTCGGGCGATCTCGAGGCGCTGGCGCTCACCGCCGTTGAGGTTGCGACCGCCATCCTCGATGCAGCCCTTGAAGTTGCCGGGCATGGCACGCACCGCCGGCGTCAGGCCGGCGTCGTCGATCGCTGCAACCAGCTGGTCGTGGTCGGCGGTATTGTCCCACAGGGTGACGTTGTCGACGACGGTGCCGGCGAACAGATGGATGTCCTGGTCGACGGAGGCGACGATCCTCGACAGCCGTTCTCGCCCCCAGGCCGGCAGAGTGTGGCCGTCGATGCGGATCTCACCGGCACGGGGCTCGAGCAGGCCGGTGATCAGCTTGCCCAGGGTGGATTTGCCGCTGCCCGATTCGCCGACCAGTGCCACCCATTGGCCGGGCGCCACGTCGAGCGAGAAATCCTCGATCATCGCCGGCTCGAGCGCGTTGTAGCCGAAGCTCACGCCCTGCATGGTCAGCCGGCCGGCGGCGCGCGCGCCTTCAGGCGCCCTGGCCGGCCCGTCAACCGGCCCGTCAGCCGCCGGGGCAAAGCGCCAGTCGGGCTTGTGGTGCAGGACGTCATCGAGCCGCGACAGGTCGGCCGACGCCTCCTGCACCTTGGCGGCCACGCCGACCATCTGCTGCACGGGCGCCGCGAAGTTCCCGAGCAGGCTCTGGAAGGCCACGAGTATCCCGAGGGTCATCTCCCCGTGGATGACCTTCAGCGCGCCGATGCCGAGCACGGCAGCGGATGTCAGGCTGAGCAGGATGGGCGGCAGCAGGTCGATGGCCTGCTGATAGATCGCCAGCTTCTGCTCGGAGTTGACGCTGCGGGCGTGATAGCCCGCCCATCGTGAGAAGAAGTCGTTCTCGCCGCCGGTCGCCTTGAGGGTCTCGATCGACTGCAGGCCGACGACCGAGGCGGAAAACAGCCGGGACTGCTCCATCTGCAAGCGGTGCGCCGCGCTGGACAGCGAGCCTTGAAGAAGGCGGACGAAGACGACGTTGAGGACAGCGGCGGCAAGGGCGATCACCGCGAGCAGCACGTCGTAGGAGAGCATGACAGCGCCCAGGAAACCCGCCGTCACGCAGTTCGCCGCCGCGTTGCCAAAGTCGCGCGCCAACAGAGTTGCGACGCGATCGTTGGCGTCGACGCGATTGACGAGATCACCGGTGTGGCGCTGGCTGAAGAACGCAACCGGCAGAGTGAGCACGTGCCAGGCGAATCGCGCCGACTGTTCCAGCGCCATCCTGAGCTCGATGCGCAGAAGCACGAGCCCTTGCACCGAACGCAGCAATACGTTCACCAGAAGGGCGACGCCGAGGCCGATCAGCAACGGGCTGAGCCAACCCGTGAAGCGCTGGACCAGCACCTTGTCCACGAAGGCGGCGGTGAGACCCGGCACGACCATGCCGGGGATCACCAGCATCACGCTGATCCAGGCGACGACGGCGATGCCGCCCCGCATGCCTCTCAGGCGGCCGGCCAGCTTCGACAGGATTCCCGCGGGCTCACCGCCGCGGGTGAAGGCGGCGCCTTTCGTGAACTCCAGCGCGACGCCGGTGAAGCCCTCGGCAAACTCCTCGCGGGAGACGGTGCGGGGACCGATTGCCGGATCGTTGAGCCAGACCTTCGTGCGTGAGGCGCCCTCGACCACGAGGAAATGATTGAAGTTCCAGAACACGATCACCGGGAAGTTGCCGCCGAGCAGTTCGTCGACGTCGCGCCGCATGCCGGCGGCTTCGAGGCCGTAGCGCCGCGCTGCCCGCACGACGTTGCCCGCCTTGGAGCCGTCGCGCGAGACACCGCAGGCAATTCGCAGCTCCTCGAGCGGGACCCGCCGCCCGTGATAGGCGAGCACGCTGCCCAGCGCCGCGGCACCACACTCCGTCATCTCCATCTGCAGCACGGTCGGCGTGCGAACCCGACGCGCGGAAAGGAAGTCGACCCCGGCGATCATCCGTCGACGCTGAGCAGCTTGCGCAGGAACGGCAGGACGAGGCTAATCGGCCGCACCTGGCCGATGATGATGTCGAGGCTCGCCACCGACCCCGGCGTGATCCGGTAGGGTGGACCCGAGCCGCTCCACCAGGCGAAGCCGCTGGGATTGGTCTTCGAGCGAACGAGCTCGACGTGCGCGAGCAGCGCCGAGCCGTCGCCGATCAGCCGTTGGGTGAGCTGGGCGTTGTGCAGGATCTGCTCGATGTGCGCGTTCGAGACTTCGCTTGCCGACACATAGGTCACGCGCCCCCGCATCGACCCGTATTCCTCGCGTTTCGTGCCGTCCGGGACGACCCGGGCTTCCATGCCGACGGCCACACGCTTGCGCCGGGGACCGGCCAGCAGGACCAGCATCTCGTCGGCCCAGACATCTTCGGCCTGGGCCGGCCCGATGGTGGCAATCACCTGGCCCGAGGTCGCGACGTCGCCGCGGCCGACATGAACTTCCTGGATGACGCCGCTGATCGGCGCCCTGACGATCGATCCGACACCCATCTTCACGCGCAGCTCTTCGAGCTGGCTCTTCTTGAGATCGATCTCTCCCTGCTTCTGTCGCTCGACGTCCTCGAGATCGTCGCGCTGCTTCTGGAGAGTCGCCTCGATCTCGACCTTCTTGGCGCTGCCGTTCGCGAGCTCGAGATTCGTCTGATCGTACTGTTCCTGCCGGGCGATCACCTCGGCTTGCGCCATCATGCCCTTGGAGCGCAGCGACTCGTAACCCTCGACCAGCTGGCGCAATCGGTCGCGGCGCACCGTGTTCGCGGCCATCTGTCCATCGACTGCCGCCATCTGGCGTTTTGTCATTTCCTCGCTGTGGCCGATCTGCGTGGCATTGGCCGCCTTCAACTTCGCGAGATTGGCCTCGAGGCGTGCGACCTCGGCTATCGCGTTCTGGATCTCCGCGCTCAGCAACCGCTGCTCTATGTTGGCGATCACTGCACCAGCCTCGACATGATCCCCTGGCTTCGCGACCACGTCGAGCACGAGCCCCGAAGAAACCGTCGCGACGGCAAAGTTGCCCGACCTGTCGCCGAGCAGCACGCCCTGCCCAAGGGCCCGTTCCGGCACCGATCCGAACACCGCCCAGAACAGGGCTGCTGCGATGATGACGCTTGCGGAAACCAGCATCAGGCGCATGCCTGGCGGGATCAGGTTGATGCGCTGGTCGAGCTGCTCGGGGGACTTCAGGCGCTTGAGCGCTTCCTCCCGGAAAAGGCGTCCGCCCGTGGCGGTCACCAGGCTCTGACCATCGTTCATGCGACGTGCGCCCCCGATCTCCTGCCCCACACCAACATGCCACGAGCCTACGACGCAGCTCTGCATGCCGAGGTTGAGAAGCATGCGTAGTCTTCATAGTCGATGTCGTCGCCTGCAGCCAATTCACTCCGTGCGGAAAATGCGTAATTCCATGGAATTCCACTCGCGAGCGCTAGTGGAAGGCATGGGCAATAGTTAGATGCCAATCCCGACGCACAACCAATCAGTAACGGTTGGACGTCTCAACCATCCCAGTGCCTTGCATCGGGTCGCAACGAGAGGACAGTCACATGAGCATTGCCGAAATCGAGCGTTTTGCCGCTGACGTGAGTTCCGACGCCGCCCTGCGCGTAGAGGCCGAGAAGGCCTGTGCGCAGGCTTCACCGGCGACGCCGGTTGACGGTGTGACCGCCTTCGCGAAGGCCAAGGGCTACGCCTTCACCGCCAGCGAGTTGAGGGAGCATACCACGGCGAAGGCCGAGGCTGCCGGCAGCCGAGTCTCCGATGCCGAGCTCGACGGTCTCTCGGGGGGACAAGGAGATGGAATTGCGATGCACCTCATTGGCTACATGATAGGCGTGGTGCTCAGCCTTCCCAGCAAGCCCTAGTAACCGGGTGTGGGCCGCCAGATGCGGCGGCCCCGGAAAGTCACGCCGGCGGATGGAGCGGTCGCTTTCGCCTTCGCTCGGACGGCGAAGGCCGCGGCCGCCGGCGAGCCATCACTCGGGAGCGAGCGCGTCTTCAACCGGGCAACTTCCTGGTTGCCTGCTCTTGGAAGGTACAGTCATGAGCATTTCCGAGGTCAGGCGTTTTGCCAGTGACTTGCAGACCAATTCGGCATTGCGCGCCGAAATAGACAAGCAATCGCAATCGGCGCCCGACTCGTTGGACAGCGTGATCGCCCTCGCGGCAAGCAAGGGATACAGCTTTACGGCAGAAGAGTTGAGAGCGAGCGTGAGGTTTGCTGGCGCGCTCCTCACTGACGGTGAGCTTGATCGTGTCGCCGCGGCGGCACCCGCCTCGAGCGATCCGTCGATCGCCAGTCTGTTGAAGCCCTGGGTCCGCCCCTAGACTGTGGCATGATTGGTTCAGGTGGAACCAACTCGGTATCCATTCCGTCAGCCTGAGCGCAGCGAAGGTTCTCATCGCCAAGAGTCTCAAAGTGCCCTCGTTGCAGGCGGCGATGACGTCCTTCGCTGCGGTTGACAGAAGTGCGGACGTCGTTTCCGTCGGTCGGCAGATTGCAATACCCCAATGTGCATGTCTGGACTCCGTCGAATCGGGAGGTAAGATCCCAGGCCATCGCGCAGCGCCCCGCTCTCGCTCATGAAGTGCCGCACTCGATGTGTACTTGGCCGCTCCGCGCTTGGTGCTTCCAGTAGAAGACGCTGGAATTCTGTGCGTTTTCCAAGAATATTGAGACTGGAAAGCGCGTGCGTCGAACGCCGGGGGACGAGTGGCGCGGGACATCGATCGAAAACTGCGACTGACCGCGGCGTTGCTCGGGGTCGTCGCGCGCAAGGACCTGGCAGCGGCGTTCCGGCGGGTGAATGCCACGACTCCGTTCGAGATCGGTCGCGCCGACAAATGGCTGCAGGGGCGCTCTCAGCCTCGCGAGCTGCAGGTCTACGAGGATTGGTCCAAAGTGCTGGAGCTCGATCAGCCTGGCCAATGGGTTGCTGATTGCGACATCGAAGCCTTTCTCGACGTGATCTGCGTTCGCCATGGCCGTGACCGCGAGGCACTGTTGAACGCGATCGAGCCGTCGGGCAGTCGGGACGTGAGCGTGCCGGGGGCAGCACTCGAGCTGGCCGGCACGTTCGTATGCTATTCGCACGCCTGGTCGCCCTATTTTCGTGGGCGGCTGATCCGCGGCGAACTCGCTATCGGCAAAGAGTCGAGTCCAAATCGCCTGCCTGTTACCTATACCGAGGTTCTTCCCACCGGCCCCCTGAAGCTCGAGGGCGCTTTGGCCGTCGCCAAGCGCGGACTGCATATCCAGGTCAGCGATGTAAAGGGCGAGGTACAGTTCATCACCTTCTGTCTGTTCCTGGCTCCGTCACCGGCCAGCATCCTGGCCGGTCTGATGTTCGGCACGACTGTAATTGGACACGATGCCCAGCCCTCGGTGACCCGTATCGTCATGGCGCGGGTGCCGGCTGCAACGACACGGCTGCGCTCGGCCGATGCTTACCTCCCCACGCAGGGCTCAATTGCAGAAGACTTGACGGGGCTCGGCCTGCGTATCGATGACCCGGCCGCTACCGACCGATTGCTTGCCGAGTTCCTCTCGGGTGCAAGCGGCAAGTTCGATCAGATCCCAATGTCCGCCTATCGCGCTCTGACCGAAATGTTTGATCGCAGCTGGCTTGCGGCCGCGCGTTGAGGTGACAGACATCAGGTCGAGCCCCGCGGCTCTGGCGATGGCCCAATCCTCGCGGCGCTACTGCCAGACAGCATTCTGGCCAATCGGCGTCCGAGACGTGGTACGGACGAAAATTGGCAAAGGGATTATCGGACCCCGCCGCTGCAACACCGTCGAGCTCGGCGTCGGAGAGCTCCGTTCCGGCTTTATTTGCCGCTGCTCTGATGTGATCCTTCACGTCACCGACGGTGAGGCGGTAGCCCTTGCTCACCGCAAAGGCGACGGCGGTGGCCAGCGGCGTATCGTGCGACCTATCGGTTTGAGCCTTTTCGGCTTCCGCGCGCAACGCCGCGTTGGAATTCATGTCAGCGGCGAAGCGCTGGATTTCGGCAGTGCTCATCAAAAGATCCTTCCAGGTAACCCGACGCGATGGCATCGGGGGTAGTTCGACCGCCTCAGCTCTATCCAACTGATTGTTAGGCCACGCCTCGCATTCAGATGCTGCGGGCACGTCCCACTAGCGCCAGCGCGCGGAATTCTATGGAATTCCATCCGAACCGGCCGGCTGTCGGCTCCCGCAGGGCGTCAGGCCCAAATTGGTCAAGCCGAAGCTTTTGGTCGACGTGGGATTCCCGAACATGGGTGACGCCGGCCGGCTTCGGCATCCGAAGTTCAAGGGCGTTCGCGACGATCTTCACTGCTAGGCGTGCGGCGAAGCGGTGGCGCGCTCAGTTTTCGGCGAGCTGCTGCTGGCGATCTCCTTCCTCCTGCTGCTGCCGGTCGGTTCCGAACTGGCCGTCGTCCGGTGGCAACGCCCGGCCGTTCGATTTCCCTAGGGCTATCAAACCGTCGAGGTCGCGCACGACGATGCTACGCCGCGTCGAGCGAATCAGGCCATAGCTCTCGAGCATTTGCAGGCCAAGGGTAACGCTCGGACGGCGCACGGCCAAAATCTCCGCCAGGGCCGAATGGGTGATGCTGAGTTGCAGCGATCCTACTGACCCACTCGCCCGCGCCAACCAGCGGGCCAATCGTGCGGTAATCGTAAGTCGGCCGACAGACCGGCACACGTCCATAATTTCACGGAGTGCGAGGCAGACGTGAGCCACTAGGTAGTTCCGCAGATGCGAGTCGTTCGCCGAGAGTTGGAGCAGCGTCGCCGTCGATATCCGCCAGGCGCGACCGCCAAGCTGCACGACTGTGTCGCCGAGCGCAGTTGTGTCACCCAGCACGACGTTGGGCGCCGTCAGTCCGTTGCGGCCGATGCTGACCGCCTCTATGCGCTCCTCATGCTCGCCTCCGGCGAAGAGTGAGGCCAGGGCATCGATAGGAAAATGGACATGGCCAACCGGCTGACCTTTAGCGGCCAGTAGCTCTCCCCTCTCGAGCACGACCTCCTCAAGGTAGTCGCTCAGGGTCAAGCGCTGTTCAGCAGCGAGACCGTCGAGGACTTGGTTTCCGAAGTTACCGAAGTCAGGCACGCAGGGCGTGCGAGGATGTAGGTCGATTGCGCCCTCCGTCACAAAAGTGAGCGGGAGCGCGGGAGCATTCTTAGCGGAGATGCCTACGTCTTCCAGTCGCCGACGCTCAGAAGTCGAACCGACGATGCAAGTACAATGCCCTGACGCGCCGACGGTTGCGAATTCATTCTGTGACCGGCTCGCGCCGGTACAGTTGGGTACCGAGCTAATTGGGGCTACTGCGGGGCCAGCTTGGGGCCAGCGGCCGGGTTCTCTTCGTTGGCGCCAACGAGACGATCCACCCAGCATCCCTACGTCCGTGGGTGCCCGCGCGTTTCCGCCCGGTCACACCGCAGCACTGTTATTGTGCCACAGTCTGCTCGGCGAATGGGAGGTCATGTGGTGCATATCACGTGCCAGTAGCATGCATATCCGGCGATCAGTCGTCGCATTTCGCCGGCTCGGCCACCGGGCGACAGCGCGTAGGACGGGCACCCTAATGGGCGATGGGCTTTAAGCCCTGGAGCATCCTGCCACCAAAAAGTCACAAGTGCCGGCCCCGTGGTAGGATCACAGCGCCGAGTCGTTCGCGCTTGCTGCTTCGGAGCTTGGCTGCCACGGTTGCCCACGACCTAGGGGACCCGCGCGTGCGCTGGTTCTTCATGAAGGAGGGCCACATCTTTGGGGTTGAGCTTCTGGAGCCGGGCAGTCCTTGATCGAACAATCGAAGGCACACTTCGCGCGACGGGCTGGAGAGAACCTAGAGGGCTTCGAAGTCTGGGACCACGCGCGCCGGGTTTACGTCCATTCCAACCAAGACGCCTCGCCCGAAGGTGTCCGCCCGGCGGGGGAACCACGCGGGCGCTAATCGAGGGAGACGAGCGGCCAAGGTTTACTCCGACTGGATGGCCCGCGCAGGTGTGGCGCGCTCTCGGCGGCATACTTTAGGCGATGTTGCACTCAATGATGCAGTCTGTCCCGCATTGAACAGGCGGCAGGCATCCTATCGGTGTAGGGTGAGGTTGCGGGGCAAGCCAGGAGCGACGAATGACGACTCTATTGGAGCAAGCTGCAACAGCCCGAGACGGCGCCCGGCGAGCACGCCGGCTCGCGAAAGCGGTATCCGGTGCCGACAGCGCGCGATTGGCGCAGTACGCGGATGACCTGGACGCCCAGGCTATCGAATTGGAGCAACGCGCGTCGACCGGCCGCTGACTACCCAGAGGTGTCTCAAATGAACACCTGGCCGCTTGAAGGCCTTAAGAGCGACGCCAAGACCAAGCAGCCCTGGCACTTCCAACCGGCTGCCAAGCCCATTCGCGTTCGCTGGCGTTCTATGACACCTGGAGCGGCAAGGGCGTTGCCCGGAATGTCACAAGCTTCTCGATCGTGGCGACTGCCGCGGCGCCGCCGAGAGCATCACTCAATCGGAGTGAATCCGGACGATTTTACCACCGGCCCCCAATAGGTACGGTCGCGGCTAAGCCGACTTGCCAACTCGGCGGGCGTCGACGGCGCGGATACCAAGCCGGCTTTGGCAAAGGCTTCGATGAGGTCGGGCTGCCTTAGAGCTTTCTCGATGGCGGCCGCCGTCTTGTTGACGATGGCCTCGGGAGTTCCTGTTCGCATGAAGAAGCCGAGCCATTCGGTGACCACGATGTTCTTCAAGCCTTGTTCCGCGAAAGTTGGGACTTCGGGGAAAAACGGCGAGCGCTCCGGACCGGTAGTGGCGAGTACACGCGCGCGGCCACTTGCGGCGTGTGGCAGGAACGCGCCGTCGGGTAGTATTGCCGATGCAAGTTGTCCGTTGATCAGGTCGTTCACCGCGGGCGCCAAACCGCGATAGGGGACCGCCTGGATTGGCGCACCGCTGCTCTTAACCAACATGAAGGTCAGAAGATGCGGCATCGAACCTTCCCCCGGATTTCCACAGTTAGCCTTCGCTGGGTTGGCCTTCGCCCAGGCGACGAAGTCGGCGACGCTCTTGACCTGTTCCGGAACTGGCGTTCCCACCGCAAGCGCATGGACCTGGTCGCAAGCCACGGCTACTGGCGCAAGGTCGGCCACCGGATCGTAGGATAATTGGCGATAGACGTGTGGGTAGAGCGCAACTACGGACGATGGCGTCAGCAGTATCGTCCTACCGTCAGCGGGTAAAGATTTGAGTGCGTCGATGGCGAGCCGACCGGCTGCACCCGGCTTGTTGTCGACAATTGCAACGTTGGCATACTTGCCAACGAGCTTGTCGGCGACCCACCGTGCGGCAACGTCATTTGAGCCGCCAGGCGGATAGCCAACGACGATCTTCAGGCTGTCCAATGTGTCCTGGGCGTGCGACGGGAAAGGCCGGACGAAGCTAAGAACGCCGACTGCTGGCAATGTCAGCTGGAGAAGGTCCCGACGTAGGATTATTGCCATGTGCCACTCCGATTCGAAGATGCGCTGACGATCCGCCGGTTGCCGGCGATTGCAGTGTCTAAGGTGCCAAGGCACTCTTTCTCCGAGATTGAAGCGGGGAAGTAATGGGAGAGTTCGGGGAGAGTTCTGGTAGTTCCATGGCGGCCACCGCGCCGGAACCGGCAATCTCTTTCGGCGCGTTTCGGCTGACGCGACGGACCGGCGAACTGTGGCGCGGCGGGACGGAGGTAAGGCTTACGCCGCGCGCCGCCGCCGTATTGGCGCTGCTCCTCGAGCGCCCCCAGGAGATCGTCACCAAGCAAGAGTTGCTCGAGAGGGTCTGGGAAGGAAGCTCCGTCGGCGACGAGGCGCTCACAAGCTGCATTCGGGAGCTGCGGCGGGTACTCGACGATGACGCGCGCGAGCCGCGTTACATCGAAACCAGACACCGGCGGGGCTATCGCCTGGTGGTACCCGTCGCGACCGCGACGCCTGCAGCGACCTTGCTGACCAAGCCTTCCGTCGCCGTGATGGCGTTTCAGAACATGAGCGGTGATCCAGCGCAGGAATACTTCGTCGACGGCCTAGTCGAGGACATAATTACAGCGCTATCCCGCATTTCAGCGTTCTCTGTCATCGCCCGAAACTCCTCGTTTACCTACAAGGACCGCGTGGTCGATGTCCGGCAGGTTGGGCAGGACCTTGGCGCGCGCTATGTGCTCAATGGATCGGTCCGTAAAGCGGGAGCCCGCCTTCGCATTACGGGACAACTAGTCGATGCGACGACGGGCAATCACGTATGGGCGGATCGATACGACGGTGCGTTGGAGGATGTCTTCGACTTGCAGGATCGGATCACGTCAAGTGTCGTGGCCGTCATTGAGCCGAAGGTCCAGCAGGCTGAAATCGCGCGTGCGCAGGCCAAGTCGACCGAGAGCCTTACTGCTTACGACCTCTATCTGCGCGCCTTTGCAGCACATTCGGATTATGAGGATCAATCGAACAATGACGCACTGGGGCTGCTCGCCCGCGCCGTTTCCATCGATCCGCGTTTTTCGTCGGCCTATGGTCTTATGGCCAATTGTCATGTGCACCGCCTCAATCGCGGCTGGGGCTCGGTCGACGATGCTAGGAGGGAGGGGCTCAAAGCAGCAAAGCTCGCCGCAAGAACGGGGAGAGACGATCCGCGTGCGCTGGGGTGGGCAGCCAATGGCATCGCCCGTTTTGGTGGAAGTTTGGAAGAAGCCGTAGCGCACATCGAGCGGGCCTTGGCCCTAAGCCCGGATTCCGTCCACGTGAGGCGTATGAGCGGCTATACATACTTCGTTGCCGGTAATCACGAGCGCTCCATCGAACACTTCAAGCGCGCGATGCAGCTCGACCCGATGGACCCGTGGGCCTTCCATTCCTGCTACGGGATTGCCCTTCCGTACTTCTTCACCGGCCACTACGAAGACGCGCTAGCGTGGGTCGACAAGGCG
>Ga0310811_10010082_pt1 | contig 12209 bp, 11 predicted proteins | sample YCmetagenome_FD_207642 | JGI IMG/M metagenome (GOLD analysis project Ga0310811, IMG submission 207642) | Soil microbial communities from experimental microcosm in Duke University, North Carolina, United States - YC | ecosystem: Engineered > Artificial ecosystem > Soil microcosm > Unclassified ... | reverse complement strand
CTCGTCGGGCCGCGTCAGCACTGGGCGGCGCACCGGCACGCTGACCAAGAAGGCCTCGACCTCGACGCCGCAGCAGCAGCTCGACATCTCGACCCGCGTGATCGACCTGATCGCGCCGATCGGCAAGGGCCAGCGCGCCCTGATCGTGTCGCCGCCGCGCACCGGCAAGACGGTGCTGCTGCAGAACATCGCCCACGCCATCACCGCCAACAATCCCGAGGTCTTCCTCATGGTGCTGCTCGTCGACGAGCGGCCGGAGGAAGTGACCGACATGCAGCGCACGGTGAAGGGCGAGGTCGTGAGCTCGACCTTCGACGAGCCGGCCGGCCGCCACGTCGCCGTGGCCGAGATGGTGATCGAGAAGGCCAAGCGCCTGGTCGAGCACAAGAAGGACGTGGTGATCCTGCTCGATTCGATCACCCGCCTCGGCCGCGCCTACAACACCGTCGTGCCGAGCTCGGGCAAGGTGCTGACCGGCGGCGTCGACGCCAACGCCCTGCAGCGGCCCAAGCGCTTCTTCGGCGCCGCCCGCAACATCGAGGAAGGCGGCTCGCTCACCATCATCGCCACGGCGCTGATCGACACCGGCAGCCGCATGGACGAGGTGATCTTCGAAGAGTTCAAGGGCACCGGTAACTCGGAAATCATCCTCGACCGCAAGGTCTCCGACAAGCGCACCTTCCCGGCGATCGACATCACCAAGTCGGGCACCCGCAAGGAGGAGCTGCTGGTCGATCGCGCGACGCTCTCCAAGATGTGGGTCCTTCGCCGCATCCTGATGCCGATGGGCGCTGTCGATGCCATCGAGTTCCTGCTCGACAAGCTCCGCACGGCCAAGACCAACCAGGACTTCTTCAGCTCGATGAATCAGTGACGCCGGTCGGCGTGACGGCATGAAGGCGCTGATCGTCGTCGGTCATCCCGCCGCTGCGAGCTTCAACCACGCGCTCGCGGCGGCGGTTCGCACGGCTTGGCAGGCGGCCGGCTGCGAGGTCCGCTTCCACGACCTCCTCGCCGAGGAGTTCGATCCCCGGCTCACTGCCGACGAAGCGCGCGGACAGCCGACGACCGATCCGCTGGTCCGCACGCACATCGAGGATTTGCGGGCCAGCGATCTGCTCGCCGTCGTGCATCCCAATTGCTGGGGCGCGCCGCCTGCACTCATGAAAGGCTGGATCGACCGCGTCTTCGCGGCCGACGCGGCCTACGGTTTCGCCAAGGGCGTCGATCAGGGCGATGCGCCGGTGGGGCTGCTGACCACCCGGGCGGCGCTGATCCTCAACACCGGCAACACGCCGACGGAGCGCGAACGCGACGTCTTCGGCGACCCGCTGGAACGCATGTGGCGCGACTGCGTGCTGAACTACTGCGGCGTCGGCCATGTCACGCGCGCGTTGTTCGGCGTTGTCGCGACCAGTACGGAAGTGCAGCGCGTGGCTTGGCTGGAAGAGGCGAGTCGCCTGGCTTTGGAGGCAGTCCGCCGCGCAAAGGCGACTGCCTAGGATCAGGGTCATGCTCTTGCGGACCGCAAGCGTCCCGCTCGCTCAGGTTCATGAGCGGGCGGGACGCTTGCGGTCCGGAAGAACATGATCAACATGAGAAAACGCTGCTCCACGGCCGCAAACGGCCGGCCGGACCGCAAACCGTGACTGGAGTCGAGCGGTTGCGTCCCTGCCAAGTCCTTGATTCCAAAGGGCCGGACCGCAACGGACCGCAAGGGACGCAAATTTTCACCGATTCCAGGCCGCTGAGCGCAGGACCTGCGGCCGCCCGCGAGCATCCCTGTCGGAGGCGCCTGCGCCGATGGGCTACGCCCCCAGGTCGGCGGCGACGGCGCGGCGCTGCTCGATGCTGACATCGACGGCGACGCCAAACCAGGCTTCGAAGCCCATGCGGCCCTGGTGCAGCAGCATGCCGAGCCCGTCGATGCAGCGATTGCCGCGCCCGCGCGCCGCCGCCAGCAGCCCGGTCTCGAGCGGCGTGTAAACGATGTCGTAGACCGCCGCCGAATGCGGCAGGTGAGCAAGGTCGAGGTCGAGCGGCGGCTTGCCCGTCATGCCGAGCGAGGTCGTGTTGACCAGCAGGGTGACGCCGTCGAGCGCTCGAGCCCGGTCCTCCCAGTGATCGATGACGATCTGCCGTCCATCGTCGGGCGTGAAGGCGACCCCGAGATCGATTGCCGTGCCGCGCGTGCGGTTGACCAGGCGCAGTTCCGGGACGCCGGCGTCCATCAGGCCGGCGACGACGGCGCGCGCGGCACCGCCAGACCCCAGGACGACCACCGGGCCAGCCTCGGCACGCCACGCCGGCGCGTTGTAGCGCAGCGCCTCCATGAAGCCGAAGCCGTCGGAGTTGCGGCCTTCCAGCGTCCCGTCGGGCTGCTTGATCACCGTGTTCACGGCGCCGATGCGCGCCGCCGCCGGCTGGATGCGGTCCAGGAGCGGCATGATGTCGATCTTGTGCGGCAGGGTGAGATTGCAGCCGCGGGCATTGGGCGTGTGCCGCAGGAAGGCGACGAGCTCTTCCAAGGCCGCCCGGCTGGGCTCGACCGGCAGGCGGCCGTAATGGCCGTCGACGCGGTGCTGCTTCAGCCAGAAGCCGTGCAGCGCCGGTGAGCGCGAATGCGTGACCGGCCAGCCGACGATGGCGGCGAACGGCCGCCCGCGGGCCTCGTCGAGGAGAGTGGTGTAGGCGCTCATGTCGGCTGCTCCAGGCCAATGCCGTGCTCGGCGAGGAAGGCGAGCAGCGGCAGCAGCGGCAGGCCGAGGATGGTGAAGTAGTCGCCTTCGATACGGCTGAACAGATGGGCGCCCAGCCCCTCGAGCTGATAGGCGCCGACCGAACTGCACACCGCCTCGCCGGCGCGCGCCAGGTAGGCATCGAGGAAGGAGTCGGTGAAGGATCGCATGGTGAGAAGCCCGTGGTCGGCGGCCTGCCAGATGCGCGCGCCGTTCTGCGCCACCACCACGGCGGAATGCAGTTCGTGGGTTTGCCCGCCGAGGTCGCTCAGCTGCTGTCGCGCCGCGGCGAGCGTCGGCGGCTTGTCGAACAGCCGGCCGTTGCAGGCGAGGGTCGAATCGGCGCCGATCACCAGCGCGCCAACCCGTCGCGCCGAGACACGCATCGCCTTCATTTCGGCAAGGGTCGTGGCGATATCGCGCGGCTTCGCGCGTTCGCCGAGCAGGCTCAACTTCACCTCGTCCTCGTCGACACCCGATGGTTCGATCTCGAAGGCAAGGCCGGCATGGGCGAGGAGCTGACGCCGTGAAGGGCTGGCCGAAGCGAGAATGAGCGGTGGCGGCATGACGGTGGGCGAAGCCTACGCTGGTTCCAGGCGGTAGAGCCCGCCATCGTCGCTGTGGGTGACGAGGTAGATCAGCCCGTCGGGCCCCTGGCGCACGTCGCGGATATAGGGAAGACGGCCGTCGAGCAACCGCTCTTCGCCGCGGTAGCGCTCGCCGTCGAGCTCGATGCGGAACAGCGCATAGGCCGACAGCGCGCCGGTGAACAGCGAGCCCTTCCAGCCCGGGAAGCGGTCGCCGGTATAGAAGGAGAGCCCGCAGGGCGAGATCGACGGCACCCAGGTGCGCAACGCGTCCTCCATGCCGGGCAGGCTGCGGTTGTCGGTGATCTTGCTGCCGTCGTAATTCACACCGTAGGTGACGCGCGGCCAGCCGTAATTGGCGCCGGCCTTGAGGATGTTGAGCTCGTCGCCGCCGCGCGGGCCGTGCTCGACCTCCCAGACGCTGCCGGTCTCGGGATGCAGCGCGAGACCCTGCGGGTTGCGGTTGCCCCAGGTGAAGATCTCCGGCCGCGCCCCCGCCCGCCCGACGAATGGGTTGTCCGGCGGCACCGAGCCGTCGTCGCGCAGGCGGACGATCTTGCCGGCAAGGTCGGCGAGGTCCTGGGCCTGGTTCATCTGGAAGCGATCGCCGCAGGTCACGTAGAGGAGGCCGGCGCGATCGAACAGCAGGCGCGAGCCGAGATTGAGGCTGCCGGACCGACGCGGCAGCGCCTCGAAAATCGGCGTCAGGCCGCGCAGCCCGCCCTCGCCGAGCTCCGCCCGGCCCGCCGTCGTCACCGGCCCGCCCGGTCCATCGCTGATGTAGGACAGGTAAAGCACCCGGTTGCGGGCGAAGTCAGGGTGCAGGCAGATGTCGAGCAGACCGGCCTGGCCGCGGGCATAGACCTTGGGCACGCCGCCGAGCGACGTGCGTTCCAGGCGGCCGTTGGCGAACACCCGCAGCCGGCCCGGCCGCTCGGTGATCAGCATCCGGCCGTCGGGCAGGAAGGCCATGCCCCAGGGCTGCTCGAGCTCGCGGCTCAGGGTCACCAGCCGGTAATTAGCCTTGGCGCTGCGCAGGGCGTCCTGCGCCCGCACGACCGCGGGGCTGGCCAGCGTGGCGCTCGCGGCGAGCACGAATCGGCGTCGAAACATGGCCTCTCCTGTCGATCCGGCGCGGGCGGGCTGGCGCGTGATTGTACGGCGATTATACTCGACGCCGACCAGCAATCCCAAAACCGAGGGACGCCCCTTTGACCGACCGCTTTTTGCGAACCGGCATCTTTCACGCACCCTTCCACGCCCTGGACGAGAACCCCACCCTCGCCCTCGAGCGCGACATGGAGCTGCTCCAGCACCTCGATCGGCTGAACTACCACGAGGCCTGGATCGGCGAGCACCATTCGGGCGGCTTCGAGATCATCGCCAGCCCCGAGATGTTCATCGCCGCGGCGGCCGAGCGCACCCGCCATATCCGGCTCGGCACCGGCGTGGTGTCGCTGCCCTATCACAACCCGTTCATGCTGGCCTCGCGCATGCGCCAGCTCGACCACATGACGCGCGGCCGCGCCATGTTCGGCGTCGGCCCGGGCGCGCTGGTGCACGATGCCGCCAAGATCGGCATCAAGCCGTCGGACCAGCGCAGCCGCATGAACGAATCGCTCGACGTCATCATGGAGCTGATGGAAGGCAAGTCGGTGACGCGCAAGACCGACTGGTTCGACCTCACCGCAGCCCAGCTTCAGCTGCCGCCCTACAGCCAGCCTGGCATGGAGATGGCGGTGGCCTGCGCCCGCTCGCCGGTCGGCGCCGTCGCCTCGGGCCGTTACGGCATCGGCATGCTGTCGATCGGCGGCACGTCGGACGACGCGTTGCTGGCGCATGCCAACAACTGGAAGATCTACACCGATCACGCCAAGCAGAACGGCAAGGTGGCCGACCGCAGCAAGTGGCGCATCGTCACGTTTGCGCACGTGGCGCCGACACGCGAGCAGGCGCGCGAGGAGGTCAAGTTCGGCCTCGATCGCTTCGCCAAGTACTTCACGGACGTCGCGACCTTCCCGATCCTGCCGCCCGGCATCACCGATGCGGCCGAGTTCCTGACCAAGGAAGGCATCGCCTGCATCGGCACGCCGGACGATTGCGTAAGGCACTTCGAGAGATTGTGGAAGGGGTCGGACGGCGGCTTCGGCGCCGTGCTGCTGCTCGCCCACAACTGGGCCGACTGGCCGGCGACGCAGCGCTCCTACGAGCTGATGGCGCGCTTCGTCCATCCGCACTTCCAGCGCGGCGCCAACGGGCTGCGCCAGCTGAGCTACGACACCGCCACCGGAAATCGCGGCACCTACTCGGTGCAGTCGCAGGCGGCGGTCGAGAGCGAGATCAAGAAGTACCAGGACGCCCAGTCCCAGAAGGCGGCCGAGTAGCGCAAGCGCATGCATCGAGACAAAGGGGAGAAGCAGTCATGTCGAAGTCAGTCGTGATGGAAGCAGTCAAGTCGAAGTCAATCCTGATGCACGAGAATGGCGGCCCGGAGAAGATGGTCCTCGAGGAGGTCGAGGTCGGTAAGCCGGGTCCGGGCCAGGTCAAGGTCAAGCAGACCGCGATCGGCCTCAACTTCATCGATGTCTATACCCGCTCGGGTCTCTACCAGACGCCGCTGCCCAACGCCGTCGGCCGCGAGGCGGCTGGTGTGGTCGTCGAGGTCGGGCCCAAGGTGCGGGGCTTCAAGAAAGGCGATCGCGTCGCCTATTGCGGCGTGCTGGGCGCCTACTGCCAGGAGCGCCTCATGGGCACCGAGCAGCTCGTGAAGGTACCCAAGGGCGTGAGCGACGAGCAGGCGGCGGCGATCATGCTGAAGGGCATGACCACGGAGTACCTGGTCGATCAGTGCGCCAAGCCGTGGCTCAAGAAGGGCGACATCGTGCTGTTCCATGCCGCCGCCGGAGGCGTCGGCCTGCTGTTCGGCCAGTGGGCCAAGGCACGTGGCTACAAGTGCATCGGCACGGTGTCGTCGCCGGAGAAGGCCAAGCTCGCCAAGAAGAACGGCTACAAGTGGGTGATCGACTACACCAAGGAAGACGTCGTCGCCAAGGTGAAGGAGATCACCAAGGGCAAGGGCGTGCCGGTGGTGTTCGACGGTGTCGGCAAGGACACCTGGAATGCCTCGCTTGATTGCCTGCGCCCGCGCGGCTTGCTGTGCTCGTTCGGCAACGCCTCCGGTGCCGTGGCTCCGCAGCCGCCGGGCATCCTGAACACCAAGGGCTCGCTCTACCTGACGCGTCCCAGCCTCGGCGCCTATACCGCCACGCGCAAGGATCTCGAGGCGTCGGCAAACTCGCTGTTCAAGATGGTCAAGAGCGGCAAGGTGAAGATCGCCATCGACCAGCGCTATCCCCTGGGCGAGGCCGCCCAGGCCCATATCGATCTCGAGGGACGCAAGACCACCGGCCAGACCATCCTCGTGCCCTGACCGCATGGCCGAGGAGGAGGCTCGGCGGGACGAGGTCACCGAGATCCAACGGACTGGCTGGCTGACCCGCCTCGGCCAGTCGTTCATCGGAGCGGTCATCGGCTTGCTGATGATCGTCGGGGCCGGCGTGCTGCTGTTCTGGAACGAGGGCCGCGCCATCGAGACGGCGCAGTCCTTGAGCGAAGGCGCCGCCGTCGTGGTCCAGGTCGATCCGGCGAAGCTCGATCCCGCGAATGACGGCAGGCTCGTCTACGTCGCCGGGCCGATCGTGGTCGGAAGCTCGATCAACGACGTCGATTTCGGCATCCGCAGCACGGCGCTGCGGCTGGTGCGCAAGGTCGAGATGTACCAGTGGACCGAGGAGCAGCAGAGCGAGACCCACAAGAAGCTGGGCGGAGCCGAGGAAAAGGTCACGACCTACCGATATGCCCGCAAGTGGATGGACCATGCGGTCGACTCCTCGAAGTTCCATGAACGTCCTGGTCACGCCAATCCAGCGATGGCCTATCAACAGCGCAATCTCCTGGCGCCGAAACCCAGGATCGGCGCCTATGGCCTGCCGGATAATCTGGTGAGCGGCTTCGGCACCACCCAGCCCGTGCTGGTGGGCGACGATCGGGCGGCGCCGCTGGAGCGCCGGTTGCGCAAGCCCGTGCGGGTGGTCGACGGCGTTCTGTACATCGCCAACGATCCGGCCCAGCCGGTGGTCGGCGATGTGAGGATCTCCTACGGCGAAGTGCCGTTACAGGAGGCAAGCGTGATCGCCCGCCAGTCACCGCTTGGTCTCGGTCCCTACAAGACCCATGCCGGCGGCACGGTCGAGCTGATCATGGCGGGGCGCGTCCCGTCGACCGACATGTTCAAGTCGGCCCAGGAGGAGAACGAAACCCTGACCTGGCTGATCCGCGCCGGCGGCTGCGTGCTGATGTTCATCGGTTTCTGCCTGATCCTGGCGCCGCTCGGCGTCGTGGGCGACCTCATCCCGATCGTCGGCGACGCCGTCCGCGCTGGCGCCGGTGTGGTCGGACTGTTGTTCACCGCCATCGTCGCGCCGCTGATCATCGCCGTCGCCTGGCTATGGTACCGCCCGGTGGTCGCGATCAGCGTCGTGGTGGTCGGCGCCCTCTTTGCCTGGGGCGCAATCTGGCTGGCGCGCCTGCACAAGGCCGATCACCCGGTGACCCCGCGCGCATGACGGACATCTTCAATTCCTTCCCCGTCGTCGGGCAGGGCATTCGCATATGGAGCGCGCTTCATTCTCCTCCCCAGCTCCGCTGGGGAGGTGTCGCGTCTTACGCGACGGAGGGGTCATGAGCCATGGCACCGCTGTCTTTTATGGCTCATGACCCCTCCGCCCCGTATGACGGGGCACGTTCCCACCGAAGGTGGGGAGGAGAATGAACGGCGCTTCATATGCGAATGCCCTGCCCGATTACGGGGGCGGCAAGCAAGACTCAGCTTAAGGACCCTCTCCCAATGATGATCGTTGGCCTCACCGGTTCCATCGGCATGGGCAAATCGACGGCGGCCAAGATGCTGCGGCAAATGGGCGTGCCGGTGTACGACGCCGACGCCAACGTGCACGCCGTGCAGGCACCGGGCGGCGCGGCGCTGCCGGCGATAGAGGCGGCTTTCCCCGGCGTGGTGAAGGACGGCGTGCTCGATCGCCAGGCGCTCGGCGCGCGGGTGTTCGGCAACAAGGAGGCGCTGCGCCGGCTCGAGGCCATCGTCCACCCGCTGGTCGGCCAGCGCCAGCGCGCCTTCCTGAAGCGGGCGGCGCTGCGGCGGGAAAGACTGGTCGTGCTCGACATCCCGCTGCTGTTCGAGGGCCTGGGCGATCGTCGGGTCGATGCGACGCTGGTGGTCAGTGCGCCGGGCTTCCTGCAGCGCCGCCGCGTGATGGCCCGGCCCGGCATGACCGAACAGCGGCTCGACGGCATCCTGCGCCAGCAGGTCCCCGACGCGCTGAAGCGGCGCAAGGCCAGCATCGTCATTCCCACCGGGCTCGGCCTCGCGCCGACGCGACGCGCGCTTGCCAAGGCGATCGCAGGGCTCGAACAGAAGCAGGGGCGCTTCTGGCCAGCCAATCCGTGGCGGGAGAAATTCACAGGCCAGCTTGCACGGGCGCGGCGCAAGTAGGCTACAAGGTCGGCATGCGCGAGATCGTCCTCGACACCGAAACCACCGGCCTCGATCCGCTTGCCGGCCATCGCGTGGTCGAGCTTGGCTGCATCGAGCTGCTCAACATGGTGGCCACCGGCAGGACCTTCCACACCTATTTCAATCCTGAAAGAGTCATGCCGTCGGAGGCACAGGAGATTCACGGCCTCACCGACGAATTCCTGTCCGACAAGCCGTTGTTCGTCGATCGGGTCGAGGAGTTTCTGGCCTTCATCGGCGAGGACCAGCTCGTCATTCACAACGCACAATTCGATATCGGCTTCCTCAATGCCGAGCTGGAGCGCGTCGGGCGCACGAAGCTCGCCAATTCCTACGTCGACACGGTGTCGATGGCGCGCCGCAAGTTTCCCGGCCAGCGCGTCAGCCTCGATGCGCTGTGCGAGCGCTTCGGTGTCGACAACTCGAACCGCACCAAGCACGGCGCCTTGCTCGATTCGGAGCTGCTGGCCGAGGTCTATCTCGAGCTGAGTGGCGGCCGGCAGCGCGATCTCGGCCTCAGCGTCGGCCTGGTTGCCGCTGCGCGCGGTGTCGTCTCTGGTCCACGCCAGGTCCGCCCGCCGCGGCCGCATGCGCCGAGCGCCGAGGAGCTCGCCGCCCATCTCGCCTTCCTGAAGCAGCTCACCGAGCCTTTGTGGCTCAAGGCCTGATCGGCAGGACCTGTTGGTCAGCCAGGTCGCTGCAATGCCAAGGGCGTGCGGCTCGGGCTTAGTGACACGGGGTCGAGGCCGACCTTGCGCGTCCACGACGCCATTGGCGTCGACGATCGTGTTGGCGGTGTAGCGTTCGATCGTCGTGCGGGTGAAGTAGAAGTCGAGCTGACGGGTCGGCAAGTCTGCCAGCAGGACCCGGCCCATCGACGAGACATGGTCAGCGCCTGAACGGCCCTTTCCTCACAGGTTCTACGCCCGTCCACTCTAACAGGGATGCGCGAACGGCGGATACCCGACCGATCGACTTTGCGGCGTCGAGCACCTCGTCGTGCACGGGCCGCCGTCAGCCAGCCTGCCTGTCCAGCGCACCGCGCCGGCGGTGATCGCGCACGAGGTCGATCTCCGGCCCCCGCGTCAGCATGCCGTCGCGGACCAGAAGCTCGCCGTCGACCAGCACGTCGCGCGCCATGCGACCGTACATCGAGTAGAGGAGATTCGACGCCATATCGTGCGCCGGCGTCGCCTCCAGCCGGTTGGCGTCGAACACCACGAGGTCGGCGCGCTTGCCGACCTCGATGCTGCCGGTCAGGCGATCGAGGCCGAGCACGCGCGCGCCGTCGATGGTCAGCATGCGCAGCATCTGGCGGACCGTCAGCACGGTGGGGTCATCGGCCCGCAGCTTGCCGACCAGGGCGGCCAGGCGCGCCTCGGCCAGCATGTCCATGCTGTTGTTGGTCACCGTCCAGTCGGTGCCGAGCCCGATCGGCACGCGGCCGACCAGGCGGGCGAGCGGCAGGGTGCGCGCCTCGATCTTGAGATTGCTCGCCGGGCAGTGGGCGATCGGGATGCCGTAGCTGGGCCAGGCGTCGAACTCCGCATCGCTCAGGTAGAGCGCGTGCGCAGCAACGGTGAAGTCGGCGGCGAGGCCGGTCGCGACGAGGCAGGCCAGCGCACCGTCATGGCCGCGCGCGCGGATTGCCGCGACCTCGGGCTCGCATTGCGCCACGTGGATGAACACCCGCGCCCCGGTGTGCTCGGCGCGCCGCGCGCACTCGCGTAGCAGCGCATCCGAGCAGGTGTCGAGCGCGTGCGGCGCGATGCCGGCCGACACCCGGTTCGCCGGGTCGGTGCCGAACCGCTCGAGCACCGCTTCGGCGGTGCGCCAGTCGGCCGGTGCGCGGTTGTCGGTCAGGCTGTGGCCGACGATGGCGCGGATGCCCGACTGGGCGATGGCCGGGGCGATGCGATCCATGTTGCCCAGCCGGTCGGCGATGCAGGTGACGCCGTTCAGCAGGAACTCGGCGCACGCCGCCCGCACCGAGGCGATGTGGTCGTCGATGGTGAAGTGCTCCTGGCCGGGCACCGCATAGCCGTTCCAGAATTCGCGCGGCCGGTCGTCGGCGAGGCCGCGGAAGAACGCGGTCGCGGCGTGGGTATGGACGTTGACCAGGCCCGGCGTGATCAGGGTGTCGGCGGCGTCGATCACCTGGTCGCCGGGCCGCGCGAGCGTGCCCGCCGGTCCGATCGCGGCGATCGCCGTGCCGTCGACTCGGATGTCGGCGGCCGGCAGGAATTGATCATTGGCGTCGACGGTCAGCACCGCGCCGCCTCTCAGGACAATGGACATGTCAGCTCCTGCGGGTTCGCTTGCGACGCCGCGGTGGATTGGCGAGGAAGTCGCCGAACTCGCGCAGGCGCTCGCTGATATGGTTGATCATCAGCCGGGCCGGCGGCGAAAGGCGGCGATAGCGCGGCACCAGGATGCCGATGCGGCTCTGCGCCAGGCCGGGCTCGACCAGGGGAACGTGGATGAGCTCGCCGCGCTCGATCTCGTCGATGAAGCCGATCGGCGTGAAGAAGCCGATGCCCAGTCCCGATTTGACCGCCTGGCGCATGAACTCGATCGAGTTGGAGACGATGCGCGGCGTCAGGCGGGCGCCCGAATCGGCAAACTCCATCTGCATGATGGCGTCGAGCAGCCAGCGATCGTGCAGCATCATCACCGGATGGCGCACGCACTCGGTGAGCGTCACCGACTTGGCGCCGGCCAGCGGATGGTCGGGCCGCATCAGCGCGCCGATCGCCGTCGGGAACTCGGCGACCACATCGACGCCGCGCTGGCGATTGTCGACGAACAGCACGCCGAAATCGTTGTCGCCCGAGCGCAGCGCCTCGCCGATCTCGCTGGGATGCACCGACAGCACGGTGAAGGTGAGCTTGGGATGGCGCGCCGCGATTTCCTCGACGACCTGCGGCAGGAAACGCACCAGCAGCGATTCCAGCGAGATGATGCGGACGTCACCGCTCACCATGCCGCCGAGGCTTGCGATCTCCGCCCGCGTGCGCTGGAACTCGTTCTGCGTCTCGCGCACGTGGCGCAGCAGCAGCTCGCCGGCCGCGGTCGGGCGCACGCCGCGCCGCCCGCGCTCGAACAGCGACACGCCCATCTCGTCCTCGAGCCGCAGGATCTGCCGGTTGACCGCCGAGGAGGCGACCGACAGGGCATCCGCCGCCTTGCGGATCGAGCCGTGGCGGGCGACATGGTCGAAATAGCGCAGCACGGCCGCGTGCATGGGTCCTACTCCTCCTCCCCAGCTTGGCTGGGGAGGAGAAATTGGTGCGC
>Ga0310811_10010081_pt1 | contig 12209 bp, 10 predicted proteins | sample YCmetagenome_FD_207642 | JGI IMG/M metagenome (GOLD analysis project Ga0310811, IMG submission 207642) | Soil microbial communities from experimental microcosm in Duke University, North Carolina, United States - YC | ecosystem: Engineered > Artificial ecosystem > Soil microcosm > Unclassified ... | reverse complement strand
CCATGGCTTCGGCCTGGACCCACCAGTGTTTTTCCAGCCTCCAATGGTCCTTTACGGGTTCGTATTCATACCACAGCGAACCGTCCGGGGCGAGCCCTTCCGAGGCGGCCTCCGCCAGCAACAGGCCAGCCGCGCACACCTCCTCCTCCCGGCTGCCGATGGCGTGAGCGGCCTCCGGCAGGAGCCACGAGGCTTCGATGTCGTGTCCGTAGGAGATGGTGTCGGACCGCGAATGCCATGCTTCGTCGAAGAACAGGACCAGGTGGTGCGTCGCGGGGTCGATGATATGGTCCAGAAAAATGCCCAGCAGCTTGTCGATCTGTTCCCGAAGGCCGATGTCCGGCCAGACGCGGTATAGATTGGTGTAAGCCTCCAGGACGTGGAGGTGGGTATTCATCGTCTTTTGCTCGTTGACGTCCCTAAGGCTGAGACGGACGTCGGACAGCGGTTGCCAGTCCCTGGAAAACGCTTCCCAGTAGCCGTGGCTTACTGAGTCCAGGCTGTGCGCCTCTATGTCCCGGTAAAGGCCGATCGCCTCCCGCAGGGCTTCGGGATCGCCCGTGGCGGCATGGTACTCGCTCAGGCCATAGAGGGCGAAAGCCAGGGCGTAGATTTGTTTCTTGGTGTCGAGCGGTCTGCCGTCGGAGGCGACCGACCAGTAAACGCCACCGTTTTCTCTGTCGATAAAGTATGAACTGATGAAGTTGTATGCCCGGCGGGCGGCGGCGAGGTATGCCTTTTGGGGATCGTACCGGTAAGCCGCGGAAAAGGTCCATAGGATACGGGCGTTGAGCACCGATCCTTTGGGCGCCCCGGGTTCCACCCGGTTATCGGACGTAATGCGGCCGTAAAATCCGCCCTCCGGGTCGACCGCCCGGGTGCTCCAAAAGTCGAGGATGGATTGCAGGGCTTTGGCGTATAGGTCAATCGTCATATTGGCTCAAAATATATACTATTTTAACACTTTTTGACTCGATTTTTAATAAATGTCCTACCGACAGGATAACCCTTGTGGTATTATTTTAACATCCTCCTTGCCAAAACGCACGGAAGTACTTACTTTCAACGCATGAACACGAACATCATCAGGGAAATCACCCCCCTGACCCAGAACGATTGCTTTATGATCTTTTCCAGGGTGAAGACAAGGTTCGACTTTCCATTGCACTATCACGAAGAATACGAGCTCAACCTTATCATCAACGCCAGGGGAGCCAAAAGGATCGTTGGCGACCATATCGAGGTGATCGACGACCTGGAGCTGGTCCTCGTCGGGCCCAACCTTTCCCACGCCTGGTTCACCCATCAATGCGAAGGCAAGGAAATCACCGAGGTCACCATCCAGTTCCATAAGGACCTCCTCGACGAACGCTTCCTGCGCAAGAACCAGCTGAGCTTTATACGGACCATGCTGGAGCATGGCCAGCGGGGGGTACTTTTTGCCAAGGAAACCATCGAAAGGCTCAAGGAACGCATCCTGCTGCTCAACCGCAAGACGGGTTTCGATTCGGTGCTCGAGCTCTTTTCCATCCTCCACGACCTCTCCACCTCCAGGAACATCCGTACGCTGTCGGACGCCTCGTTCAACAGCGGCACCCTGCACTTCAACAGCCGGCGCATCGAAAAGGTCTTTCAATACATGAACGACAACTATAGCAAACCCATCACGCTGGCCGAGGTGGCCAGGATCGCCAACATGCCCGAGGCGTCCTTCAGCCGTTTTATCAAGAAACGCACGGGCAGCACGTTCATCAACAGCCTGAATGAAATCCGGCTGGGGAATGCGTCCCGGATGCTGATCGAGAGCACGCACAGCATCGCGGAGGTGGCGTATGATTGCGGGTTTAACAATATTTCGAACTTCAACCGGATCTTCAAGAAGAAGAAGAGCTGTACGCCAAAGGAGTTCCGCGAGAACTTCTCGGGCAGCAGGATCTTCATTTAACGGGGCGGCCTAGTCTTCGAGCTTGTCATACCAGGTCCGTTTCAGGATCAGGGCGATGACCACGAGCAAAGCAACGGTGACGGCCAGCGGCCCCTTCATCATCAACACCACATACATCGGCAATATCGTAAGACACAACTGCCCGATGATCCCCAGCGCCACGTTGAACATGTCGCGGCCAAAACGTCCGTTGGCCCGGAAGTCCGGGTCCTCCGCGACGACCAGCGCGTGGATGGGGGCCCACATCCCCCAGGGTCTGACGGTGCGGTAGAACCGCTTCAGGGTCTCGGTTTCGGTGGGCGGCGTCAGCAGCGAGCCCGCCACGCAGCCACCCAGCGAAATGACGAACAGCAATGGGAACCAGTACAGGCTGAGGGTATCGCCAAACACATAGGGGAATATCAGCGCCGGGACGATCCCCGCCAGCATCCCCCAGAAAAAGCCGCTGGCGTTGAAGCGCCACCAATGCCACTTGAGCACGTTGGCTGCTACGTATCCGCCGTACAAGGCCGAAACGATCCACTGCAGGATGCTGTTCACGTCCTGTACGAAAAGCCCGAGTACGATGCCGACCACCGCCACCAGTAACCCGCTGGCGTAATTCATGCGGCTGATGGTGCGGTTGCTCGCGTCGGGGGACACATATTTCAGGTAAATGTCGTTGACGATATAGGCCTGGGCGGCGTTGAGGGTGCCCGCGAAGGTGCCCATAAAGGCCGCCAGCAGCCCCGCCAGCAGCAACCCCATCAACCCCACGGGTACGAACGAAAGGATGGCGGAGGGTAATATCTTTTCAAAGTCGATCCCGCCGGACGAATGCAGGTCGAGCTGGTCGTAGTGGAGCAGCCCCAGGACGACGAAGCCGATAATCATGGCATAGCGGATGGGGAGCAGGAGCACCGACACCAGGCCGCTCATCTTTGCTGCGTCGGTGGGCGACCGGGTGGAAAGGATCTTTTGCATGTCGTAATTCGGCGCGGGACCGGCGAGACTGGCCAGTATGCCCTTGAAAAGCATGAGGGAGAAAAAGAGCCCGAAGAGCGAATAGCCGTCGCTGCGGATCTTGTCGTTCACCTCCGCGATCTTCCCCTTCCAGTCGAGGTCGTCGAGACGCCAGTGGAAGAAGGGGTCATACCAGCCCGCGGGAACGTTGAGCCGGTGACCCGACAGGTTTTTCATGGCGATGATGGCGATCACGACGGCCGCCACGCTCATGATGGCGTACTTGAGCACGTCCCCGATGACGATGCTCGTCATCCCGCCAAGGATGGCGTAGAACACCGCGAAGGACGTAAAGATGATTCCGTAGAAGTGCGGCACATAGGCCGCGGGCACGGTGAAGGGGAGGTACGGCGCGATGACCCTGAAGGGGATGAATATCTCCACGAATTTCCCGAGGCCCACGAAGCCATAGGCCATAAAACCCAGACAGCTGAGCAAGGCGAAAATCACCACGATGGTATGGGAAGAACGCACACCCCTGCCGGTCCCAAAACGGGTCCCGATCCACTCCGCCCCCGTGGTCACGCCCGAACGGCGCAGCCAGACCGAGAGATACATCATCATGAATATCTGGTTGAAAACGGGCCACAGCCAGGGGATCCAGATGCTTTTGAGGCCGTAGACGAAAGACAGGGTGACCATCCACATCGTCCCCGAGATGTCGAACATATCGGACGCATTCGACATGCCGAGCATATACCAGGGCAGCTTTTTGCCTGCCAGCATATAGGCCGTCTTGTCTTTTTGCGCCCTCTTCTTGAGGATAAGTCCAAGCAGGATGACGGCAGTCAGGTAAAAGAGGATGATCAACACATCCACCAGTTGCAATCTCATACAGCAGCAATTCTATGTCAAATCTAAGGGGGGGAGGGGCCTTCTAACTAATAGTATTTTGTCTTTTTTGTGAAAAAACAAAGCCCGGAGGGACACTCCGGGCTTTTATATCTTTTCGGCTCATTATTTATACACGGGGTTGTACAGCGTGTTCCCGGGAACTTCGACCTCGGGCTTGCCCTGGTAACGGTGGACGTATAACCCATAACACATGGCCAGGAAGAGGCCGAGGATGACGGCGACGTTCACATAGAACAGGAAACGGGAAGAGCTGGGCCAGCTGTACGCGAAATCCTTCTGTTTGGTTTCTATTACTTCTGCGGTAGCATGTTCCTGAGACATATTAGGCTGTTTTACCCGGCGAAGATAGGTCTTTTTGCATAATCTTGTCAAAGGTCTTTATCCCCCTGACAAAATATTCCCAAACCACGCTGCCCCGGTACATCCCATCGGCCGGCATGACCCTTCGCACGGGCCAGGCGCCCGGTTTGGAGCGGGAGAACACCCACGCCCATACCTCCGCGTGGGCCTGCAGGATGGCCTTCCAATAGATCACGTTCCCCTTGGCCAGCTCCCGGTAAGCCGCCACGACGTCCAGGGCGTACCTGAGCGGGAACACCCAACACAAACGGCCCAGGGGCATGTTCTTGAGCAGGAGCAGGAGGTTGTTCCGGAAGTTGAGCATCACCTTGCGACGGTTACCCTTAGGGAGGGTCCCGCCGCCCACGTGATAGACAACGGAGGCGGGGACCGCATACAACCGGTACCCGGCCGCCTGGAGCCGCCAGCAAAGGTCGATCTCTTCCTGGTGGGCGAAAAAATAGGGGTCGAGACCACCCGCCTCGTGATAGACCGAGGCGCGTATCAGGAGCGCGGCCCCGGAAGCCCAGGAGATGGGGGCCGTCGTATCGTATTGTCCATGGTCTATTTCGCAGAATTCGAAGATCCGTCCCCGGGCAAAGGGGTACCCCAGCACGTCCAGCCATCCGCCCGCAGCCCCCGCGTATTCGAAGGTATGACGCTCGTTGTAGGCCAGCAGCTTGGGTTGGCAAGCGCCGATCCCCGGGTCCGATTCCATCAGGTCGAGCATGGGCTCCAGCCAGCCCGGGGTCACTTCCACGTCGGAGTTCAGGAGGACGTAATAGTCCGCCTGCACACGGGTAAGCGCCTCGTTATACCCTTGCGCGTATCCCCCGTTGACCTTGTTACGGATAACCCGCACCGTTGGGAAGGCGCCTTCGACGAAGGCCACCGAGTCGTCCGTCGAAGCGTTGTCGGCCAGGATGACTTCCACACCTGCGCCCGCGGAGGCGAGCACGCCGGGCAGAAACTGTTCAAGGTACGACCGGCCGTTCCAGTTGAGGATAACTACTGCGACAGAAGGCATTTTTAGATTTAATGGCCTCAAAAATAAAGTATTTTAGCCCTATGATAAGGGCCTTATTTAACTGGCGTACCCTGCTCAGCATTATTGCCATCGGTATCGTCACCGGTAGTGTCATCTATTCGGACTACCTCAGCCGGAAGCTGGCGGACGAAGAAAGGCAAAAGGTCGAGCAATGGGTGGAAGCCAACCGCGTCCTGGCCAAGACCAACGACCGGGAAGCGATCAACCTGGCAGCCGGTATCTCGTCGCACAACCTCGATATCCCCATCATCGCCACCGACGAGCGGGACTCGATCGTGGACTGGCGGAACCTGGATAGCACCCGGGTCCTGCGTAACGGCGGTTATTTGGTCAGGGAGCTGACCCACTTCCGCACCCTGCACGACCCCATCATCTGGGAGCAAAGCAAGGTGCCCTACATATACAACCGGGTGTACTATGGGGAATCGTTGTTACAAAAGGAAATCCGCTACTACCCCATCGTACAGCTCACCATCATCGCCCTTTTCCTGATCATCACCATCGTTTCGCTGAATACCCGGTATAAGTCTTCGCAAAACCAGGTTTGGGCAGGGATGGCAAAAGAAACCGCGCACCAGCTGGGCACGCCCGTGTCCTCGTTGGAGGCCTGGGTGGAGCTGCTCAAGGACGGCCAGGCGCCCGCGGCCATCCTCCCCGACCTCGAACGGGACGTGGCCCGGCTCCGCCTGGTCTCCGACCGTTTTTCGAAGATCGGCTCCACACCGAAACTGGAGCCGCGCGACCTGGTCGTCCAGGTCCAGTCGATGATCGACTATATGCGCAAACGCGCTACCGGTAAGGTCCAGTTCGTTTTGAACGTCCATGGCCACACGCCCGTGATGGCCGACCTCAGCGGCCCCCTCTTCGACTGGGTGATGGAGAACCTGCTAAAAAACGCCCTGGACGCCATGGAAGGCAAAGGCATGATCGTCGTGGATGTGCACAACCATCCGTCCTATGTGACGGTGGACGTGACCGATAGCGGGAAGGGTATCCAGTCGCGCGACCTCCAGAAAGTCTTCAAGCCCGGGTTCACCACCAAGAAACGCGGGTGGGGTCTGGGGCTTTCCCTGGCGCGCCGCATCATCGAGCAATACCACCACGGCTCGCTCAACGTCAAATGGAGCGAGCCCGGTCGCGGGACGGCGTTCCGGATCGTGCTCAAACGACCGGCTGCGCGTCAGCGCGACCCAGGCGCCGGAAACCCAGCCAGGTCGCCACGTTGAGCGCGATCAACATCGGCCAGAGCCATTTGAATCCGAGGAAATCGGCGACTTGCGCGCCGGCGGCAGGCCCCACGACCTGGGCTGCGGAAAAGGCGATGCCGTAAAGGGCGGCGTACTGTCCCCTTGTCTGGGGTGTCGACCGGTGAGCCCAATAGGCGTTGAAAAAGGGCATCGTCATCATTTCGGCAACGGTCAGCAGCAGCATGGACGCCACGGCAACGAGGCCATAGGGGCCGCAGAGCGCAAGAACGAGGTACCCCCCCGCATTCAACAGTATGCCGTAGCCGATATAAAGCGTGTCCTTACCCTTGTTTTCCAACCGGTACACCAGGACCATTTCGACAAGGGCGATGATGAGACCGTTCATCGACAAGACCAGGCCGATCTGGCTTTCGGTGAGGCCGAGGACGTGCTGGTAGTAGAGGGGGATGACGGAAAAGACCTGGAAAAATGTCAGGGCGAACAGCCAGACGAGGGCGACGAATTTCAGGAAGGTGCCGTCGCGGTAGGCGACCGTCGGCGCTTTAACTTTTATCGCTTCTTCGCCGCGGCTCGCAGGCTTCAACATCAGGCGCAGCGCGATCGCCGCCGCGATACAGGTCAGCCCGTCGGTCCAGAAAAGCCAGTTGAAGCTGATCCCCGCCAGCAACCCTCCCAGCGCCGGCCCCACGGCAAACCCCAGGTTGACGGCCAGCCGGTTGAGGGAATAGGAACGGGTGCGGTTCTCCGGTTGACTGTAATACGCGGTGGCGGCGGCGTTGGCCGGGCGAAAGGCTTCGCCGATGGAGGCCAGGACGAAGATGCAGCCGCAGATGGTCCAGAAACCCCGGAGGTAGCAAAGGACGATGAAGAAAACGCCGTTTACGAGCAAGGACCAGAACTGGACGGGGAAAAAACCGATCGAATCGGTCAGCTTACCACCGAGGTATACGCCGACGATGGCGCCCAACCCGAAAACGGACAGCACGATCCCCGCCTGGGCGATGCTGAAGTGGAGGGCGCTCGTCAGGTAAACCGTGAGAAAGGGGATGACCATCGTACCCGCCCGGTTGATGAGCATGATGACGGCCTGTATCCAGATGGGGCGTGACAAACCGCTGTACGCGTCGCGATACAGCCGTGTTATGAGTGTCACGGAACTTCCTCCCATACGAAGCCTTCGGACTTGGGGAAGCGTTCGTAGAGGTCCAGGATTTCTTTCGGGGGTATCGCCAGCTTACGTTTAGCCGTGTCCAGCCACGCGCCGTCGATGGTAATCACCGCGGCGAGCGTATCCCCGTTCTTCCAAACCTCGTGACGCATCGTCCAGCGGGAGGCGTCCCGGCGGCTTTTCAGGAGCTGTATATTCAGGTCGACCTTGTCGCCAAAGACCACCTCGCGTTTGAATACGCATTCTTCCCGGAAGAGGATGGGGCCAACCTGGTGCTGCAGCAGGAACATGGGGGTGATGCCTTCTCCGTTCAGGTAAGAAAGACGGACGTATGCTCCCCAGTCATAGTAGACCGAATGTCTCAGGTGGAAGTTGGGGTCCAGGTCGGACCAGCGGACTTCCACCGCCTGCTGGTATGCTGACATTTACACGTACAATTTCTCGTAATACTCGTGGGCCATGCGGCTCGCGTCGAACTGGAAGCGTACATCGTTCATCCCGTTCCTGATGATCTGTCTCCACGTATCTTTTTGCTCGTAGTACAGGGGTATGATCTGGTTTTCCAGGATGTCATACAGCTGGTGCAGGTCGTATTCGTCCTGGTCCTGTACGTTCATGTTCACATAGTCCTGGGGTGGCACCACGAAGCCGTTGTTGCCGTTGTTGATGAACTCGGGTATCCAGCCGTCGTTGGTGGACAGGTTGACCGCTCCGTTCATGGCGGCCGTCATGCCGCTGGTGCCGGAGGCTTCCCGTGGCACGCGGGGGTTGTTCAACCAGACGTCGGCCGCCTGCTTGAGTCGCTTCGAGACCGTCAGCTCATACCCGATGACCACTGCCATCCGTTTATAGTTCTTGCTCAGGTGCACCAGGTTGTTGAAATCGCTGATCGCCGGATAGTCCACGGGATAGGGCTTCCCGGCCCAGATGAACTGGACGGGGTGCTTGGGGTGGTTCATGAGCGCCTCGAACCGGCGCAGGTCGCGGGTCAGGAGCTCGGCCCGTTTGTACCCGGCGAACCGCCGCGCCCAAACGATCGTAAGTATATCTGGGTCGTACCACTTGCCCGTCTGGTCGGCGACCAGGTCGAACGACCGCTTTTTCAGGAAGCGTTTGCGGTCGTCGAAGCGGGCGTCGTCGTTTTCGTCCGCGAAACGGTACAGGTGCTTGTCCGCCCAGTACCGCCAGTTCTGGGCGTTGGTAATGGCGATGATGGGACAAATACCCTCGTATTTGCTCCACATGTGCCGGGCCACCTCACCGTGTAGCTGGGAAACGCCGTTGGCCAGGTGTGCGAAACGCAAGGCCGTCAGGGAGTGGTTGAAGGGCTCGTCACCGTGTATGCCGCATAATTCCCGGACCTCGTCGAGCGGCAGGCCGTCGAAGTAGCTCATCTTATAGCACAGCTGGAGGTCGTGTTTCTCGTTCCCCGCCTCTTCGGGCGTGTGGGTGGTGAACACCAGCCGCTTTTGGACCTCCTCCTTGCTGCCGTATTTCCTGAAAAGATAGAAAACGGAGGAAACGCCATGGGCTTCGTTCAGGTGATAGAGGTCGGGGTTGAAGCCCAGCTCGTCCACCAGGCGGGCGCCGCCGATCCCGAGCAGGATGAACTGGGCCACCTTGGTCGCCACGTTGGCGTCATACAGCCTATGCGTAATGGTCTGGGAAACATAGTCGTTCTCCGGCACGTCGGTCGAGAGCAGGAAGAGAGGCGCCGACCCGAAGGTTTCGGGGTTCAGGTACCACACCTTTACCCAAACCGGGGCGTCGTGGATGACGATTTGGTATTTGATACCGGTGTCCTCCAGGAAGCTGTACAGCTTTTCGTTCCACTGTACCTGGAGCGTCTGGTCCTGGTTACGGGCCTGATCATAATATCCATATTTCCAAAGGATACCGATCGCTATCATATTCTGACGGAGGTCATACGCCGCCCGGAGATGCGAACCAGCCAGAAACCCCAAACCACCGCTATAGATCTTCAACGGTTGATGGATGGCGAACTCCATGGAGAAGTACGCGATCTTTTTGCTATAACGTTCGTCTATGGCATAGGGTACGGTGAAATTCGAAAAACTCATAATGCTACTGCGTTTTACGTTGAAAGTCGCGGCTCAGCCGCTATTCGATGGCCCGAAGATAAAATTTATTTTCGCTTCTTCGGTTTAGGTGCTTTTTTCTTAACGTAGTTTCCCTCGAAGAAACAGGTCGCGTCCCGGTAGGCGCCGCATCCACCCACTTCTCTAATAGTTAGTTCGTTCCCATCGATGGTGAACGCGATCCCGCAGGGGCCGCCGGCGCGATCGGTGTATTTGAGCCCGCCGTCGGCCGTCACTTCCGCCACGCCGCGCAGTTCCCCCTTACAGGGCGTTTCGCCGTCCGTGTTGATGAAGTGGATAAAAAAGCGGTACTCCCGGGGCGTAACGCCGTCCCTCAGCGAGATGACGTTGTTCTTGCCCGCGCCATAGTCACCCGACCAGCGGAAGCGCCGGGGCAACGTATCGATGGGGTTGTACACTTTCCGGTCGGAGGATTCTTCATTGGAATTGGTCATGATGAGCGAAAAACCGCCCTCGTCCGATATCCCATAAATGCTTTCGCTGACGGCCGTAAAACCGGCCGATTTGCGGGTCTCCGTGACCAGGGAGACGTTCAGCCGGTTGTCGAGCTTGCCGTAGGAGCGCGTCCGGTTGTCGTCGTCGGCCTCCACCAGCCGCATACCGCCCCCGTACTTATCGGCCTTGTCGAAGTAGAACAGGTAGCCCGTGCGTCCCGACGCGCTGACGGCCTTGATAAGCGCATACTTCCGCTTGTCCTTGTCCAGTATCTTTCCCACGGCGTACAGCCGCAGGCCTTCCTGCCCCTTGAAATACCGGTTGTACACGCTGTCGGGGACCAGTTGTTTCCAGGCGGAAAGACGCAGGTGAAGGGAATCCGGGGATTTCCTGACGAGCGTCGAATCGCTGAATACATAAGGGACCTTTATCGGCGGAAAAGCTTTCAGGAAGTCGTCCACGGTTACGGGTTTTTCCTCCTTCTCCGACGTATTCTTTTTGCCGCCGCAACCGGCCAGCGCACCAAGGGCAATCAGGCAAAAAAGAAAACGAACACGCATAGAATGGTTGGTTATTGGGGTAGCTAAGATAGGGAGAATTGCGCAGCGGCGGCGCCGGTTTTTGCGGTTCCCCGGTTTGGCATTGCCAAAGTTATTTTTTAGCTTTGTCTAAAATATTTTTTAACCATGACGCTGTCCACCATTACGCTGTCCAAGGCCGAGGAAGACTACCTCAAGTCGATTTTCAGGCTCCAGCAGGAGACGGGTCAGGTCAACACCAATGCGGTGGCTCAGGACCTGAAGACAAAACCCGCTTCGGTGACGGACATGCTTAAGAAGCTCAAGGCCAAAAAGCTGCTCAACTACGAGCCCTACCAGGAGTTCAAGCTGAGCGCGGAGGGCAAAAAAACCGCGCTGGGCATCGTGCGCCGGCACCGGCTATGGGAGTACTTCCTGGTGGAGAAACTGGGGATGGGCTGGGATGAGGTGCACGACATCGCCGAGCACCTCGAGCACGTCTCCAACCAGCGGTTGATCGAAAAGCTGGATGCCTACCTGGGTTATCCCGAGACCGACCCCCACGGCGATCCCATCCCCGACGCCCAGGGCCGGATGAAGGTACAGCCCAGGATCAGCCTCGACGACCTGCCGCCGAACACGGGGGCCACCGTCTGCAGCGTGGGCAACCAATCCTCCGGCATGCTGGAAATGCTCAGCCACCTGAACATCCGCATCGGTACCCGTCTGGAGGTCAAACGCCGTTTCGAGTTCGACGGGTCGGCCGAGATCAAGATCCGGAATAAACCCCTGTTCGTCATCAGCCGCGTCATGGCTCAAAACCTGTTTGTTACGTATGATCAATAAGATACATGAAGACGCTTCGCTGTCGAACGTCCACGCCAGCGTAAACATTTCGGAAAAGGGGCGCTCGTGGAAGCGGGTATTCGCCTTTTTCGGGCCAGCCTACCTGGTGAGCGTCGGTTATATGGACCCCGGGAACTGGGCCACCGACCTGGCCGGCGGCAGCCAGTTCGGTTACACGCTGATATGGGTGCTGTTGCTGAGCAACGTCATCGCCTTGTTGCTCCAGGGGTTGAGCGCGCGGCTCGGTATCGTCCGGGGACGCGACCTGGCACAGGCCAACCGCGAAGTCTACCCGCGTTCGGTCAACCTGGTGCTATACCTGCTGGCGGAGGTCGCCATCGCGGCCTGTGACCTGGCCGAAGTGCTGGGAATGGCCATCGGGATAAATCTGCTGACGGGTCTGCCGCTGCTCGGCGGCGTCGCGCTAACGGTCCTCGATACCTTCCTTTTCCTGCTGTTGCAGCGTTTGGGGATGCGTAAATTGGAAGCCTTTATCCTGGCGCTCATCGCGGTCATCGGCGTTTCCTTCCTCGTCGAGATACTGATGGTCCGTCCGCGCGTCGGCGAGGTCCTTACCGGCTTTATCCCGCGCCTCCCCAACCACGAAGCGCTGTATATCGCCGTGGGGATCGTCGGCGCCACCGTCATGCCGCACAACCTGTACCTCCACTCCGCCCTGGTACAGACGCGCAAGTTCGCGCGCGACATCCCCGGCGTGAAACAGG
>Ga0310811_10010080_pt1 | contig 12210 bp, 10 predicted proteins | sample YCmetagenome_FD_207642 | JGI IMG/M metagenome (GOLD analysis project Ga0310811, IMG submission 207642) | Soil microbial communities from experimental microcosm in Duke University, North Carolina, United States - YC | ecosystem: Engineered > Artificial ecosystem > Soil microcosm > Unclassified ... | reverse complement strand
GGCATCCAGGAACTGGCGTTCTGGGAAGTCGACGGATACGACAAGGGCACCGGCTACGCCTACTCGCGGACCTTCAACCAGATCACCGGGGGAACCAGCGGCGGCGGTGGCGGCGGTGGCGGCACCGCGACCGGCCAGATCACCGGTTACGAAGGACTCTGTCTTGACGACCGGTCGGCGCTGACCACGAACTACAACCCGGTCCAGGTCTACACGTGCAACGGCACCAACGCGCAGCAGTGGACGGTCGGGTCGAACAACACGTTGCAGGTGCTCGGCAAGTGCCTGGACGTGTACGCGGCCGGCACGGCGAACGGTTCGACCGTCGATCTCTACGACTGCAACGGGACCGGTGCGCAGACGTGGGTGCCGCAGTCGAACGGCGAGCTGCTCAACCCCGAATCAGGCCGCTGTCTCGATGACACCGGTTGGGGCGGAGCCGGCACCCAGGTGCAGATCTGGGACTGCGCCGACACCGCCAACCAGCAGTGGAACATCCCGTGATGCGCCGGCTGACGGCGGTGCTCGCCGCCCTCGCACTGGCCTTCTCCCTCGGCACGGCCGCCGCTCACCACGCGCAGGCCGCCACCGTCGGGGCGACCGGCCCGATCGTCGGATATCAGGGCCTTTGCCTGGACGACCGGTCGGCGCTGACCACGAACTACAACCCGGTCCAGGTCTACACGTGCAACGGCACCAACGCGCAGCAGTGGACGCTCGAGTCGAACAACTCGCTGGAAGTGCTGGGCAAGTGCCTGGACGTGTACGCGGCCGGCACGGCGAACGGTTCGACCGTCGACCTGTACGACTGCAACGGAACCGGTGCGCAGACGTGGGTGCCGCAGTCGAACGGCGAGCTGCTCAACCCCGAATCAGGCCGCTGCCTCGATGACACCGGTTGGGGCGGAGCCGGCACCCAGGTGCAGATCTGGGACTGCGCCGACACCGCCAACCAGCAGTGGGCGCTGCCCAGCGGCACGACCACCGGCAACACGCCGAACCTGGGCCCGAACGTCTACGTGTTCAACACCTCGATGTCGACCACGACGATCCAGAGCGAGATCAACCAGGTCTACGCGACACAGCAGTCGAACCAGTTCGGTACGCAGCGCTACGCGCTGATGTTCGAGCCGGGCACCTACAACGTGAACGTCCCGGTCGGCTTCTACACCGAGGTCCTCGGCCTCGGCCAGAACCCGACGCAGACCGTGATCACCGGCGGCGGAATCCACGCCGACGCGGCCTGGTCCGGCGGCAACGCGACCACGAACTTCTGGCGCGGCGTCGAGAACATCACCAACGACCCGTCCTCCGGCTCCACCGAGTGGGCGGTCTCCCAGGCCGACCCGATGCGCCGCGTCCAGATCGACGGCAACATGGTCCTCGACGACGACACCTCGGGCAACAACTCGAGCAACTGGTCCTCCGGCGGGTTCATCAGCGACTCCGTCGTCACCGGCAACGTCAACTCGGGCACCCAGCAGCAGTTCATCATGCGCAACGACCAGCTCGGCAGCTGGACCGGGTCGAACTGGAACATGGTGTTCGTCGGCGACACCGGCGTGCCGGGGCAGAGCTTCCCGAACCCGCCGGACACGACGGTGAACCAGACCCCGACCGTGGACGAGAAGCCCTACATGTACGTGGACTCCTCCGGCAACTGGAACGTGTTCGTGCCCTCGACGCGGACCAGTTCGCAGGGCGTGTCCTGGGCCAACGGCAACACGCCGGGGACGTCGCTGCCGCTGAGCGACTTCTACATCGCGACCCCGTCGAGCACGGTCAGCCAGATCAACGCGGCCCTCGCGGCCGGACAGGACCTGCTGTTCACCCCGGGCGTCTACCAGATCAACGGCACCATCAACGTCACCAACCCGGACACCGTCGTGCTCGGACTCGGCATCGCCACCCTCGTGTCCAACGGCGGCAACACGATCCTGTCCACCGCCGACGTCAACGGCATCCGCATCGCCGGCATCCTTTTCGACGCCGGCACCACCAACACCAACACCCTGATCCAGATCGGCCCGGCCGGCTCGTCCGCCAGCCACGCGAGCGACCCGACCGTCCTGTCCGACGTGTTCGCCCGCATCGGCGGCGACATCGCCGGCAAGGCCACCCAGACCCTCGTGGTCAACAGCAACAACGTCATCGGCGACGACCTGTGGCTGTGGCGGGCCGACCACGGCAACGGCGGCACCTACGGCTGGACCACCAACACCGCAGCCAACGGAATGATCGTCAACGGCGCCAACGTCACCATGTACGGCCTGGCCGTCGAGCACTACCAAGCCGTCCAGGTCCAATGGAACGGCAACGGCGGAGCCGACTACTTCTACCAGTCCGAAATGCCGTACGACCCGCCCAACCAGTCCAGCTGGATGAACGGATCCACCGATGGCTACCCGTCGATCAACGTGGCCAACTCCGTCACCGCCTTCCAGGCATACGGACTCGGCGTCTACTGCAACTTCGACGTCAATCCGAGCGTGATCGCGGCGAACGCGCTCACGTCCCCGTCGTCGTCCGGGGTGCAGTGGCACGACATGGTGACCATCTCCCTCGGCGGGAAGGGCACCATCCAGCACGTGATCAACGGCCAGGGCGTCACGGTCAGCTCGAGCAACGAGAAGGCCGACGTCACCAGCTACAACTGACGGCTGTTCGATCTCCCGGAGGCCGGCTCCCGCACACCCTGCGGGCGCCGGCTTCCGGCTTTCCTGCTGGTGACGGGCGCGGCAACCGCGAGGTCCGGAAAGTGGGGAGAGTCCGGGCCCCGCGGCCGCGCCGTGAGCGGCGCCCCGAGGACGCGACCGCGACCGCGGACCTCGGCGCGCCGCCACTGATACAGGCGTGCCGCGGCCCGAAAGCGTTACACCCCGCGGGACGCGGGCGGCCGACGTCCGGCTGACGGAGGGTCAGCCGGCCCGGCGGGCGGCGAAGTAGTGCCCTGCGTCGATGTCCTCGATCAGGCCGGCGTGCGCCGGATCCCAGCCGAGCACCTCGCGCGTGCGGGCGGCGGAGACGGGGTTGTCCAGGTTGATGAAGCCGGCCATGAACTGGAAGTAGTCCGCCACCTCTTCGGCGGGGACGGACTTCACCGGCAGGTCGAGGTTGCGGCCGATGGCTGCGGCGATCTCGCGCAGCGGCACGCCCCCGTCGCCGACGGCATGCAGCCGGGTGCCGGCCGGGGCCTTCTCCAGCGCGAGCCGGAAGAGCCGGGCGACGTCCAGGGTGTGCCCGGCGGGCCAGCGGTTGGCGCCGTCGCCGGGGTAGCCCGCGTAGCCCTTGGCTCGGGCGAAGCCGATAAGCGCGGGGGTGAAGCCATGGTGGTCGAGGTCGCTGTGCACCAGCGGGGGCAGCCGCACGGTCGAGGAGCGCACGCCGCGCTCGGCCAGCGCGATCACCGCGTTCTCGGCGTCGATGCGGGGACCGCCGGGCATGACGTCCTCCTCCGTGCCCTGTCTTCCGGTGACGCCGCCGAGCGGCAGCATCAGCGTGCCGCCCGCGGTGACCAGCGCCTTGCCGGGGCCGGAGGCGGCCAGCGCGTCACCGATCGCGGTGATCGCGCGCAGGTCGGCCTCGACCGCCTCCGGCATAGCGCCGGCGAGCATGGCCTCGTGCTTGAAGGCGAGGTGGACGACGCCGTCGGCGGACGCGGCGGCCTCGCGCAGGCCGTCGGGGTCGTCCAGGTCGCCGCGGCGGACCTCGGCGCCGAGCCCGGCGACCGCCGCGGCCGACGCATCGGACCTGGCCAGGCCGGTGACGCGGTGCCCGGCGGCGAGCAGTTCGGGGACGAGCGCGGAGCCGAGGTGGCCGGACGCGCCGGTGACGAAAACGTGCATGAGAGGAACCCTCCGAGAGCTGACGGCCCCGGCGGCGCGGGGGATGCCGCGCGGGCGGGACGCATCAATGACACTTGGTGCCATCACCGTAGCATGTGATGACACCAAGTGCCATCATTAAGATGGTGGCATGGGTCGATGGGAGCCGAACGCGAGCGGCCGCCTGGGCAGGGCGGCGATGGAGCTGTACCTGGAGCGCGGCTTCGACCAGACCACGGTCGCGGATATCGCCGAGCGCGCCGGGCTGACCAAGCGCACGTTCTTCCGGCACTACGCCGACAAGCGCGACGTGCTGTTCATCGGCGTGACACCGCTGCGTGAGCGGATCATGAAGGCGATCACGCAGGCCCCGGCCGACCTGTCACCCGTCGCCGTGCTGACCCTCGGGATGCAGGCCGGCGCCGAGATGATCCAGGAGCGGCCCGAGGATGTGAAGCTGCGTCAGGCCATCATCGACGCGCACCCCGAACTGCAGGAACGGGAACTGGTCAAGCTGGCCGGGCTCGCCGCGGACATGGCGTCCGCGCTGCGCGGGCGCGGGCTCGGCGAGTGGAACGCCCGGCTGCTCGCGGAGACGGGCGTCGCGGTGTTCCGGGTGGCGTTCGCGCGCTGGGTCGCGAACTCGGCGCAGGGGCCGCTCACGCGGGCGGTCGGGGAGACGATGGCGGAGCTGGCGCCGCTGATCGCAGAAGGCTGAGAGCTGAGGGCTGAGGCAGGCCGGGCTACTCCCCGGGCTGCTCCTCGCGGGCCGGGGAGGTCAGGTAGCGCTCGGCGACCGCCTTGTTGTACTTGCCGAGGATCGTGTCGAAGGTGCGCAGGTCCTCGTCGCTCCAGCCGTCGAGCAGCTCGGCGACCATCTCGGTGCGCAGCCGGCGCACGTGGCGCATCCGGTCGAGGCCCTCGGCGGTCGGGGTCACCACCGTGCAGCGGCGGTCGGCCGGGTCGGGTTCGCGTTCGACGAGCCCGCCGGCCTGCAGCGCCGCGACCTGGCGCCCGGCCGTGGACGGGTCGAGTCCGAGCAGCGTGGCGAGCGCGTTGATGCGCATCGGGCCGCCCTCGTCCAGCGCCCGGAGCAGCAGGTATTCGGCCCGGTCGAGGGTGTCGTGGATATCCGTGCGCCGGTGCAGCAGCTCGAAGTGGCGCGTGAGGATCGCCGTCTGGCGCTCCACCGCGGACAGTGCGCGCCGCCTTGGCTCCACGAGCCGCTCCACGACCGCCTCCAATTATCGGTATGATGCATGTAAATCCCGGACTCCGCAGGCGGCGGCTGCTCATCCGTTCGCCCGCTGCCTGCCCACCGTCCAAGGATAGGCAGCCCGCGCAGCTGGCGACGGGCGCGGTGGGCCGGGACGAGAGGAGATGCGAGTGGGCGCGGCTGCGGGTGGCGTCGGACCGCTCGGCGCGATACGCGAGGTCTGGGACCGGGTGGTCGCCTCCGATCCCGGCGTGGTGCGGGCGCGGATGGCGGTGTCCGCGGCGGTGGCGATGTCGACGGCGCTGGCCGTCGAGTACGGGTACGCCTCGGCCCGGCACCTCGGGGCGACCGGCGTGCTGGTCGCGATGATGCTCGGCGGCGTGGTCGCCATGATGGGGTCGATGGCGCTGACCGGCACCGCGGCGTGGCCGAAGCTGCGCACCGGGGTGCTGTTCCCGGTGGCGTTCGGCGCCGGGATGCTGCCGGGCGCGCTGGTGGCCGGACACACCGGCCTGATGCTCACGGTGTTCGTGGCGGTGATGTTCGCCGCGGTGTGGATGCGCCGCTTCGGGCCGGCGTTCTTCTTCTACGGCTTCATGATGTGGATGGGCTACTTCTTCGCCGCGTTCCTCGGCGCGGATCTCGCCGCACTCCCCGCGATGCTGCTGGACGTGCTGGTAGGCACGGCTGTCTCGATCCTGCTGTCGGTGACGCTGCTGCGCACCCACCCGCAGCGCACGCTGCGCCGGATCCGGCGGGCGTTCGGCGCCCGCGCCCGCGCCGTCGCGCGGGCGAGCGCGGATCTGCTGGAGGCCGCGGGAGATCCGCGCCGCACGGCGCGCGCGCAGCGGCGCCTGCACGCGCGCGGACTGCGGCTGGCCGAGGCCGCGCTGATGATCGAGGCGTGGACCGCGGAACCCGGGGTGCTCCCCCGCGGGTCGGCGGCGTCGTTGCGCCGCCGGCTGCTCGACGCGCAGCTCGCGATCGACGAACTCGCCCACGCCGCGGCCGCCCTGGCCGAGCACGGAGGCGAACTGGTACGCCCGGCTGCGCGCATCGCCGGGCACCTGGCCCGGCGCGAATACCCCGCTGTGCTGTACGCGGCCGAAACGGTGCTGCGCGCGGAGAAGAGCGCGGCCGTCGGCGCGGACGTCGAATTGCAGCGGGCGTTCGAGCTGCTCGGTGCCGTCGCCGTCGCGCTGCCGGATGCGAGCGGCGGCGGCGCGGCGGGCGCGGGCGCCGAGGTGGAGGCCGAGGCCACGGCGGCGGAAGCGAAGGCAGGGGCGGATGCGGCGGGGTCGGTGAATCCGGTCGCCGCGCGGGCCGCCGCGGTCCGGCTCGCCCGCGCAGCGGTGGAATTCACCGTGCTGGCGACCGGTTCCGCGGACACGTCGCCCGCCGAAGCGGACGAGCCGTCCGCCACCTCCGGGTTCATGCCCGCCGCGACCTTCGTCCTGGGCATGCTGCCCGGCTCCGCCTCGGTCGCCGGAAACCTCCAGGCCCTCGGCGGACGCTGGAACCCGCTCAGCCGCGCGTCGCTGACCACGCGTCAGGCCGTGCAGGTGGCGCTGGCCGGGGCGCTGGCGATCATCCTCGGGCGGCAGGTCTCGGAGGCGCGGTACTACTGGGCGGTCATCGCCACGTTCGTCACCTTCACCGGCACGGCGACGCGCTCGGAGACCTCGCTGAAAGCGGTCAACCGCGTCGTCGGCACGCTCGTCGGCCTCGGCGCCGGCATCGGCCTCGCCGAACTGACGGCGGGGCACACGCTGCTGATGCTGGCCGTCATCGTGCTCGCGATGACCTGCGGCTTCTACGTGGTGAACATCTCGTACGCGGGGATGATCGTGTTCGTCACGATCATGGTCTCGCAGCTCTACAGCGCGTTGCACGAATTCACGCCGGGACTGCTCGTGCTGCGCCTCGAGGAGACCGCGCTGGGCGCCGCGATCGGCATCGCGGTGGGGCTGGTGGTGTTGCCGACCAGCACGCGCGCGACGGTGCAGGCCGCGGAAAGCTCGTTCCTCGACGGCGTCGCCGCGGTACTGAAGGAGACCGCGTCGGCGTGGGAGGGCGAGGAAAAGGCGGATCCCGCGGCCGTGGTCCGCATGATGGAGGACCGGCTGCGCCGGCTCGCCCTGGTGGCCCGGCCGTTGACCAGGCCTCTGATATCGGGCGCGGACCCCGCGCTGATGCGCCGCCGTCTGGCGCACCACGCGGCGGCCGCCCGCTACACCAGGGCGCTCTCGGCGGCCCCGCGGCACCCGGACTTCGACGAGGGAGCGGAGTTCGCACGCGCCTGCCGGGCACTGGCGCGGACCATCACCGGCCAGCCCGCGGACGAGCAGGCCGCCCCGACCCCGCCACTGCCCGCCGGCGCCTGACCGGGCGTGTGATAGCTTTCGGCGGCTGCCACAGGGTTCTTCACAATGAGGGGGTTGAGCCGTGTTCCTCGCCGTCGTCTTCGGCTCGAGCGGGCATGCCCGTCTGAAGGACTCGGGCGAGTTCTTCTGCCTGTTCTGCAAGGCGGATCGCCGCTACTCGCTGCGGGAGTGGCGCCGCACCTCGCACTTCTTTTTCATCCCGCTCGGCTCGACGGGAGGAGAGTTCGTCCTCTGCTCCACCTGCCAGTCGGCCTTCGATCCGGAATGTCTGGACGAGTCGTCGACTAAGGAACTTGACGAGCTCGAGGTGGACGTCCCCGGCTTCGCGTGCGGGAAACTCCGCCCGCGGAGTTACGGTCTGAGTAAGCAACTCGGTTACGATCCTCGAACCGTCGGCGCCGCGCCACCTCAGACTACTGACCTGCCACAGACCGGGCCGCCCGCCAGTGCGCCGTCCGAACCGGGTCAGAGCACGCGAGTCCGGGGCCGGCAGGTGTCCGCTTACTCTGCATTCCGGAAGCACTGAGCAGTCAGGACAGGATCCGACGCGAGAAGCAGGCCTATGACCCGAAGGCGCAGCGCGAGGTCACCGCGCTGCGCCGCCGTCTCCATCACGAATTCGGCCTGCCCGCTGGAGCCGAGTACCGCGAACTCGTGGCCGGCCTCGTGAACGGGCTCGATCCCGCCTGATCGTCAGTCGCTTTCCGGCGCCGGGGCGAGGACGTCCTCGAGGAACGTGAGCGTGCCGCGGTCCGCGTCGAGGCGGGCGCGGACGCCGACGGGGTAGGTCTGCATCTCGATGTTGTGGCCGATGTTCGCGCCGGCCAGCACGGGCACGCCGAGGTCGCCGAAACGCTCGGCGAGCATGCGCTCGATGTGCGCCGGGTCGCCGCATTCGGTGAAGGTGCCGAGCAGGATCCCGGCGACGCCGTGCAGGTAGCTCGAGCGGCGGATCTGGGTGATGATCCGGTCCATCCGGAACGGGAGCTCGTCGACGTCCTCGAGGAACAGGATCGCGTCCTTCGCGGGGTACGACGTGTCCGTGCCCAGGTTCGCCGCGATCAGCGTCGCCGTGCCGCCGAGGGTCATACCCTCCGCGCTGCCGGGCACGACGGTGCGGAAGCCGGGGAACGTCAGCTCCCGCACACTGCTCGGCGTGTACAGCAGTTTCATCAGTTCCTTGAAGTCGTATTCGTCCGGGCCCTGCCAGAACCCGCCGCAGGCCACCATCGGGCCGAACAGCGAGACCCAGCCGAGCTTGACCGCGAGCGCCTCGAGCAGCGCGGTGACGTCGGAGTAGCCGACCACGACCTTCGGCGCGCGCGGGTCGACCCGGCTCCAGTCCATCTTCTGCAGCGTGCGCTGCGCGCCGTATCCGCCGCAGGCGAGGAGCACGCCGGCATAGCGCGGGTCGGTCAACGCGCGGGTGAGGTCGGCCACCCGCTGCTCGTCGTCGGCCGCGAGATAGTCGTACATGCTGCCGGCGTCGCGCGCGGTGGCGAGGACCTCGGCCTTGAGGCCCACGGACTCGAGGGCGCGCAGCCCGGACTCGAGGTGTTCCTGGTTGTCCACCGGGGAACTCGCGCAGACCACCGCGACGGTGTCGCCGGGACGCAGCGCGGGCGGGCGAAGCAGGGTCATGCGTTCTCCAGGATCGTCGGCTCGCTCGGCTCCATCGGCTCGAGCAGGTGGCAGGCGGCGGCCGCGGCGACGCCGGTGGCGGCCGCCACGGCCGGAAGGACGGGCAGTTCGCGCCGGTCGCACGCGGCCGCCGCGCGGCGCTCCCCGGTCGCCGCCGCCCAGCGCGGGCAGCGCGGATGGAACCGGCAGCCGGGCGGGACGGCCGTCGGGTCCGGCGGCTCGCCGGCCAGCAGCGTGGGCCGCCAGTCGGGCCGGGCGTCGGGCAGCACGGACAGCAGCGCCTGCGTGTACGGGTGCCGCGGACGCAGCAGCACCTGCTCGACCGGGCCCTGCTCGACCACCCGGCCGAGGTACATCACCGCCACCCGGTCGGCGATGTTCCAGGCCAGGCCCAGGTCATGGCTGACCACGAGCGCGCTCAGGCCCAGCCCGTCCCGCAGGTCGAGCAGCAGTCTGAGGATCTCTCCGCGCACCGACGCGTCCAGCGAGGCGACCGGCTCGTCCGCGACCAGCACCGAGGGATTGAGCGCCAGCGCCCCGGCGATCACCACGCGCTGCTGCTGTCCGCCGGACAGCTCGTGCGGATACCGCGCGACGAAGTCCTCCGGCGGGCGCAGCCCGGCCCGGGCGAGGGAGCCGTGCACGGTCTGCGGCAATCCCTCGGTCAGCCGGTGCAGCCGCGGGCCCTCGGCGACCGCGTCGTACACGTTCTGTTTCGGGTTGAGCGCGCCGCCCGGGTCCTGCAGCACCAACTGCACGTGCCGCCGATAGCGTTTCAGCGCCCTGCCGGAGTAGTCCAACGGCGTGCCCTGATACAGCACCTGGCCGCCGGTCGGCCGGATCAGCCCGACCAGCGCGCGCGCCAGAGTGGACTTGCCGCAGCCCGATTCCCCGATCAGCGCGACGATCTCGCCGCGGCCGATCCGCAGGTTGACGCCGTCGACGGCGCGGGCCGGGCTCCGGCCGCGGCGCCCGGGATAGACGACGTGCAGGTCGCGCACCTCGAGTTCGGGTACGTCACCCGGCCCTCCCGGCGAGGCGAGCGCGGCGGGCGTTTCCTCGGCGCTCATTCGGCACCAGCACCTTCCAGATCGGGGTCCTGCTCGGGCGCCGCGGCCGGCCCTGGCGCGGCGGAACTCCGGGCCGCGGCGGTCTGCGCGTCCGCCGCGTCGGGCAGTACCCGCAGGCAGGCGGCGGTGCGGTCCCGGCCGGCGGGCCACAGCTCGGTCTCGCGGCTGCGGCAGGCGTCCATCACCACCGGGCAGCGCGCCGCGAACGAGCAGCCCTCGGGCAGCTCGGTGGGCCGCGGCGGGTCGCCCGCCAGGCCGGAGGGCGCGAGCCGCGAGGCCGGGTCGCCGATGGTCGGGAACGCCCGGGACAGTGCCCTGGTATACGGGTGCCGCGGGTCCGCGATCACCTGCCGGGCCGGGCCGAGCTCGACGATCCGGCCCGCGTACATCACCGCGAGCCGGTCGCACGCGTGCGCCAGCACCGACAGGTCGTGGCTGATCATGATGACCGCGACCCGCGAGTCGCGCACCAGCCCGGCCAGCAGCTCCAGGATCTGCGCCTGGACCATCACATCGAGCGCGGTGGTCGGCTCGTCCGCGATGATCAGGTCGGGGTCGCAGGCCAATGCCATGGCGATCATCACCCGCTGCCGCTGGCCGCCGGAGAACTCGTGCGGGTGGCTGCGCATCCGCCGCCTCGGAATGCCCACGCTCTCCAGCAGATCCGCGGCGCGGCGCGCGGCCTCGCGCACGCGCGTCCGCTCGTGCAGCACGATCGGCTCGACGATCTGCTCCAGCACCGTGCGCACCGGGTTGAGCGCGTTCATCGCACCCTGGAACACGACCGACGCCCCGGCCCAGCGCACCGCGCGCAACCGGGACCAGCGGACCGTCAACAGGTCTTCGCCCTCGAACAGCACCTGCCCGCTCACCTTCGCGGACGTCCCGGCCAGGCGCAGCAGGCTGAGCGCCATCGTGGACTTGCCGGAGCCGGACTCCCCGGCCACCCCGAGCGTGTCGCCGCGCTCGAGCCGGAAGCCCACCCCGCGCACCGCGGGGATCGGCCCGCCCGCGCCGCGATAGGTGACGGTCAGGTCGCGGACGTCCAGCAACGCCGTGCCGTTCACGGGCGCTTCTCCATCCTCGGGTTGAGCACGTACTCCACGGCGCGTCCGACGAGGGTGAATCCGAGCACGACGATGAGGATCGCCAGGCCCGGCGGCAGGATGTACCACCAGGCGTCGTCGGTGAACGCGCCGCCGAAGAACGCCTGGTTGAGCATCTCGCCCCAGGTCACGCTGGTCGGGTCGCCGAGGCCGAGGAAGGTGAGGGTGGCCTCGGAGAGCATCGCGCCGGCGATGGTCAGGGTGCTGGAGACCAGGATCAGCGGCATGACGTTCGGCAGCACCTGGCGCAGCATGATCTGAGTGTGCCCGGCGCCCAGCGCCCGGGAACGCTCCACGAACGGGCGCGCCTCCACCGCCAGCGTCTGCGCCCGCACCAGCCGCGCGGTCGCGGTCCAGGAGGTGACCGCGATCGCGACGGTGATCGAGGTCTCGCCCTGGCCGAGCACGGCGGCCAGCGAGATCGCCAGGGGCATGCCGGGCAGTGCGATGAACCAGTCGGTCACGTGCATCAGCAGCCTGCCGACGATACCGCCGTAGTGTCCGGCGACGATGCCGATGGCGGTGCCGATCACCATGGTCAGCAGCGTGGCGATGACGCCGACGCGCAGTGATTCGCGCGAGCCCCAGATCAGGAGCATGAGCACGGAACGGCCAGCCTGGTCGGTGCCGAGCGGGTAGTGCGCGCTGGGCGGGGCCAGCAGCGGCCCGTTCACCCGGGTGACATCCAGCTGGTCTGGGCCGATGAACAGCGGCGCGACCAGCGCGAGGATCGTGCAGAAGGCCAGTACGGCCAGGCCCGCCACGCCGGAGGGCCGGTGCAGGAAGGCGCGGACGAACCTGCGGGTGCCGGCGAAACGCGGCGGCAGCAGCGCGGTCTCGGAGCGCGCGTCGAGGGCGGTCATGAGGCACGCACCCGGGGGTCGAGGAAACGGTAGACGAGGTCGGCGAGCAGGTTCATGATGATCACGCTCGCGCTGAAGACGATGAACGTACCCTGCAACAGCGGCA
>Ga0310811_10010079_pt1 | contig 12210 bp, 12 predicted proteins | sample YCmetagenome_FD_207642 | JGI IMG/M metagenome (GOLD analysis project Ga0310811, IMG submission 207642) | Soil microbial communities from experimental microcosm in Duke University, North Carolina, United States - YC | ecosystem: Engineered > Artificial ecosystem > Soil microcosm > Unclassified ... | reverse complement strand
GTCGCCGAGGATATAGATGATCAGCGTGTCGTCGAGGATCCCGATATCCTCGATCGCCTGCACGACGCGGCCGACGTTGTAATCGGCGTTCTCTTGGTATCCCGCGTAGACTTCCATTTGCCGGCAAAAGAGTGCCTTTTCGGCCGGCGCGATCGAGTCCCAAGCGGGGAACTCGTCGGCGCGCGGCGTGAGCTCGGCATCGGCAGGGATGACCCCGAGCCGCTTTTGTCGTTCGAACGTCTGCACGCGCAGGGCATCCCACCCCGCGTCGAACTTGCCGCGGTACTTCTGCGCCCAGCCGTCCACGACGTGATGCGGTGCATGGCTGGCGCCGGTCGCGAAGTAGATGAAGAACGGCTTCTCCGGATCTTGCGATTTCTGGCCGCGGATCCATTGGATGGTCTTGTCCGCCATCGCGTCGGGGAAGTAGAACCCTTCGTCGTCCGGTGGACCCAGGATGGTGTTGTTCTCGGCGATGACGGTGTCGTACTGACTCGCCTCACCGCCCAGGAAGCCCCAGAAGTAGTCGAAACCCAAGCCGTTCGGCCAACGGCGGAACGGGCCCGCCGGGCCTTGCTGATCGTCGGGCGTGAGGTGCCACTTTCCGAACGCCGCCGTGCTGTAGCCGTTGTTGCGCAAGATCTCCGCGATCGACGCCGCGCTCTTCGGCCACGTCGCGTTGTATCCGGGCCATCCGCCGCAGAACTCGGCAACCGAGCCGAACCCGACGGCGTGGTGATTTCGGCCCGAGAGCAGCGCGGCGCGACTCGGCGAGCACAGTGCCGTCACGTGAAAGTGATTGTAGCGGAGGCCTTGCTGCGCGAGCCGTTCCAGCGTCGCGGTCTCGATCGGACCGCCGAACGTCGAGCCGTTTCCGAATCCGGCGTCGTCGATGAGGACCAGGAGCACGTTGGGCGCGCCCTCGGGCGCGGCGACCGGTACGGGATAATCCGGTTCCGATCCCGCGAGGGTTCGGTTCGCCGTGCCCGTAAACGGACGGTCCGGGATCGGCAACACACTGCGATCGAGCGCCGGCTTCTGCGCGGGAGTCGACATGTAACAGCTCCTTCGGGCTTGCTCGTGACGGGAGTCTAGCACCGCTGCCCGAGTGCTCCTTATCCCAAAAGCGCGTCATCGCGTTGTCGCGGTTGCGATCGACCGGTTGAAAGAGCGAGAGGTGTACGATGGCTCGTTTTTCGCAGGCGGAGTGGGACGGACCGGTTCCCAACCGCACCGTCGGACAGATCGTCCATCCGGTGATGGGCCTCGTGCTGCACATCGAGCAGGGACGGGAAGCCGGAACGAACGCCTGGTTTCATAATCCCGCCTCGCAGGTCTCCGCGCACTTCGGCGTCTCGAAGACGGGCTTGTTGCAGCAGTGGGTCGACACGGACGACAAAGCGTGGGCGATCGGCGCGGGGAACCGCCTTTGGATCAGCGTCGAGAACGAGGGGTTCGCCGGCGACGTCCTCACCGCCGAGCAGATCGACGCCGATGCGAAGGTCCTAGCCTGGCTGCATGTCACCGACGACGTCCCGCTCCTGACGACGGACGAGCCGTCGACGCGTGGCTTGGGATGGCACGGCATGGGCGGTGAGGCGTGGGGCCATCCGGACTGTCCCGGACCGCGGATCGTGGCGCAACGCGCGCAGATCATCGAGAAGGCGAAGACGTACGGCGGTCTCGCGCAGAGTTGGGCCGGTGCGCCGACGCCCACGCCGGCGAATTGGTTCGCCGGAGCGCATCCGATGCTGCGGGAAGGCGCCGACGGTACCGCCGTCGCGCACGCGCGCGCGCTGCTCGGGATTCGCGGCGAGGGTGCATTCGACGGCGCGATGAGCGCCGCCGTGAAGACCTTTCAGTCGCGCAACGCGCTCGACATCGACGGCGTGATCGGCCCCGACACCTGGTCGCATCTCCATCCCGTCCTGCGCAGCGGCGCGACGGGGCCGGTCGTGACCGAGGTACAGCGCGCGCTAGCGATCGCCGAGAGCGGAACGTACGATGCGCAAACCGTCGCGGCGGTCCGGGCATCGCAGGCGCGCCACCAGATCGCCGTCGACGGCGTCATCGGTCCGTTGACGTACGCGACGTTCTTCGTCGCGTGACGCTCCGCACGTACGGCGCTTCGGATCAGGGACGGTAGGCGCTCCCGCCGTTCGGTTGGAGCGCCTTCGTGCGCACGGTCGGGAACGCGCGCGCACGCACGTCGTCGGCATACGCGCGCAGGGCGATCGTCGCGCCGTCGGCGAGCGCGGCGTACTGCTTGGCGAACGGCGGCGCGTCGGGGTACAGGCCGAGCACGTCGTGCAGCACGAGGACCTGGCCGTCGCAGCTCGGACCGCTGCCGATCCCGATCGTCGGGATCGCGATGCGTTCGGTAACTTCCGCTGCGAGCGCGTCGTCGACCATCTCGAGCACGACGCTGAACGCGCCGGCGGCGGCGACCGCCTCGGCGTCGCGAAGCACGCGCTCACGCTCGCGCTTGAGGCGGAACCCGCTGCCGAGCGCGGCGGTCTGCGGCAGGACGCCGATGTGCGCGCAGACCGGGATCCCGGCGTCGACGATCGCGCGAACCCTCGCCGCGTTCGTCTCGCCGCCTTCCAGCTTCACCGACGAGGCGCCGCCGTGCTTGACCAGCGTGATCGCGCTCGCGACGGCGAGCGCATCCGAAGCCTCGTAGCTCCCCATCGGCAGGTCGACGATGACGTGGGCTCGCTGCGTCCCGCGCGCGGCGGCCGCGCCGTGGCGCACCATGTCGGCCAGCTCGACCTGCGCCGTCGAGTCGTATCCGAGGACGACCATCCCCAGCGAGTCGCCGACCAGGATCACGTCGATCCCGGCGGCCTCGGCGCAGCGCGCGAACGGCGCGTCGTAGGCCGTGACGACGGGAAACGCGGCGCCCTTGCGCGCCGCGACCTCTGCGGCGCCGACGCGGCGCATCAGGCGAGACCCTGGACGAGCATGGTCGCCTTGATGAGCGATCGGGGGAGCGCGGGGTCGTCGAGACGGAGGTCCTGGAGCATCGGGTTCCAGATTCGCCGCGGTCCTGCTCGCCGCCGCTCGGGCGCCGAGATTCCTAGAGCCGAAGCCCCATCTCGTCGAGCGGGACGAAGCCCAGCGAGGCGTACAACGCGCGGCCGTCCTCCGACGGATGGAGCGTCAGCCGGATCAACGGCAGCGCCCGCGCGTACGCCGTGATCTCCGCCATGAGCGCGCGCGCGATCCCGCGCCGCCGCGCCTCGGGTTCGACGAAGACGGACTGGACGCGCCCCTCGCGCTCGGAGTCGACGAAGGGCCGCGGGACCGCGGCGTGCACGAGCAGCGCGCCGCTGCCGACGGGATGTCCGGCCTCCTCGGCGATCCATGCGACGTACGTCTCGTCGGCGAGTGCGCGCTCGAAGAACGCACCCCAGATCGGGATCTGGGGGACCAGTTCGTCGTCACCGTGGCCGCCGGCCTCGCGCCAGACACGTGCGCGATGCTCCGCCAGCAGCGCGGCGTCGGCGGGGACGGCGCGCCGAATCGCGACGCTCACGCGCCGCGAAATGCGGGGCTGCGCTTGGCGCCGAACGCGGCGAGGCCTTCGGCGAAATCGGCGCTGGTACCAGCGATACTCTGCATCTCCGCCTCGTACTCGAGCGCCGCGTGCAGATCCCCTGCGCCGTTGCGCAGGAGCTCGCGTTTGATCAACCCGAGCGAGCGCGGTCCGCGCGCGAGCGCCGCGGCGAGCTGCTGCGCTTCCGCGAGCAGGTCGTCGTCGGCGACGACCTTCGTGCACAGACCGAGCGCGTCGGCGCGCGCCGCGTCGAGTTTCTCGGCGAGCAGGCACAGTTCGAGGGCCTTGGCGTAGCCGACGATCCGCGGCAGGGTGAAGGAGAGGCCGCTGTCCGGGACCAGGCCGATCTTCGCGAACGCGGTGGTGAAGGACGCGCCGCGCGCGACGACGCGGAAGTCGCACGCGCACGCCAGACCCATCCCGGCGCCGGCCGCGACGCCGTTGACCGCGGCGACGTACGGTTTCGCGCTGCCCAGGATCGTCGCGATCAGCGGGTTGTAGCGCGCCCGCACCGCGGCGCCGAGGTCGCGCGGCGCTCCGTCGGGGAGCGCCTGCGGATCGTCCAGCGCCTGGCCCGAGCAGAAGCCCTTCCCCGCGCCGGTCAGGACGACCGCGCGCACCTGAGGATCGCGTTCGAGCGCGCGCAGCGTCGCGAGCAGCGAGGCGAGGAGCGCGTGCGTGAGCGCATTGTATGCCTGGGGACGCTGCAACGTGATCGTCGCGACGCCGCCGTCGTACCCAACGAGATGGTCGAGGGGCTCCACCGTCATCGTCCCTGCCATGCCGGCGTGCGCTTTTCCAAGAACGCAGCAATGCCCTCGCGCGCGTCGTCGGTCTGCAGCAGCGCGAGGAACGCGCGGCGCTCCTCGGCGAGACCGCGTGCGAGCGGTTCCTCGTAGGCGCGCGCGATCGCGCGTTTCCCGGCGCGCACGGCCTGCGGCGCCTGGCGCGCGAGCGCGCGCGCCAGCTCGAGCGCGAGCGGGACGACGCGCTCGGCCGGGACGCAGCGGTTCGCCAAGCCATGGCGCTCGGCGTCGCGGCCGCTGATCTCGCGTCCGAGCAGCACCATCTCGGTCGCGAGCGTCTTGCCGACCGCGCGCGTGAGGCGCTGCGTCCCGCCGACGCCGGGGATGAGTCCGAGGGCGATCTCCGGTTGCCCGAGACGCGCGTCCTCGGCGACGACGAGGAGATCGCACGCCATCGCCAGCTCCAGGCCGCCGCCGAGCGCGAGCCCGCGCACGGCGGCGATCAGGGGGATCCCGATCGCAGCCATCCGGTCCCAGATCTCCAGGTCGTGCTCGCCCGACGCGAATTCGGTGATGTCGGCGCCGGCGGCGAAGGCGCGCTCGTCGCCGGTGAGGACGATCGCGCGCGTTACCCCGTCGCCGTCGAGCAGCTCCAGGTCGCGTACCAGCTGCGCGACCAGCGCGTTCGAGAGCGCGTTGAGCTGCTTCGGCCGGTTCAAACGCACGAGCGCGACGTGCTCGTGCGGGCGCTCGGTCACGACGACGGCATCGCTCACAGGGTCCTCCGATCGATCACGCGCTTCGCTTTCCCCGCTTCGATCCGTTCGATCGTCCCCGGAGGCAGGACGCGCGCGTGCAGCGAGACGAGCAGCGTTTCGGCGAGGCGGCCGGTGACGATCTCGGCGAGCACGTCGACATCGTCGATCGCGGCGTCCGGCTGGTGCTCGACCTCGACGAGCATCACGTCCAAACCGTTCGGCGGCCGGTCGACGACGATGCGATAGTTGGGCGAGAGCTCGGCGAAACGCAGGAGCACCTCTTCGACCGCCGAGGGGAAGACGTTGATCCCGCGGATGACGAGCATGTCGTCGACGCGGCCCGTGAACCAGTCGATCCGCGCCGTCGTGCGGCCGCAGGCGCAGCGCTCGCGGACCAACGAGGTGAGGTCGCGGGTGCGATAGCGCAGCACCGGCATCGCTTCGCGGGTCAGCGTCGTGAGCACCAGCTCGCCGCGTGCGCCCTCCGGAAGCGGCGCGCCGCTCTCGGGATCGACGACCTCGGCGAGGAAGTGGTCCTCCTGCACGTGCAGGCCCGCTTTCTCGAGGCACTCCTGCGCGACGCCGGGGCCGATGATCTCGGTCAGCCCGTAGATGTTCGTCGCGGTCACGCCGAGGAGCGCTTCCAGCTCGGCGCGCATCTCGCGCGTCCACGCCTCGGCGCCGCAGAGCGCGTAGCGCAGCGCCTTCGGCCGGCGGTTCTCAGCACGCAGCCGTTCGGCCAGGACGAGCGCGTAGCTCGGCGTTGCGCCGATCCCGACCACGGGGAGATCGCACAGCAGCTGCAGCTGGCGCGCGGTGTTCCCGCTTGAGGCGGGGACGGCGCACGCGCCGAGCGTCTCGCACCCGCCGTGCATCCCCAGACCGCCGGTGAAGAGCCCGTAGCCCCAGGCGACCTGGAACATCTCGCCCGGCCGGATCCCGGCGGCGGCGAGACTGCGCGCGTTCACCTCGCCGAAGATCCGCAGATCCTCGCGCGTGTAGGCGGTGATCGTCGGGTTCCCGGTCGTGCCGGACGAGGCGTGGATCCGGGCCAGGCGCTCGGAGGAGACCGCGAGCATCCCCAGCGGATAGCTCTCGCGCAGATCGTCCTTCGTCGTCATGGGCAACGCGGCGAGGTCCTCGAGCGAGCGCGGCGCGGGGATTCCGCGCAGCCGCTCGCCGTAGACGGCGCTGCTCGCGCGCAGGCGCTCCACGAGTGCGCGCAGGCGCTCGAGCTGCAGCGCCTCGAGCGCCGGGCGTTCCAGCGCCTCGTACTCCGGCCGAAAGATCGCCATGCCCGCCTCTACGAGCAAGGTCGCCGGTTCCCCGGTAGACCGGCTATGCGTCAATTTTGACTCATATTGGAGTATACTCGGGCCATGGCGAAGCGTCCGCACCGGATCCAGGTCGACATTCGCGGCTACGAAGAGCAGTTTGAACGGGCGCGCGCGCTGCTCAATACCGAGAGCGACTCCGAGACCGGTCGAGCGCTGCTGGCGATGTTCGAACGGATCGCAACCGCCCTGGAATCGGGCACGACGGTCTCGTTCGCACCGCCGGACGACGTGCGTTTCGTCGACGCTTTTCCCGACGTGACGCGGCGTGCGCTGTACGGTCCCGCGGCGCGCTATCTCGTCCTTGCGTCGCCCCATCGCTGGGACCCGCTCGTGCGCGGCCGCGAGATCAGCGCCAGCGACGTCTGGCGCGCGCATCAGGACGCGCGCGGCGACCTCGACCGGACGGCCGCGAGCGTCGGCCTGGCGCGAGAGGCGGTCGACGCGATCGTCGGGTACGTGCGGGCCCACGCGGTGCTCGTCGAGCGCGAGCGCGCCGCGCGCGGCGCTCCTTCGGGCCTCGATCCGGCGCGGCGCGGCTACGGCATGGACGCGGGCCTTTTTCGCCTTCCGGAGGACTTCGACGAGCCACTCCCCGACGACGTCTTGGGGCGCTTCGAACAGTGAGGTTGCTGCTCGACACGCACGCGTGGATCTGGTGGACGACGGCCGATCCGCGGTTGGCCGAAAGCGCGGTTGCGGTGATCGCAGATCCGGCGAACACGGTGTCGTTCTCCGCCGCGAGCGCGTGGGAGATCGCGATCAAGCACGCACTGGGGAAATTGCCGCTTCCGCTGGCTCCGCGCGTTTACGTGCCGACACGGCTCGCGGCACAGGGATTCACCACGCTTCCGGTCACAGTCGAGCACGCGCTCGCGGTAACCGCGCTGCCGGTGCACCACAAAGACCCCTTCGACCGGATGCTGATCGCGCAGGCATCGGTCGAAGGGCTGACGGTGGTCACCAGCGATCCGCTCTTCGCACCCTACGGGGTCGCGACGCTGTCGGCCCTCTAGACCGTGCGCTGGGCGGTGGCGTCGAAGATCGCGACGAGGTTGCCGTCGCGGTCGAGTCCGTGGCTTCGGGCGATTCGCTTGGCCTCGGCGATGTACGCCTCGCAGGCCTCGTCCGCCGCGCGCTGCGCGCCGAGGCGTCCCAGGGCCGCGATCACGCGTTCGGCTTGCGCGCCGTCGAGCGGTTCGAGCTTGCCGTAGGCCCGCGCCACCGTCTCGCGGTCGGGCGAGGACGGCCCGTCCATCGCCCAGGCGACGGGGAAGGACCACTTGCGGTTGCGGATGTCGGCGCCGCTGGGCTTCCCGGTCTGCTCCGAGGCGCCCCAGGTGCCGAGGATGTCGTCGCGGACCTGGAAGGCCAAGCCGTACGCGCGGCCGACGAGGCCGTAGGCCTGCGCGCGCTCGGGCTCGGCGCCCGCGGAGAGCGCGCCCAGTTCGCACGAGGCGGCGAAGAGCGCGGCGGTCTTCCCTTCGATCATCGTCACGTACTCAGCGAACGAGACCGCCGTCGCGGTCTCGAATCCGATGTCGTACGACTGGCCCTGACACATGTGGTGGTGGGCGCGGAAGAGCGAGGCGGTCATCGCGGCGAGCTTGGCCGGATCGCGGTCGGGCGCGCCGTGGAAGAGCGCCTCGTAGCTGGCGGCGCACATCGCGTCGCCGGCGTTGAGCGCGGCGGGGATGCCGTGCTTCACCCAGAGCGTCGGCCGGCCGTGGCGGAGCTCGTCACGGTCCTCGATGTCGTCGTGGACGAGCGAGAAGTTGTGCAGCAGCTCGACGGCCGCCGCCGCCGGGAACGCCGCTTCGGGGTCGGCCCCTTCGGCTTCGGCGGCAGTGACCAGGATGCGCGGGCGCAGCCGCTTGCCGCGCTTCGCGCTCGGATCGTCGAGCGCGAAGTGGTCGCGGATCAGACCCCGGTTCGGCGAGGTTCCTTCGATGCGATCGATCGCCGTTTCGAGATAGCTCTCGAAAGCCTCGAACGTGAGACGGCTGATCAAACTACTTGGCGAAGACGGCTTTGATCGAGCGCAGGACGTTCGCCGGACGCATCGCGTCCGCGGCGGCCGTCGCCTCGAAGCCGGAGTGCACCATGCAGTCCTTGCACTTCTCGTTGCCGCTGGCGTGGCCGTACTGCTCCCACGGCGTCTGCTCGAGCAGCTCTTTCCACGTCTTCGCATAGCCCTCGCCGAGCAGATAGCACGGCTTCTGCCAACCGAAGAGGCTGTAGCTGGGCATCCCCCACGGGGTGCAGTCGTAGTCTTTCTCGCCGATGAGGAAGTCGAGGAAGAAGGGGCTGGCGTTGAACTGCCACTTCTTCTTGCCGGCGTTGTACGGCGCGAGGATCTGACGGAAAAGCTGCTTCGTCTGTTCCTGCGCGAGGAAGTGATCCTGATCGGGCGCCTTCTCGTAGCGATAGCCCGGCGAGATCATCATCCCGTCGACTTTCAGGTCGTCGGTGAGATAGTCGAAGAAGCGCTGGAACTCTTCGGGATCGGCGCCGTCGAAGATCGTCGTGTTCGTCGTGACGCGGAAACCGCGCGCCTTCGCGGCCTTGATCGCCTTGACGGCGATCTCGAAGATCCCCTTGCGGTCGACGGCGTGATCGTGCGTCTCCTGCAGCCCGTCGAGATGGACGCTGAACGAGAAGTACGGCGAGGGCTTGAACTTGTCGAGGCTCTGCTCGAGGCGAATCGCGTTGGTGCAGAGGTAGACGAACTTCTTGCGCGCCACGAGACCACTGACGATCTCGTCGATCTGCGGGTGCAGGAGCGGCTCACCGCCGGGGATCGAGACGACGGGCGCGCCGCATTCCTCGACCGCTGCGAAGCATTGCTCGGGGCTGAGGTGACGGCGCAGCACGTCGACCGGGTGCTGGATCTTGCCGCAGCCGCTGCAGGCGAGGTTGCAGCGGAACAGCGGTTCGAGCATCAGAACCAGCGGATAGCGCTTGTTGCCCGCCAGCCGCTGCTTGACGACGTACGAACCGACCGTTACTGCTTGCTTGAGAGAGAGCGCCATGAATCCTTTGCCTGAGGAGTACCGCGGGTGACATAACCATGCCCCCGGAGCCACGTGACCGCATCGGAAAGGGCCAGGGTTACGGGGTTGCGCGGGAGCCCGAGCTCGCGGACTGCCTTCGCGGGATCGTACCACATTCGCTGCTTGGCCATCCGAACGCTTTCCAGAGAGACGTCCGGGCGCACGCCGAGCGGCGCGAGCACGTACTCGCCGAGGGCCGCGTAGGCCAGGGGGACGAGCCGGGGAAGCCGCACGCGCGGTGCGGGGAGCCCCGTGATCGCGGCCAGGCGCTCGAGCAGCTCGCGCAGCGTGAGGTTCTCGTTGCCCAGGATGTAGCGCTCGCCGGTCGCGCCGCGCTCGTAGGCCAGCAGATGCCCCGCGGCCACGTCGCGCACGTCGATCACGTTGAGGCCCGTGTCGACGTAGGCGGGCATCCGCCCGGTCAGGAAGCGCACGATGATCTCGCCGGTCGGCGTGGGCTTGGCGTCCCATGGGCCGACCGGGGTCGTCGGGTTCACGATCACCACGTCCTGGCCGCCCTCGACGGCGCGCCGGACCTCCTGCTCGCCCAGGAACTTCGAGCGCTTGTAGGCCCCGATCAGGGCGTCCAGCGGGCTCTGATAGGTCTCGTCGGCCGGACGGCCGTCGGCGCGGACCCCGATCGCGGCGACCGAGCTGGTATGGACCGTGCGCGGGACGCCGGCGGCGCGCGCGGCGGCGAGGACGGCGCGCGTCCCCTCGACGTTGGCCCGCAGCACGGCCGCGCGATCGCGCCGCCATAGGCTGTACGTCGCCGCGACGTGGAAGAGCGCCTCGCAGCCGCGCATCGCGTCCGCGAGATCGGGGCGGAAGAGGTCGCCCGCGACCCGTTCGATCGCGAGCCCGTCGAGCGAAGACGCCGGGCCGCGGACGAGCGCGCGGACGTGCCAGCCGTCGGCGAGCAGGGCGCGCACGAGGTTCGCCCCGACGAACCCCGACGCGCCGGTGACGAACGCGGTGCGCACGTGCGGCGCTACGCCGAGCGCCCGAAGGCGAAGACGAAGGGCCGTTTGCGCACGCGGTCGACGAGCCAGCGCAGCGAGGGATTCGTCAGCGTCGAGGTCGAGGCGGCGACGACGAGCGCCTTCACCTCGGCGCGATCGATCTTGACCGCGCCGCCGGGGACGAGCATCGCGTCGGTCTGCTCCAGCTCGCGCATCGTCGCGATCGCGAAGAGGATGGGCAGCACGCAGAACAGGCGAATCCGCATCGCGGCGGCGGGCAGGGCCTCGATGTATCGCAGCGAGCGCTCGATGTCGTCCTGCGCGAGCTGCATCAGCGGGACGAGCGCGTCACGGTTCGCGGCGCGCCGCTCCTGGACGAGAATCGCGTCCTGACTGCTTCCCACGCGCGCGAGCAGATCCGCGGGGATGTACACGTTGTTCTCGTGCTCGGCGTCCCAGGGGATGTCCTTGAGGATGTTGACGGTCTGGAGCGCCTCGCCGAACGCTTCGCAATCGGTCAGCAGCCGCTCGTAGGTGCGCGGCCCGACGAGCGGTGAGTGCGCGTGCCACAGCTCCGTGAGCAGATGGCCGACCGTTCCGGCGACGTAATAGCAGTACTCGCGGAACTGGCCGACGCTGGCGATGCGGATCCCGTCGCGATGCTCCAGCACGAAACGCCGCATCCCGCGAACCATCTCCTCGACCCAGCGGCGCAGGATCGCGCGCGAATCGGCGTCGAGCACGCGCCACGTCAGGAAGACGTGCGGGGTCGACCCGACCAGGTCGAGATAGGCGGGATCGCAGGTGAGCTCGACGGTGCAGGTGCTGAACCGCACGGCTTCTCCGGGGTCGTCGAAGCCGGCCAGGAACTGGTCGAGGAGCGCAGCCTTGCGTTCGGGCGTGACGAACAGATCGTCTTCGACGGTGTCCGCGATCCGGCACAGCAGGTAACCGATCCGTACCGGCGCTTCGAGCCGCGTAGGGAGCAGTCTGACGCCCAGCGCGAACGTCCGCGAGACCCGTGGGAGGAACGCTTTGGATTCCCGCTCGGCGTCAGTCGCGGTCACATCTTGGTCCACTGCGAGTGACGGGTTCCATTCTGGGGTCACCGGCGCCCTGTTTTCCTGGCAGGAAGGTACCCGGCCGGGCGCCGACCTTGGGCCACATGAAAGTGGGTACGCCACAACACAAAGAGCTTTTCTGCAGGACGTTCGTCGACACGCACGTCCCCTTTGAACCGGAAGATCTGCCCTGGCCGCAGCTCGACGGCACGCTGCTGGAGCGTTTGCGGGCGTTCCCGTTCTGGAGCTACGCGCGTTCGATCGAGCAGCGGGCGGGCAGAATGGTGACCGCATTCGCGCACACGATCGAGGACCCGCTGATCCGGGAGGCAGTTGCGCTGCAAGGCTTGGAAGAGACCCGTCACGGGCGCCTGATGAGCCATGTTCTCGAACGCTACGAAATCGACGCGCCGGAGGTTCCCGCCGCCGATCCGCGCGCGATTCGCGAAGACTTCCTGATCTTCGGCTTCGGCGAGTGCACGGACTCGTTCATCGGCTTCGGCGCGTTCGCGATCGCGCGGCAGAAGGGGCTCTTCCCCGAGCCGCTGATGCGGATTTTCGAGAACGTTTTGTGGGAAGAAGCCCGTCACATCGCGTTTTTCATGAACTGGTGGCGGTACGAGGAAGCGAAAGCCGGGCGCGACGGGCTGTTTCGGCGGACGCTCGAGGCCATCACGTACCATGCCAAGGCGATCATCGGTACCGCGCAAGGCGCGACCGAGGTGCCGTTGCCGACG